>Ga0315284_10004378_pt1 | contig 20052 bp, 9 predicted proteins | sample YL17G09_16_MG_FD_203696 | JGI IMG/M metagenome (GOLD analysis project Ga0315284, IMG submission 203696) | Sediment microbial communities from Yellowstone Lake, YNP, Wyoming, USA - YL17G09_16 | ecosystem: Environmental > Aquatic > Freshwater > Lake > Sediment | place: USA: Wyoming | collected...
GGCTACATCACGCCCGACGACTTCAATCGCGGGATTAAGATTGTTAACCAGCGCTACTTAAATACGCTGGTAGACAACTTTGAGAAGGACCGAGAGATTACCAGTGACCTACAGCCGTTCATCAAGACCTTGGGATCGCCTCAGTACCCAGCCCTGTCGTTTACACCTGTTTTAGCAGGACGACCAGAGCGTGGGGGATACGCGGACATTCCTGCCGACATTTGGTACGAGGCGTCTTCGAGTTACCTTGAGATACTAAACAATAACTGCTCATACGAGACCAATTATCGGAGCATAGAGTTTGTAAGCCAGCACCAGTTTGATGCTCGTATGCGAAGCTCTATAATAAGCCCGGTAGACAACCCACAAGAAAACGACCCCATGCTGGTTACTCGCAATAACCAATACTTTATCTATCCGTATATGACACGGATATCCTTTACTTACATACGAGAGCCGATTCAACCTGTATTTGACTATGACATTATCAACGGAATTCCCGTATATTTACCACCGGGGTCTGTTCATACCACAGGTCCAAATTTAGGCGATCCGAGTTTGAGCGTTGAATTTGAATACCCCGAAAGTTGCTTGGATCATTTGACTGATTTGATCAAGAGCTACATCGGTATTGGTAATGAAAACCAGTGGAACATTCAAACTCAAATGCCAAGTAAAGTATGATAACAAAGCGCCAGGCCATAGAACTAATACAGCACAGGTTGACTGGAGGGGACACCCCAGAGGACTTGCGCCGTCTTTACCCACGTTCTGTTATATCACGAGTGCTGAACCTTGCACTAGCGGACATCGTCTCTCGTGACCCATACGAGGCAAGCGACATGGCCGTTCCGTACACGTTCACTCCGGCTACCGATGCCAATGGCTACTATGTGGTTCTAAGTCCACAGCCAATCGCGGGGACTATGGCAATCTTTACGGTTGAGGATGAGTCGTCGGGATTCAATGCGTACTCGGTACAGACAAAGGCGGAATCAACCGCACTCAATGTACTGCGTGGAGGAAACAATTCGGCTGCAATTTTATTCAAGGACAGGCTGCGTTTTAATAAAAAGCCAACGGGAGACGTAACGGTGACTATGGTCCCTAACGTGTACCAGATGGAAGACGACGATGTCTTGATTATCCCAAGCGATGAGACGGGCAAGGGAGAGGCCATGCTTTTCCAAACGTGCTTGCAGATGCTTGCAACCTCAGGCTACCAAGATGATTTGAATAATGATGCTATTGACGCACAAAAATTAGCGAGAGACACATCAAGAATGTACACTAATCAATGACGATCAAGAACATAAAATACATCGCCACGTCGGCCCTATATCGCTTAGGGAAGAATCCTGCGGGCCGTGAACTGACGTGGATGACTCAGGTGGCCATTGACTACTTGAGTGAAAAGTCTCCGCTTGATGGAAACGTGAGCCTAAAGACGATATACGCCAAGATTGATACTGGCGCAAGGGTGTTCACCATGCCTGGGGACTGCATGAGAATTTCCAAGGTTGGACTCAAGTCTGGCCGTAGAATATGGACACTTACTCCCGACACCTCGCTTACCTATCCTGAGGAGTTCTTCCAGTGTGAAAGCGATGGACAGGACGACGTGTTGTTGAATGGTTTTTTCCCAACTGGTTACTTTGGTTACTTTGCTAATTCACCTAGCTACACGGTTGGCGGTGGAAGCAACGTGAACTACTACCGAATAGACGGTAACAATGTTATTTTCAGCCACAACATCCCTGATGGGCAGTTGATAATTGAGTACTTCTCCAACGGTGCTGAAGTTAACGAGAACACCATGATTGACACGGCATACTCAGAGCCTTTCCGTTTGTATTTAATGAGTGAATACTGTTTTCACAAGGGAAGCGGGGAGGACAAGGCCAAGTACAAGGAATTGCAGATGCAGTACGAGGCGGCCCAGTGGAGCGCCAACCTGCTTGTAAAGGCTCCACGACTCAGCGAAATGATTGACGCACTTGCACAGAGTTCAGAATTTAATTTAGGATAATGGAGTTCAGAGATATCATAAGTTTTGAAGGCGGTATAAACACTGACGATACTCCTCAGGGAGTGCCTAAGGGGGATTACCGTGACTTCTCATACTGCCGCCTGGGTTACAACTCAGGCAATGCTTATGCTGTAGAAACTTCTGACGGAACGCTTGTTATTCCTGAGCCTGAAATAGGGGTCGGTGACCAAATCTTAGGCGCCACCCAGTGGCTCAAGCGCAACGCAATTGTGTACTTTGTTTTTAAGGCTGATCTTGTTCATGAGATTTGGTTTTACAATATAGATCAACAAATTCACGATCGCATTATTGCTTCTACGGAGTTAAACTTCAGCCGTGACTGGCCAATATTTCACGCCAACGTGGTTGACGATATTTTGAAGTGGACTGACGGACGGTGGGACGACCAGATGTATGAGGCGGATGGAACTCGTTTGTTCAATCCTCCGTACCAGATAAACATTGAAAAGGCAATTAACAGCTTTTACACTAGTATAACGCTTCAGACCATTGACGCTATTAAGTGGCCAATGGATCCTCCGCTTGTAAGTTACTTTACCGATCCAACAAGGAACGATAACAAGTTGCGTAACAAGTTGTTCAAGTTTATCATTCAACCTATTTACGAGAACGGCGAGGTTGGAGTATGGTCGATGTACTCCAATTTAGATTTACCAGAACAGTCTGAACTTGTTTCTGGAACCAACTGGGTATTCCCAAACAACAGCAACGGTATTCGGATTCAGTTTAATACAGGTCCTGAAACCCTTAGAAAGTTTAATATTGCGGTTCAACAGTTTGATAAAGATAATTTCGGCGCAACCCCTCCGTTTGGGGTTTTCTTGCAGTTAGACAAGGACCAAGATGTAATACCTAGCAATACCATATATTCAGTAGATTACTACGGCGGAGTTTCTAGTGTGCCTGCTGTTGATGTTTTCAAAAACTATGACCGCCTTCCGATAGTTGCTGACTGTCAAGAGTATTTACCTACCAATCAGCTGGTGTATACTAACTTCAGGGAGGGATACGACAAGCCTACCGAGGCTCCCTTTATTTTAGATGTTGGCGTTGGGTATGATTTGAATGAAATTACATGGAATCCAACAAATTACGATGATTTGTTTAGATATGAACAAACCGATGTTTTGATTCCCGGACAAACTCTTTACGTTTTTGATAATATACTTTTGAGTGGGAATGTTACATTTAACCCCAATCAATATTTTGTTTTTTCTTCAGGCATGACCTTTAGCCTTGTTGATACTAACAATAATCTTGTTTCATATACGGTTACAGATCAAGATATACAAAATGCAATTGCATTATTTCCGTCAGTATATAATGCTAATGCAAGTGTTCTTCAGAGTTTAGGTGACTCATTAGCCCAGCAGTTGGGAATCCCCTTTCCAGGCGCAGTAGGACCTGGTCCTGTTGTGGATTCAATTACTTGGCTTTCTCAAGAAAACGGTAGTTTTGGTGAGTATCTCACAATTGTTGATACGGTTTTTCCAACCAAATCCCAACCTTCACTTAAATCTGGCGCAACACACGAATTTGGAATCGTTTACGGAGATAGGGCTTACAGAGATAGCACTGTTTACACGGTAGACTCAATGAACTTGTTTGTTCCTTGGTTTTACGACATAGATAGGTCTGGACTTATTAATGCAGAAAATCCATTCACTATAAATCCAAATTTTACAATAAACCATGTGCCACCCGTGTGGGCCACAGAATATTGGATTGTTGCAAAACCAGCAACTGAGATTGCTAGTTTTGGTCAGTACACAACAAACGCAAATCCTGTTCAAAATGATGGCGGGTATTATGTCAGTTCAATTACATTAGATAATAGTAACAATAACAGGTATAAAATAGCCCTAGACAAATATTATGTAACTCAAAACATTGGGGCTACTATTTATCATGAGATAAAGGTTGGAGACAAGGTTCGATTTATAAGGAGAAGACCTGGTGGACCAGGTGCAATAAGTATTCAGTATTTACCTTATTTAGAACTAGACGTTATAGGGTATGAGGCAGCTGGAACCGACGTTGATGCCAGACAGGTGATTTACACGAATTTGTTCAACACGAGTTTACTTGATAGTGATATAACAACCGTTGATGATTTTTTATTTGGTCCATTGTTAGAGATATATACGCCTCGTCCATCAACTGACGATACGGGTAATATTTTTATTTCAACTTGGAAGGACGTAAGTGAGGCAATTGATATAAGATACCCTCACACAGATGACAGGGCGCATGGAGCGCCACCTCTTTACTACGTGTATATAACTGGAGACGATCCTTATTTCTTTTACTTGAATGGAGATTACACTTTTTTAGATGGTAATTTTTACTCTATAACAATACACAATTTAGATGGCACAACCAGCTCTGTTAGCTCGTTGGTTACTTCCGCAAGCTATCAACAAAGCACAAACCAGACCAGGCTTACCTTTGCGTTTTCAGCCACATCTAGCATGGCTTATGTCACAATAGACACAGATCCATTTGCTGCCGAAACAAATCAATATCAAATATCAAACAATTTATTATCTTCGCGACCTGCCACTTTTGCTCTTGGTTATGGTGATGTGTATGTAAGACAACGTAATTATCAAACTGGATTAGTTGGTTTACAGGCTATAGCTTACTATTTCATAGAAGACCCTAACTACTCAGACTACTGGTCAAGCAATATTCACAATGACGGTCGTTTAAGAATAGAAGATCAGAACGCAAGGATGACCCTTCGCCAAGCAACGTCGATTCACTCAGACTCGTTTATTGTCGGAACCCAGATAAACGGTCTTTCTTCTTTTGCCCTTGACAATAGCAACATAGAGGATATGAACCCACTGTTTGGTCCTGTTATTAGAACGTATATGTCGGGCCGAGAGGGTAAGACACTCAAGTGCCTTCAACCGAGGAAAGAGAACTCAATCTACATTCAGTTCTACCCCAACGAGGTAGGATCTGATTCAACCGTTCGCGTATCAAACAGGACGTTCGCCTCTTGGTTTGACTACAAGACATTGTTCGGTTGTTCTGACGCTGGGGCAACGGCAATCTTACCGAATGGTTCTACGATGTATTTTGACAACAAGTCTGGTGTGTTTATATACTCCGGAGCAAACGGTCAAATGGTCGTGAGTGAAATAGATACCGACACCGGTAAAGACTTTAAATTTAGGACCAAGACTAAGCAGCTTGCGGCCTCCTATAATGCCAGCTCTGGTCCTCTCGTTAGAACTTATGTCAACGAGACCGTTGGAGAGGTTGGCTTCGCATTTAGGTTTGATACTCCACTTACGGGGGAAATATTTAGCTTATTTAACCCCCCTGCCGACTCAAGAAGACTATGGGAAATACGTGTTACCGAATATGATTACGCTAGATTGTTTGGTCAATTTATAGTTATAGTTCACGAGAACGGAAATGTTTATTCAGGGATAGTAGATTCAATTTCAATAGCCCCTATAGGGCCTCCGTATACCATTATCGGTTTAGATACTGGTGGACCAGAGGCCGAAGACTTTGGTGTGCCTGCGTATTTTTACGTTACAAGTGGCATGAGTTACGACCACGTTGTGTTTGACTACGTGAACATGAGGTGGAGGTCAACATACGACTACAACTTCCAACAGTTCTGCAACCTAGGGCAAGCACTTGTTGGTTGGGGCATAGATAATCAATTGTACCTGCACAACCAGTACGGGGAGTGGAACTTCCACGGGCAACCGTTTGTTCAAAAGGTTTCTTTTGTGTCTAATGTCGATCCGCTTTTGGTTAAGCGTTACCAGCAAATATCCTTGATTTCTGACGACGTGTTCTCTATCGAGGCACAGTCTGAGCCAAACAGGAGCTACCTGCGCGGAATGAAGACCTTTATGCCACGAAACATAGTCGGCACATACGAGGGATATGGCGAGGTAAACTACAGGAAGAACTTGTTTGACCCAAGGTTCTTCAACTCAAACAATGTTTGTTACACAAGCTACGACCCACCACTTCAGCCGGTAAACGGTTGGCAATTTGATTTTGATCAGTCCTTGCTTGTCAATCAGAACATAACCATACTGCAAACTGACGGGGAGGTGTTCACGGGAAGGGTTGCCACGGCCTTGTATGATTCCTTAACGGACACCACGTTAGTGACCCTTGTTGGATTATCTCCAAGCACAAACGGCATAGAGGGTCAGTGGTACTACAGTGATATTGCTTTACTTAACGGGGAGGACATCAGGGCTAACGCCTTGACCCACACGTTGGAATACGACCCAACAATAAATAATACAAGTTCCATACTGGTGTCAGTTGGAATTAAGGGTGTTTTATCTTAAATTTGTGACCTATGGATCCTATTACGTTATCTTTATTGCTATCTGCTGGTCCTGCCATATTCCAAGGCATACAAGGGATTAGACAATCTAGTCAGGCCAAGGATATGCAAAAGAAATTGGGTCCACGGGTTAACTATCAAATTCCAGAAGAGGCCAAACGTGCCTTAGGATTGATGGAGAACTTAGCCGGGTCTAGGGATATGCCAGGACAGGCTAGTATGCAATCCATGATGGACCTTCAGTCTCAAAAGGCTTTTGGCAACGCATCTCGTGCCGCAACCTCTTCTCAAGACTTACTTGGAGTAGCCACATCACTTGGTGAACAGGGTCAGGAAAACCAATTAAATTTAGGCATCAAATCAGCTCAAAATTATCAAGATAGACAACAGGCTCTTTCTGGTGCGTTAGGCACAATGGCTGGATTTCAAGATAAGGTAACCGCTGACAAGCAGCAGGACTGGTACGAAAGAGCTAACGCTGCTCAAGAGATGAAGGGGGCCGGTATGGAAAACACCTTAGGCGCAATGCAGGGCCTATCAAGTGCCGCCATGGGCGGTCTTCAGATGGGAATGGATAATGGTATGTTTGGAGGCAATAAGATGTCCACTTCTTTTACGGACCCGTCTAGCTTACCAGGATCTGTAGATTTCTCTCCCATGTCGGGAAAGAAATTGATTAATACGATGATGCAAAATCGTCAGGCACAAAATGTTTCTCCGTCTATGCCAAGAGCTAGTCAAGGAACATATGCGCCCTCATTTGGTTCGGGCAATAGAATGGGCAAAAACCCAGGTATGTGGGATGAGAATTTCCCAGGATTGTATTCTGGATTGGGTGATTTTTCTAAACCAGATTTAAGTCGCACTCCCGGAGGGTCTGGCAACAATAATTTTAATTCTGGTTTTTTCAATGCTGATTTATTCAATCCAATATATTAAAAAATGGAAGTAGCAAGCCAAGGAAGAGTAGGGCCTCAGGGCGGTGGCGAGGCTACCGTTCTTGATACGTCTCAGTTCTATGATCAGATGTATACTGTCCAAAAAGGAATTTTAGCGGACCAAGAAAAGAAGAGAAAGGAATACGCGCAGCAGCAATCTACGTGGAATGCATTGCTTGAAGATATGCCCGATGTTTGGCAAGCAGACAATGAGTATGTTACTCAGGCGGTAGACGAATATAACGACTTCATTATAGACCTTAAATCTCAGGGTCTTGATCCAGAAATCATGGACACAAGTCTCATGAAAAAGATGAAGGGGCTTGAAAACAATGTGCGTAAGGCAACATCAGCAGCGAAGGACAACGAGACCTACTATAACCAGGCATTCAACATCCTTAACCAAGACAAGCAAAGCAAGTACAATAAGGACTACGCCACTCAATGGCTAAAGGATTACGCTGACCAAAGCAAGTCACCTCAAGACAGGTATAAACTTCGCAATGAGTCTAATCCGTTTAAATTAAATTACGACTTGATTGAGTTTATTGACGAAACTATTCCAGATGCGGAGGTTGTGGACAGTGGCCGCAATAAGATAACCTCTCGCAACAAGGAGGCGCACAGGGGTCTTGTTCTTGACTACATCATGAATGATGAAAAGGGCAAGGAGATTTACGATTCGCTTAAAAAGCCGGGAGAGACAGTGGATATGTTCTCTGAGCGTATTGCCCAACAAGGTCAATTAAAGTACCCACCAAAGCAGGACTCTCAACCAGCACCTGCTAGAAGTGGCGGTGGCGGTAGCGGTGGAACTGCAAAGAAGGAAGAGAAAAAACCAAACATCACATACGGGAAGGACAGCGGTGCTGATTGGGACTCATCCTTAACGTCTAATAAGGTAATGCTACAGGAAAAGCCTAAGGTTGGTGTTGTATCAATAGGCGGAAACCCGGTAAAAGATTTTGTTCCTGCCTATGGTTTTTACATTAAACCAGGTGGGGCTGTTACGGCAAAGGGATATGGAATAGATGAAGATGGATCACAGGTAGATGTTGATGTAGATTACAACAGCAATATACAATCGTTTAATACCGAAGGCTACCCTGATATATTTGATTTATTCAGAAACCAATCATCGGCAGGGGGGGCAGCAGGCTCTTCTTCAACTAATTACACAGGCATACCAACAGGAGGATTTAATGGAAATTAACCCTATATACAAATTCATGAAAGAAAACAAACTCACCCAAATGGATGAGTCTTCTTTCGTTAAATCACATTCAGACCCGCAAAAGTCTGCCCAAATTCACAAGTTCATGGTCGATAATAAGTTGACCAACTTGGATGCGAATGCATTTCATTCGGCATATTTCGACCCCTCAAAAAAAAAAGAACCTACTACACAAGGTTCAGGGCAGCCTGCAAAGCCTTCTGCGCCGAGTTTTGGGCAGAAGGTCACTGAGAAGATAACTAACTCAGCAAGTCAAACACAAGTCCCATTAAAGACGGGTCTTCAGGCTCAAGAACAAAAGAAAGCCGCTGAAAAGAAGGCTAAGATTCCTACGTCAAAATATTTTGAGATTGATGTAGAAGAAAAACAGGATGAAGCACAAGCTCCAAAATTTGCTGATCCTATTGTTGTTGCCAAGAACTCACAGAAAAGTAAGGCTGTCTTCAACTCTGTTATTGGTGATAAGGATGTTTACAAGATGCCAACAGCAGGTGAGTCTAAACAGTACGCTTCGGATATTACAAGTGGTTATTTGGATTACTTGGAGCTTGTTAGTTCCGACAAGAGTGACACTTACAAGGAAAAATACAAGTCTTTAAAATCAAAGTCAAAGGCCGATAGAACAGACCAAGATGAAAAGTTTCTAAGACAAGTTGAAGCTGAGGCTGTTGGGGCGTTTTATGACGCTAAAGAATGGGAGCTGTCTAAAATATCAAGTGAGATTGACAACCTTGAAAAAACCGCTGTAACTGACGATCAGAAGACGCAACTAAACAACTTGTATGGCCAATACGAAAAGAAGAGAGATTCTTTAATAGGAACCTCTTCTGTATACCAACAAAACAAATTGCAATACGGAAAGATTGCAGGAACCGAAATGGTGGATGAGGAGGCTAAGTTGCGCCGATTTGAAGCCCTTCAAGCGGGAGAGGGCAAGACGGTTGAGTTTTTTAAGGGAATCGGAGGCGCTGTAGTAAATGGTGTATTGAGCATAGGTCAAGTCCCTAAAGTATTTGGTGATTTAATTGGAGATACAGACTATGACTGGTCCGATCAAATGTACGACATGGTAACGGGTCAAAAGTCTGACTTAGATCGTGAATTTGGCGCACCACTACCTCAAGGCAAGAATATGACAGACCTACCACTTGCCGCACGACTTGCTGTAGTTGGAGGTAATGCAATTGGATCTGCTGGTCTGTTTGCCGCTGGTGGTGGACTTATTGGTGCGACAACTAATATTGGAAAGGCAGCGGCCACTTTTGGTACGGCCTTCTTGACAAGCGAATCTGGCTACTACCAAGAAGCACTCGATGCTGGTATGTCACCACAAGATGCTGCCTTAGCTGGTACTTACCTTGCCGCTCAAACGGCCCTTATTGAATCAATTATCCCCGATATAAAATACTTTGAACCCAGCGCATTCCGCAAAAGCATAATGCAGGGTCTTTCAAATGGCATTAAGTCGGGTCTTCCAGTTAAGGAAGCGGCAAAGTTAGCCATAAAAAACGCTATTAAAGCGGCTCCGGAGTCAGCTGTTGCCTATGGTAAGACTGGTATTAAAGAAGCGGGTGAAGAACTTCTGGGGCAGGTAGGAGAGGATGTTGGTAAGCTAACATTAAACGCAGTTGGTCAACGTCAATATTTCAATGATACATTTAATCCTGAAAGTTACACCGATGCTATTCTCGGCGGATTTATAGCGGGCGGGGGTATGTCTGTGTTCTCTCGTCCAACTGCAAAGAGTCCAGTTCAAGAAGAGACTATGCGTGAAATCGTTGAGAGACGACCACAAGACAACTTAAAGGGAACGGCCTCTGACAAGATAAATAAAGAAGATCTTTCAGTATTAGACGATGTAACTGAGATATATAATGCCATGAGTTCTCATAGCGGGTGGAATGTTATGAGTCGAGAGGAACAAAACCATGCCCTTGCCCTTGCCCAGCAGGCGCAGGTAATGAAGAACGAGCAGAAGCGAATGAACGAACTTCGCATTCCTGATGAGAGAAAGGATGCGGAAATTAAGAGCCTTGAAGACGAGGTAAACGAAATGTTCTCTATGCAAATGGAGCAGGACAAACAGAAGTCCAAGGACGCAAAGCTCAAGGCAATTGAGGATGATTTCAATAAGTCCATGGAGGGTGAGGAATTTCCAGTTCAGGAAGACGAGCGAGATCAAGAGATTGTAGAACTTCAAAAGCAGCGTGAGGAGAAGGGCGTTAATGAACTTGACACGTTCCTTGGAGACATGAAGCCGATGGTTCCATTCGCGGTAGAAAGAATGGAACAGGGACAGCCAGTGGCTCAGTCTGTAAAGCAGGCAGCGTCAAAATACCTGTACAAGAAATATAAAGAGTTGACCGATATGAAGTCAGATCCAAACCGGATGATGACTCGTCAACAGATTGCAAATATTCAAAAACAACTTGAGCAGGACATTCGCACACTCGAAGGAACTGCCGATACAAAAGCACAAACCAATGATCAAGAAAACGTCCAAGGGATACCAAGTGAAGTCGGAGTCGGGCAAGAACTTGTCACAGCCCAACCTATCGAAGTTACAAGCGAAGAAGCGCCTGCAACAGGTGGAGTTCTTCAAGCACAAGAAGAAGTAGTAACTCCACAGGTAACAGAAGAACCCGCGCCAAAAGCTCCCCGTAAGACTCGACTCGCAAAGCTGTTTGAAACATCAGATGGTGAAGAGGCTGTTCCGTTAATTGAGCAATCTCTTTCTGAAAGCGGTATAAAAGTAGAGGTTAAAGATGACGCTGACTATAATAACGATGAGCGCATAAAAGGCTCTCAAGGTCGCGGCTCAGAGGGTATGTTCATAGCTGATGATGGAACCATTGTTTTAAATCGAGACAAGATTAAGGGCGAGTGGGGTAAAACCATTGTGTTCCACGAGGGTATTCACCCGGTCATAAACATTATTCGCAACACAGACCCAAAACGATACAAGGCAATCGTAGATGGACTGAAGGCAGAGGCTGCAAAGAACAAGGACGTGGCTAAGGCTGCCGCTGACATTGCCGGTTCTAAAGACTACCAAGAGCGGGGAGCTGAGACAATTGAAGACGAGACGGTTGTTGAAACCATGGCTCGCGTGGCTACTGGGGATATTGACATCGACACGTTCGAGCCGAATTTCCGTGAGAAGTTCATCGAGTTCATGAACGACATTGCTAAGATGCTTGGGCTAAGACCTATCCTTACAAATTCTCCACGAGTTGAGGCGAAGCGTTTAGCTGATCAGATTAACAAGATGCTGAATGAGGGTGGTAAGCTGAGTGATGTTGTTGGGAAGAAGAATGTGGGCAAATTTCAAAACGAATTAGCTCAAGCAAGGGTTACAGCGGGAGAAGTACTTTCAAAAGAAAGAGCTGAACAAAAGAAGGTTACAGAAGTTGCTGATACATTTGAAAAGGCTGTGGATAATGTTCTGGATCCATCCTCTGATCCAAAAAATAGAGTGAAAAGATTCTTAGAGAACGCATACGAAGATTTAAGGTATTTCTTTAGCGAATACAGTGGAGACACTGGATTAGATTGGTATACAAATAAAGTAAAAGAATTTGACGCTAAACTTAAAGAAGTATCTGACATAGCTATTTTAAGAGGTGAGATGTCCAAAGAAAATTCATTGTCCAACGAGGATAATATGAATTTGTTTAGGGTTGTTTTAGCGTTGTCTTCTATTGGTATAAATCCAAAAGAAAACGTAAAAGTTGCATTTTCTATCTGGAAAACATTTGATCAAAACACAAAAACTTTTAGTAAATACCAACCGGGTCAAGTTTCCGTTAGAACAAATATTGATGATGGTAAAGGTGGTTATTTAGCCCCTTCTGGAATCATAGAGAAAGAAACTAATAGTTTTATTGATATAAAACAAACCAACGGAAAAGTTATAAGGTTAAAAAAATCAGATTTAGCAAAAGAGTTTGATGTAACCTATCGTGATAAAAACGGAAAGGAGCAAACAAAAAAAGGAATTCGTTTGTTTAAATCAGGCCCGGTAAATACAACCTTCAGAAAGGGTAATCAAATGGTAAAAATACCAAATGAGGATATATTGGATCAGGCCGAAACTGATAATGGTATTAAAGGTAAAGGTTGGACTACGAAAGGTAGTGTAGTAGTGATAAACCTTGAAAGGATAGAAAAACTTTTAGCGTCAACCACGACTGTAAAAGATGCTGTTAATTGGCTTAATTCTAAGCACCCAGTTGCTGAACTTAGGGAGTACAATCCATTATTACCTGACGTAGAAGGTGGTAAGGGTAAAATCAATCCAAAGGGAGAAAGAATTGGGTCTTATATAATTGGAGAAAAGCTTGGAGCATTTCATCAAAATGTAGCAGGTACTCCAACTGAACTTACGATGGACCTTTGGTGGAGTCGTACTTGGAATAGATACATGGGTACGCTCATGATTACGGATGAAAAAGGTGAACCGGCAATCCAAGAAACACCAAGAACGGATAGTGAAAGAAACATAATGCGAGAAGCCGCCGCTGAGGCTGCTAATTCACTTGGGCTTGAAGTACACGAACTCCAGGCTGCTCTTTGGTATTTAGAGCAACAGGTTTATAAGCGGATGGGTGCTGCTGTTGAGTCTTATTCTTTTGTGGACGGTGTAAATCAATTACTATTAAAATATGGAAAAACAAATGAAGAAATTCAACCCGAAAGATATGGAGTTGATAGTTCAGAAACTGAAAAAAGAAGGGAGGCTGCCGCAACCAGAGCAGCTAATATCGTCTATGGAAAAGGCGGCGAAAAAGGCACAGCAAAAGTTGAACAGCCTTCGAAGCCTACAATAGGCCAGCCATCCAAAGGCATCAATCGCGGAAGCAACCTTGTAAAGGAAACCTACTACGAATCAGGTCTTACAGAGGACAAGAATGACTACGTATTCTTCCATGTATCGTCGGCCCCCAAGGCATCGATTATGAAGGGTGTTGACAGCACCAAGTACACCTCGCTTAGAACCGCAAGGGAAGAGAAGGGTCTTCAATACGGAGTTGCGTCTTACTACACCCGTCCGGAAGACGGAGAGAGAATGGTGGGTGGTGAAAAGTATTCGGTGCGCGTACCCAAGGGCAAGGTTTATCCTATCGATTCCGATCCAATGGGATACGGAGAAAAGGCCGAGGCAAGTGTTCCACAAGGAACCCCATTCCGTGGCGAGGCCGTGAAGCGTGAGATCGCAGACATGGCCAAGAAGGACGGATACCAAATGATTGTCGGTGAGTGGTCTTACAGCCGCACCGGAAAGCCGGCAGGAGAGATCCCTGAGTTCCGTGCCGACGCGCTTGTACCTCTCAAGCCTACTGCCGAGAAGCCTGACTCATTCACATCAAACGCCGAGAAGGGCATGGAGAGGATTCCATTCCCAGGCCAGCAAAGCGAAGAGGCCAAGCAGGAGCTTGAGAACATCGCCTCTGAGGTGCGTGATGCCATGTCTTCTAAGAAGAAGTTCTCAGGCAAGGAATATGAGCTTGCCAATAGCGTTTACATGAACGGTCAGGTCACCGAGAACAAGGGTGAGGACAACGAATTAAAACGCGACATCACCCCGCAAGAGTACGACACCATGACCAAGGTTCTTCCTAAGTCAATGCAAGCAGAGGCTGCCCGTGTGCGTGGATTGTTGTTCGGGGGCAGGGGTCAGGCATCAATGAGCATACCCCGTACCTCAAAGGAGTTTTCTGGTAATGCATCAGAGACCGTTGACCGCATCAAGAACGCTACAAGCGAGGACGGGGCAACGCTCAATGTCGATGGTACTACATACGAAAACGGCGGTTTAGTTGTGCCTGCTGGCTCATCTAACGTGGCCCAAGAGGATGTTAGCTCTGAGGGGCTGTACGGTTTCTTAAAAGATAATGAGGAGAACATCTCCAGCGACATCTTTAAGATTGGACTTTACAAGTTCCCAGATCGCCCAGAGGTTTCATACGACTTGAACATTGTTACCCCAAGGGAGCATCGCGATGTGGCGCTAGAGTTTGCAAGACTGGCTGGCCAGGAATCATTGTTCGACCTTGATACGTTTGAGAATATCAAGACCGGAGCAGACGGTAAGAACCCACGCAAATTCACGGCTCAAGAGCTTGCTGAGATTGCAAAGGATTTGTCTGAGGGTAAACTTCCAAAGATTGTTTCAGAAGAGAAAATTGTTGATTCTCGCACAAAGGAACTCCAAGAGGAAGCTAAAAAATACAAAACCGCCAACGCATTTGTTAAGGCTCAAGGTAAGCCTGTCTATCACGGTTCTAAGGCGGCTAAAATCATTGAAAAGGAAGGGTTTAAGTTGATGCCTTATGAATTTAGAAACATGGCATCAGCATTTGGTGATGGTGTTTATTTTGCAACTAAAAAAAGCGGAGCGTATACATTAACAGAAGATGAAATGGTCGAGGCTTATTTGCCCGCAAACATAAAACTAAAACGAGTTTTCGATACCGATGCATTTAAGGTAAACACAAAGAAGTTAGTTGAAGAGGGGTATGATGGCGTAGAACTTCAGACTGGAACCTCAAGTAAAAATCTTACAATCTTTGATCCGTCAATAGTCAAAACCAAAACTCAGTTAATTGATATTTGGAATGAAGTTGATAATAAACGGGGAGAGAAAAAAATGATCGCTTTAACTAAGCGAGAGGATTTTGGAACAAAGAATGACAGAGAAATTGCCGCCTATGCTTCTAGATATCTGAATAAATTTGGACCATATACCAAGGCCAATGTTATTCAGATTATGAATATGTCTGCTGAAGAGAAAATCAAACTCATCAACGACACATTCAATGCTAAGGTCAAAAAAATGATGGGCAGTAAAGAGCCTGGAGATTATTTTTATGATCAATCAGTTAAGAGCAGGGATCAAGTGTTAGATTTAGTTGCATCTGAAAACACAAAAAGAGGCCAGCCTTCAAAACTAAATCGCACCCCGACCCAGGTTAGACAGTCTGTAGAAGATGGAGTAGACTCGGTTGAAGAGGCGATTGCTCAGGGCATGGATCCACAACAGGCCATTGACGAGAACATCTCAAGTCAGGAATGGTACGGTGACTTGAGTGATGCCCAGAAGGAACAGCTGAATGAAATTCTTCAGGACGAGTTTGGTGCTACGGCGAGTGAGCCAAAGCAGGTGACACCCGTTGGAGAACAGATTGCAAACATCATCGATAACTACTACAAGGGAGACAGACAATCTAAGCTAGACAACAAGCAGATTTTGGAGTCTGACCCAAAGTTGAAGTATATTTACGACAATATTGCGAAGATTAACAAGCAGCTGCAAGAAGCAGGTGTAATAACAGATAAAACAGACGGTTGCCCGTAATAAGATATGATAACCAATAAATTAGATAAAGGCGCAGTAGAGCTATTGGCGCCACGTCATCTTGACGAGATGGATGCATTTTACTTCTACCGCGCGGCCAGCAACTGGTGTCAGGGTGTTGGATACATCAAGGCTGCTGAGTTCTTTGCGGCTGAGTCTGCCGACGAACTCGGACACGCTGCCAAGATTGAAAAGTACTTGGTTGACTGGAACATCACCGTTCCACTTCCTACTGTAGCCAAGCCACAGGTGGAGTTCTCAGGTCTTTTAGAGATCCTAGAAGAGGCTTACAAGATTGAATACGACCTGTACGAGGCATACGAGGAAACATCAAAGAAGATGTTCAACGTGGACCTTTGTACGTTTGATTTCTTGCAGCAGTTCCGCCAGCTTCAAACCAAGTCTGTTGCTGAGTATAGCGACAAGTTGAATATGCTTGAAGACGTGGACGGAAATGATAAATTTAAGTTGTTGCTTCTTGAGAAAAAACTGTTCTAATGGCAGCACCCTGTAAGGTAACCATAAAAACATCCAAGAGCGCGGCCCCCAAGGAAATGTCCTTTGAGGAGTACATGGAGATGCTCTATGACGGAGGGTTGGAGAAGTTCATCGCCGATGGGACATTGAACACCAACGCCTTCAGGGGCGAGATTGCTCCCCCAATTGAGACTGAGGAGGAAAAGCAACCACCACGCCGCAAGGCATTGTTCGGAAGAGCAGTAAAGGGCATGGATGTGGCTGCCGCTAAAAAGGCAATCGAGAAGTACGGATTGACCTACGATGTAGAAAGCAGGACTGACGCAAGACAGGCAGCCCAGAGGTTTATTGATGACGTTGGGTTTGATGTTGCATTGCAATCCGTAAGGAACAACCTGATGGATGACGGTGCTGGTGCGTATGTGTTTGCAGAGCTTATCGATCAGCTGGAAACGGACATGGAGTTTGCTGAGACCGATAAGGAAATGGCTGAATTGGTTGAGTTGCAGCAGCAGTTGTTCAATGAGTTTGACAGGAAGGCAAGAAGCGCTGGACGATTCATATCTTCACTAGATGATATTTACCGAAATTCCAAGTTTGGTTACTCTGCTGAGAAGAAAATACAGGAATACAAGGATAAGAACTCAGGATTTATACCTGAAGAAGTTGAGAAGAAGTTCCGTAGCCTTGATGAGAAGATCAAGGAGTTGAATAAGAAGCTCAAGGAAGCAGAGGCTCGTGCCAAGAAGGCAGAGGAGAATGTTGTCATCGCCAATATCGTAACGAGTGTTAAGCAAAAACAAACAGCCAAGCCCACATACACAAAGAAAGCAAAAGCTGTAGCGGACGATTTCCGTAATAAGTTAAAGACAAAGCCGATTCAGTTCAAGGACGCCAACGGTAACGTCATTCGGATAAATACTCAAGGCGTATCATGGAATGATCTTGTCGAGATAGGCGCAAAGGCTATCGAGGCAAGTGGTAAGATTGCTGACGGTATCGCCGCCATGATGAACTCTGTTGAGCAGGAGGACTGGTACAAGAACCTCAATAGCGCCGACAGGGATGCCGTTCGCGCACAGGTGGAGGGCGTGTTCTCTGAGGAAACTCCCGGAGACATCCAGATCCCATCGGGTACAATTCGCAGCCTTGTAGAGTCGGGCATCGACAATATGGACGACCTTGTTGCCGCTGTAAAAGCGATGATGTCCAGCAAGTATCCAAACGCCACAGATCGCGAGATTCGTGATGCCATTACCGGTTACGGAAAGGAGGTCACCAAGACATCGGATGACATTCAAGCCGAAATCAATGGCCTCAAGCGTGTGGGTAAACTTGCATCTAAGATTGAGGACCTTCAGGCCGGCATTGCGTCCGAGACTGACCCTAAGAAACAGGCCAAGAAGACTCAGGAAGAGAAGGACTTGATTAAGCAGGTTGACAACCTCTTAGAGTCTAGCGGAATTAAGAATGCAAGAAGACTCGATCAGGCCAAGCAACGTGCGGTCAATAGAATCGAAGAGTTGCAAGAAAGACTAAACACTGGCAACTTCTCTAAGAAGAAAGTGACCCCACTGGTTGAGGATCAGGAACTCGCAAATCTGCGTGTAGAAAAGCAGAACTTGCAGGACGAGTTTGACCTTGAGACATACAAAATGGAACTTGAAAATAGGAATAAGTTTCAAAAGTTCGGAGCCGCATTACTTGAGATATGGAACATCCCACGTGCGCTTATGGCGACCGGTGAGCTTTCATTCTTGCTTATACAGGGTGGCATACAAACATTGTCTCACCCCATCAACGCTGCCCGGTCATTCTACAAGGCAATACAACACTTTACTAGTGAAAAGAAGGCCAAGGAGTGGGGAGACTTTATTAAGACTCAGCCATACTACGAGCAGATGAAGAAGTCTAAACTTGCCTTGTCTGAGTTTGATGCGAGGTTGAATGCACAGGAAGAACAATTCTTGGGTGGATGGGTAAACTTCATGTGGGACTACGCCGGATGGCCAATCAAATTGATGGGAGGCAAGGCTTATGAGGCATGGAAGCGGAAAAACGTATTTAAGGCGCTAGAAAGGGCCACGGTTGGTTACATGAATACCATTCGTATCCTCCGTTACTTGGATGGTATGAAGAAACTGGAAATGGAGGGAAAAAACTTCAATGACAACGTGGAAGAATACAAGAATGTTGCTGACGTAATAAACACCCTTACAGGTAGGGCCTCTCTTGGTCCACTTGAGGGCAAGGCTTCAAAGGTTCTTTCTACCGTGTTCTTCTCCCCCCGCAACTGGGCATCTGTTCTCAAAACTATGACTCCATTTGCGTTTTACCACTTTGGTAAGATGGGCCAGAAGGGAACTTACAAGCCATCGGTGGCCCAGAAGATGGCCATGGCCGACTTAATGACTTACATGGCCGTTACAGGTTCCATGGTTGCGCTCATGGCCGCTAAGTTCGATGACGATGACGACGATGAGACAGAGGTTTCTTTGGATCCATACAGCTCAGACTTCATGAAGATTCGCATTGGCAATACCCGAATAGACCCATGGGCGGGTAAACAACAGATGATCGTGTTCCAGGCTCGCTATATTATGAATGCGATTACCAAGAATGGCGAAACTAAGAAGCTAGGCCAGGGAATGTTTATTCCTACCAGGTCTGAGTTAACGGCGCAGCTAGTTCAAAACAAACTTGCGCCTACTGCTGCACTTGCTGTTAAGTGGGCGCAACAGAAAGTCGATAAGGAGGGCAAGGGAATATTGTATGGCGAGGAGTTTTTGTTATCTGAAGAGCTTGCTGGTAGCCTTTATCCCATGTATATAGGAACTATTAACGAGCTTTGGGCAGAGCAGCCTGAGACGGTTTCTGGTTTCTTGACCGCTTATGCATTCTTGGGAGGTGGCGTGTCTACTTACAAGAGTAAAGAACAGAAAGAAAAGGAGAAAAAAGCAAAGAAAGAAGAATCAAAGTAACTTATATTTGTTAGCGCAATGCAGCATGATATTAATCACACCAATATGACTGGTCAGGTTTACGTAGATGGGATGGCGTCTGTTTTATTAACGACTTTTGCGGCGGTAGTATCGTGGCAAGAGCAGGCCGAGTGGATCTTTAGGATATCGTCACTGTTCCTGGCGTGTACCGTTTCGCTTGTGGTCCTATACGCGCACTACAAGAAGGCCAAGGCCAAGCGCTCTTCCAAGTAAGTTACTAATTAATACAAAACAATTTGGTTTATGCAAGACGTGCATATACCTTCGCGGCGGTATTTGGTAATATTTATAGTTTAAGTGTTTAGGAGTCCCTTAGCAACAGCTAGGGGATTTCTTTTATATTTGCACAACAAAACGAAGTTATGATTGAATTGAAACTGGCGGATCCAACTCCGCATGAATTAGGTGAATATAGAATACTAATTAACGAACTAAAGGACAAGTTCCCCGACGCACGGATTATGGTTGACAGGGGCGACGGAGACTACGCAATAAGCTCCACATTAATTTCCATAGACCATGACAAACGCACACTCTCACATTCCGCCATTTACCCCTCGGTTCCCAACAGGGGAACGGCGCAGATCAAGGCCGACATTCTGTCCCTTACCTTCGCTATGCGCGAACTTGGGTTTGATATCAAATTTCTCGACAGCGATCC
>Ga0315284_10004379_pt1 | contig 20050 bp, 21 predicted proteins | sample YL17G09_16_MG_FD_203696 | JGI IMG/M metagenome (GOLD analysis project Ga0315284, IMG submission 203696) | Sediment microbial communities from Yellowstone Lake, YNP, Wyoming, USA - YL17G09_16 | ecosystem: Environmental > Aquatic > Freshwater > Lake > Sediment | place: USA: Wyoming | collected...
CGAATTTTAAAATAAGGGGATGAGACATGAAGAATCATTTATTGATCTTCAGCGGCAATGCAAACAGGAAGTTGGCCGGGGACATCTGCAGATTTTTGAAAGTAAAGCTGGCTGACGCATCGGTCGACCGGTTCTCCGACGGAGAGATACATGTAAAGATAAACGAGAACGTCCGCGGCCACGACGTATTCGTCGTGCAGCCCACTTCGGCGCCCTCGAACGAAAATCTGATGGAGCTCCTCATCCTGATCGACGCGCTGAAGCGCGCATCGGCGCAGAGGATAACGGCGGTCCTGCCTTATTTCGGATACGCCAGGCAGGACAGGAAGGACCAGCCCCGCGTCGCCATAACGGCGAAACTCGTCGCGAACATACTGACGGTCGCCGGAGCGGACAGGATATTGACGATAGACCTGCACGCGGGCCAGATACAGGGCTTCTTCGATATCCCGCTCGACCACTTATTCGCGTTCAAGATATTATCCGAATATATAAAAAAGCTGAAGCTCGACCATAATCTCGTGATAGTCTCTCCCGACGTCGGCGGCATCAAGACGGCGAGGGCTTACGCAAAGCGGCTGAAATGTTCGCTCGCCATCGTAGATAAGAGGCGCGTGAACGATAAAGAGGCGGAGGTCATGCACATAATGGGCGACGTGAAGGGAAAGCACGCTGTCATAACTGACGACATGATAGCCACGGCAGGTCCGCTCGTCGAAGCGGTCGAGGCGATAAAGAAGGCCGGGGCTAGGGATGTTTACGCCGCGATAACGCATCCCGTGCTGTGCGGCCCGGCGATCGAAAGGTTAAGAAAGTCGAAGCTTAAAGAACTCGTCGTGACCGATACGATACCATTGCCGAAAGAGAAGAAGCTCAAGCATATAAAAGTGCTCTCCGTCGCGGCGTTACTGGGAGAGGCGATAAAGAGGATACACGAGGAAGCGTCGATCAGCGTGTTGTTCAAATAGAGGTGAACGTAAATACGAAATCCGAATATCGAAATCCGAAACAAGCACGAAATTCGAATTTCGAAAATTAGAATTTGTTTCGTATTTCGGATTTAGAATTTCGAAATTAACGAGTTTCAAAAGGAGCATAGAGCAATGGAAAAGATAGTATTAAAAGCTGAAGCGAGAGAAGCCACCGGGAAGAAAGTCGCGAAAGACTTGAGGTCGAAGGGGCTCATACCCGCGAACGTCTATAAAGGCGGTAAGGGCGCGACGAGCCTCCAGGTCGCGGCGGGCGACCTGTCCGAGGTTCTGCGCACAAAAGCCGGTGAGAACGTGATCATAACCCTTAAGATATCCGGCGAAGGGAGCCAGAAGGACAAGACGGTCGTGATAAAAGAGATACAACGCGAACCGATAAAGAATCGGATACTTCACGTCGACTTCAACGAGATCTCTCTTACTGAAGCGATCAAGGTCAACGTGCCGCTCGTTTCTCACGGGGATCCGGTAGGCGTGAAGGTCGACGGCGGAGTGCTCGAGCACGTCATGCGCGAACTCCAGGTCGAGTGCCTGCCGACGGCTATCCCAGAGAAGCTGGAGGTCGAAGTCGCTGAGCTCAAGATCGGCGACTCTATATTCGTGAAGGACATAAAAGCGCCCGAAGGCGTCAAGATATTGAACGACGGCGAACTCATCGCGATGATCGTGAAGCCGCCCAAGGTCGAGGCCCCGAAGGAAGAGGTCGCGGAAGCCGTTGCGGAGCCGGAACTCATCAGGAAGAAGAAGGAAGAGGAGGAGCTTTCCGGCGAGGAGGGTGCTGCAGCGCCGGCTAAAGAAGCTGAGAAACCAGCCGCGAAGAAGGAAGAGAAGAAGTAGGGAAAGATTTAGTGAAGCTCATAATCGGTTTAGGCAACCCCGGCTTAGGATACAAGGGCACGAAACATAACATAGGTTTCGAAGTCGTAACGGCGCTTGCCAAAGAAAACAATATAAAACTGAACAAGCGGGCCCATTTTTCGCTGGCCGGCAAAGGCGTTCTCGCAGGCGTTGAGGTCATCCTTGCCATGCCGCAGACATACATGAACCTCTCCGGCAAGGCCGTCGGAGAACTTGTCAGGCGCGAGATAAAAGAGCTGAAGGACCTGATCGTCGTCTGCGACGATATAAATATAGAGCTGGGAAGGATGAGGATCAGGACGATGGGCTCGTCCGGAGGGCATAAAGGGCTCGAGTCTATCATAGGGACATTAGGGAGCGACCACTTCGCGCGCCTAAGGGTGGGTATTGCGACCGATATACATAAAGGCGATATCACCAATTACGTGCTGAGCCCGTTCAAGCGGAAAGAGAAGCGCAATGTCGCGCACGTGGTATCGTTGGCGAAAGACGCCGTGACATGTATGATAGAGAAAGGCATCGAAGAGTCGATGGCCAGGTTCAACAAGAGGAAGATAGGGACGTCATAGCGAGCCTTCAGCTATCGCCCCGTCAGCTCTCAGCAAAAAAGGTTTTGTTTTAACGTCGATAATATGGTAAAGTAATTCAATTGTTAATAAAGGAGAAAACATAAGGGTGAATAATTACGAGATTCTGTTCATAATCAAGCCGGACCTTAAAGAAGAGGACCTGAAGAACGTCATCAAGACGCTGAGTGAATCCGTCGTCAAGAACGGCGGCACGGTTAAGAAGGAAGAGGCGTGGGGCAAGAAGCAGCTCGTCTATCCGGTAAAGAAGTTCAAAGAGGGCTATTACTACAAACTCGACTTTACGTCGCCTGCAGCGGCTATTGAGAAACTGGAAGCCGCGCACAGGCTGAATGATGATGTATTGCGGACGATGGTGACTAAAAGGTAATCGAAGGAGTTATATGGCTGCGAACCTGAATAAAGTGCTTCTGATAGGCAACCTGACAAGAGACCCGGAACTGCGCTACATACCGAGCGGAGCGGCCGTCGCTACATTCACGGTTGCCGTAAACAGGGTTTACAAGGACCAGGCCGGGGAGAAGAAGGAACAGGTCTCTTTCATACGGGTAGTGGTCTGGGGACGCAGGGCGGAAGTCTGCGGCGAGTATCTTTCGAAGGGGAGCCCGGTATTTGTCGAAGGCAGGCTCCAGTCGAGGGACTGGGAGACGCAGGACGGGCAGAAGCGTTCCACCGTCGAGGTAGTCGCGGATAATGTACAGTTTCTTAGGGGCGCGGGCGAGAAACGCGCCGCAGCCGCAGCCGCTCAAGGCAGCGGAAGCCAGGGCCAGCCAGCGGAAGATATCGAGACGATAAATTTAAGCGAAGAGCCGGCAGTGCCGGGCAACAACAAGAAGGGCGCCGGAACAGGCGCGCAAAACGCGGACGAAGAAGCGCCGTTTTAATCGTCATGCGTACTGCGTTGTGCGTTCTGCGTAAAAACTTTACGCGGCACGCAGTACGCACTACGCACCACGTGACTATTATCTAAGGGGAGAAAGCAATGTTCAAGCCGTTCAACAAACCATTTGGCAAACCGGAAAGAAAGAAAATAAAGAAGGACCCATCAAAGAAAAAAGTATTCAAGAAGAGGCCGTGCAGGTTCTGTAACGACAAGGTCAAGTCCCTCGACTTCATCGAATACCTGAGATTCCAGAAATTCCTGACCGAGAGGGGAAAGATCGTGCCGTCGAGGATATCGGGCAATTGCGCGAAACACCAGAGGCAGCTTTCGAAGGCGATCCATAAAGCGCGGATAATGGCATTATTGCCGTTCGTTGCCGAATGATAATAAGGATACAAAATGAAAGTCATACTATTAGAAAGCGTTGAGAGGCTCGGTAAGGCCGGAGACGTTATTACGGTAAAGGAAGGGTTCGCCAGAAATTATCTCATTCCTAAAAATGTCGCCCGTGAGGCGACAACCGGCAACATGAGGGCGCTCGATTCGATAAAGAAGAAACAGGCCGAAAAGGACTTAAAACTGCTCCAGGCCGTAAAGGCGACAGCCGAAAGAATAGCAGCGCTTTCCCTGACGATCCCGGCGGAGGCCGGCGAGGAAGAGAAGTTGTTCGGCTCCGTCTCGAACGAAGCGATATCCGAGGCGCTTTCGAATGAAGGTATTACAGTAGATAAGCGCGATATCATCCTGGCCGAACCTATAAAAAAACTAGGGTCTTATCAGGTAACGGTTAAGCTGCATCCGGAAGTCAGGGCTGAGTTGAAAATATCGGTCGTAAAAAAATAGCAGGCGTTAATGTCCGCACAAGAGATCATAGAGAAACTACCACCTCAAAGTAATGATGCCGAGATGGCAGTGCTCGGCTCGATGCTCCTCGACCGCGAGCCCATCATGCAGGCGGTGGAGATGCTGGATGCATCGTATTTCTACAAAGACGCCCACAGGAGGATATACTCCGCCATCCTTAAGCTGTTCGACGAAAATAAAGGCGTCGATATAGTCACCGTTATAGAAGAGCTTAAAAAGACGAACTCTCTCGACGACATCGGCGGTCCCGCCTATATCACCGCCATCTCTTCGAGCGTCCCCACCACGGCAAACTTCATACATTATGCGAAGATAGTAAAAGAGAAGGCGCTTCTGCGCAATCTCATCAATACCGCCACCAATATAGTCTCCAGCTGTTACGATGCCACCCAGGACATAGATACGATACTCGACAGGTCCGAGCAGCTCATCTTTGATATCAGTAACAGGAAAGTCGAGTCGCGCATCTCGCCGCTTCGCGAAGTGATAAAGAATTCGATAGAAACGATCGACAGCCTTTACCAGAGAAAAGAGAATATCACCGGGCTGGGCACAGGCTTCCGGGATCTCGACATAAAGACTGCGGGTTTCCACCCTTCCGACTTTATAGTCATAGCCGGCCGTCCGTCGATGGGTAAGAGCGCCCTGGCGACCTGCATCGTCGAGCACGTCGGCGTCGTTGAAAAACAGCCGGTGGCGTTCTTCTCGCTCGAAATGGCGAAAGAACAGCTCGTCCAGAGAATGCTCTGTTCGCACGCCAGGGTCGACGCGCATAAAGTGAGGACCGGCTTTCTCTCGCAGGCCGACTGGCCGAGACTGGTCAACGCGGCCGGAAAATTATCCGAGGCCCCGATATACATAGACGACTCGCCGGGCGCTACGGTCCTAGAGATACGCGCGAAGGCGCGGCGCATGAAATCGCAATTCGATATAAAAATGATAGTTCTCGACTATCTGCAGCTCATGCAGGGGCCGCTAAGGGCCGACAACAGGCAGCAGGAGATATCGGAGATATCGCGGTCATTAAAAGCCCTCGCCAGGGAATTGAACGTTCCGCTCATCGCGATAAGCCAGCTCTCGCGCGCCGTAGAGCAACGCTCAGACCACAGGCCGCAGCTGTCAGACTTGAGAGAGTCCGGGGCCATAGAGCAGGACGCGGACCTGGTGCTGCTTCTCTTGAGGGAAGAGTATTACAATCCCACGGAAGAGAATAGGGGCATGGCGGAAATTATAATAGCGAAACAGAGAAATGGCCCGGTCGGGACCTTAAATCTGGCGTTCCTGGGCGAGTATATGAGATTTGAGAACCTCGCGCCCAAGTCGGAAGAGTTTGTGGGCGTGGATATGGAGTCCGCATGAGTCTGCTTCGCCGCTTAACATATAAGCCCGTTATGGGCATCGCCATGACGCTCTTATTCGTCCTGAGCATTGTGACGGTCGCGTATTCCCAGACGCAAAACTCTGCCGGCGAGCCCCGGTCGAATCAGGGGAAGCCGATAAATGCCATAGGCGTAAAGAATAACAGGGCCATATCGTCGGAGATCATCCTGTCGAAGATAAGGACGAAGATAGGCGACAAGTTCAGCCAGGAGATACTGAACGACGACCTGAAGAAGCTGTACGCCACCCAGTATTTCACCGACATCTCGATAGACGTCGAAGATTATAAGGGCGGTGTTTCGGTAACATTCGTCGTCGAAGAGAAGCCGGTCGTAGAGGACATGGTCTTTAAAGGCAATAACGCCTTCAGGCCGCAGAAACTTAAATCCACCATCAAATCGAAGCCGAACGAGATGTTGAATCTGGCTATATTGGCGCAGGACATGGCGGATATAAAAGCGCTCTATGTGAAGAAGGGATATCCGCGGGTCGAAGTGAAATACTCGATCGACACTGATAAAGAGACGAACAAGGCGATCATCACGATAACGATCGACGAGAAGATAAAGGTAAAGGTCTCGAGCGTAAAGGTGACCGGCAACAAGGCGATAAAGACGGACGCGATAAGGAAGATACTGGCGACTAAGCCGGCATGGCTCTTCAATCCCGGCATATTCTCAGATGAGACTTTGCAGGACGACATCGAAAAGATAAAATCGCTCTACGACGATATAGGATTTCTTGACGTGGAAGTCACGCCTGAGCTGAAATACAAAGAAGCCGGCACGGCCCTCGACGTCGTCATAGACATAAAAGAGGGCAAGCAGTACAAGGTCGGCGATATAACCCTGAAGGGCAACCTCGTCTATCCGGAGAAAGACGTGAAGAAGAATATAAAGATGAAGAAGGCCGCGCCGTTCTCGGCTCAATCTTTGCGCGAAGATGTATTCGCGGTGAGGCAGTTCTACTATAGATACGGATACATGAACGTCATAGTCGACGTCGAAAAGAACCTGAACCCGCAAACCGGCAATATCGACCTCGTCTACAATGTAGAGCCGAAGGAGATAGTGTACATAGGCAAGATAGATATCCGCGGCAATATGAAGACGCGGGAAGTCGTCGTGCGCAGGGAACTCAGGGTATTCCCCGGCGACAAATTTAACGGCGACAGGATCAGGCGCTCCAAGGAGAGGTTATATAACCTCGGCTTCTTCGAGAACGTCAGCTTCGATACCGAGCCGACAGATTCACCGGATGTCCAGAACCTGGTCGTCACCGTCAAAGAGACGAAGACCGGCGAGTTCTCGTTCGGCGGCGGCTACAGCTCCGTCGATATGTTGATGGGATTCGTAGAGGTCACTCAGCGCAATTTCGATATCATAAACTTCCCGACCTTCACCGGCGGCGGCCAGAACCTCGTAATAAAGGCGGAGATAGGCATGGTCAGGAACAATTTCAATATAGGCTGGACCGACCCGTGGGTCTTCGGCTTCCCGTACTTGTTCGGATTCGACGTATACAGGACTTCACACGTAAGACGAGAGGACATAGGCTGGGCGTATGACGAGACCAGGACCGGCGGCGACCTGCGGCTGGGCAAAGAGTTCACCGATACGTTCAGGGGAGACCTGTATTACAGGCTCGAAGATGTCAACATAGAGAATGTCATCGACAACGCATCGCAGGATTTTAAGGATGAAGCAGGGAGTAACTACATATCGAGCCTGTGCCTGGAATTGACGCAGGATACAAGAGACAATGTATTTAACCCTATGAAAGGCTACACCCTTAACGGATCGATAGCGGACGCGGGAGGCGTGTTCGCCGGAGATAAAGAGTTCTGGAAAGGCACTTTCTCGGCCGCATATTATCACTCGTTCTTCGATAAGATAGTGATCGAGCTTAAGGGGCGGACGGGATTTGCAGATTCTTATGGTGACACCAAGAACGTCCCGATATACGAAAGATTCTTCGCAGGCGGCGCCAATACTATACGCGGATATAAGGAACGCTATATCGGGCCCCGCGATTCAGGCTCGAATGTCCCGATAGGAGGCGATGCCATACTGATAGGTAATGCCGAGGTTACCTTCCCTGTTTATGAAAAGATAATAAAAGGGGCCGTCTTTTATGATGTAGGCAATGTCTGGCCGAAGGTAAAAGATTTTTTGAATGACGCGACGCAGTTTAAGTCCGGAGTGGGCGTTGGGGTCAGGGTGAAGACGCCTCTTGGGCCGGTCAAGGTAGACTATGGATACCCCTTAAGCAAGAACCATGAGGATAAGAGGGAAGGCCAGGTCTATTTCAGTATGAGCAGAGGTTTCTAAATTAAGGTAGTCCCTCGGTGCGGGAGTGAGGATGCGGCACCTCGGGATGATTTGTCTAAAGTGAAATCATAACAAATCAGAGGAGGCAGCATGAAGAGAATAGCAGTAGTAATGGCGGTGTTGTTTGCGGTTGGACTTTTCTCAGGGCTTGTCGTTGAGAAGGCCCATGCTAAGGAACTGAAGATCGCATACGTGGACCTCGCAAAGGTCTTTGAAGAATATAAGAAGACCAAGGATGCGGAAAAGGCGCTGGAAGAAAAGGGCAAGGTCAAAGAAGACGAGCGTAAAAAGATGGTGGATGAGCTCAGAAAACTCAAGGACGAACAGACGCTGCTCTCAGAAAAGGCGAAGGGCGAAAAGCAGACGACGATAGACGCGAAGATAAAGATCCTGCAGGACTTCGACAACAAGGCGCGCAATGATCTGGTCAAAGAGAGGAATGACATGCTTGGCGGCATCATGAAGGATATCGAAGGCGTGGTCAATGATTACGCGAAGGCTTCCGGATATGACCTGGTGCTCAATTCTCGCATGCTTCTCTACGGGTCGGAACAGTATGATGTCACCGCCGACGTTTTGAGTAAGCTCAACAAATAGAAATACCCGAAAGATGTAGAGATAATGCCGGCTAAAGTCAAAGAGATAGCTAAGTTCATCAGCGGCGAGCTTGCCGGCGACGGGGAAGTCTTGATAAACGGTATCAGCGGCGTCAATGAGGCCAAGGACGGAGACATCGCTTTCGTCCTCAGCGCTCAAAGCGCCGCGGCCCTGATCGAGTCGACGAAGGCCAGCTGCGTAATCGTTCCTAAGAGTCTCGCCGGCAAATTCAATAAGCCCCTGATAAAGGTTGAAAATCCTTCCATAGCGTTCTCGAGGATAATCGGGCTTCTGATGCCCGACAGGATCCCGCGCCCCAAGGGAATCCATCCGACGGCTGTTATTGCCCAAGGCGCGAAAATAGCAAAGACCGCAAGCATTGGCCCGTACGTCGTAATAGAAGAAGGCGCATCCATAGGCGAAGGCACGATCGTGTATTCTTTCTGCTATATAGGAAAGAATACCAGCATAGGCAAAGACTGCATCTTTTACCCTAACGTTACGATAAGAGAAGAGATCACGATAGGAAGCGGCGTTATCATACACCCGAGCTCCGTCATAGGGTCGGACGGATTCGGATATGATGTCCAGAAAGACGGCACACAGGCCAAGATACCTCAGCTCGGCACGGTCGTCATAGAAGATGATGTGGAGCTTGGCTCCTGCGTAACGGTCGACAGGGCGAGATTCAATAAGACGGTTATAGGTAAGGGGACCAAGATAGATAACCTGGTCCAGATAGCCCACAACGTTATAATAGGCCCGAACTGCGTCATAGCGGCGCAGTCCGGTATATCGGGATCGACCGAGCTCGGCAGAAATGTAGTATTTGGAGGGCAGGTGGGCGTTGTGGACCATGTAAAGGTAGGGGACTTTGTAGTAGCCGGCGGTAAAACAGGCATATTTAAATCGTATCCTGCCAGGACAGCGCTTTTCGGTTATCCGTCGAAGCCGGCCGACAAGGCGAAGAGGCAGATAGCGGCGCTAGCTCTTCTCCCGAAACTCTTCGTGCGCGTAAGGGCACTTGAAGAGAAGATAAAGAATTTAGAAAAGTGAGCCAAAGACAAAGAACGATCAAAGATCCGGTCTCGGTAGAAGGCGTAGGCCTTCAGACCGGTAAAAAAGTGAAGCTGAGTTTCAAAAGCTCCCCGGCAGGTTCGGGGATAAATTTTATACGCACCGATCTTCCGAATAAGCCGCTCCTGAACTTGCAATCGATAGATCTTAACGATTCAGCGTCAGCCGAACGCAGGACAGCCCTGGGCCTTGGGCCTATGCAAATACAGACCACCGAGCACCTTCTCTCGGCCCTGTCGGGCCTTTCGATAGATAATATTATAATCGAGCTCGACTCACCTGAGCTCCCGGGCCTCGACGGAAGCGCGAAAGATTTCTGCGCCCTTTTAAGGAAGGCCGGGATCGCCGAACAGGGCGGACCGAAAAGAGAACTTAAAGTCGATAGGCCTGTCTGGTGTAAGTCCGCCGACGGCCTGATAGCCGTATTTCCCGACGACGAATTCAAGGTCTCATATACGTTATCGTACAAGAGCCCGGCCATCGGGACGCAATTTTACAATATCACGGTCAACGAAAAGAGTTTTGAGGGCGAGATAGCGCCCGCAAGGACATTTTGTCTGGAAGAGGAGGCGGCGGAGCTTCTTCGCCAGGGCCTCGGCAAGGGCGCGACTTGCGAAAATACGCTCGTCATGGGCAAGGCCGGCCCGATAGATACCGTTTTAAGGTTTCCGGATGAACCCGTCCGGCATAAGATACTCGACCTGATAGGAGACCTCTATATTTTAGGTATGCCGGTAATAGGCCATGTAGTCGCGATAAAGAGCGGGCATGCGCTGAATATGGAGCTGGTCAGAAAGTTGAAAGAGCACAATAAAGGAGACAATCGATGGGTGATCAGTCACTAGACATAATGGGCAAAGTCCTGGACATAAATACCATTCAAAAGATCCTGCCGCACAGGTATCCGTTCCTCCTGGTCGACAGGATAATCGAGTCGAGCGAGGGCAGGATCGTTGGAATAAAGAACGTGACGATAAATGAACCATTCTTTCAGGGCCATTTCCCGGGGCATCCTATAATGCCCGGAGTCCTTATTATAGAAGCGATGGCGCAGGTGGGCGGCATAGGCGCCCTAAGCATGAAAGGCAATCAGGGGAAGCTTGCCTACTTTCTCAGCATAGACAATGCGAAATTCCGTAAGCCGGTAGTGCCAGGAGACGTATTGAGGATAGAGGTGGACCTTCTTAAAGTAAAACTTAGCGTGATGAAGGTCCATGCCGTAGCAAAGGTCGAAGGCGAAGCGGTGTCTGAGGCGGACCTGATGTTCGCATTCATTAAGCCCGAAGAGGCAAAATAAACTAAGCCGACGTTTAAACGTCGGCTACGCTGTGGATAACTATATGGCGAGAATAGGGCTTGTAGCAGGAGAGGGGAAGCTCCCGGTGGTCTTTGCCCGCGTCGCTAAAGAGAAAGGCGATACCGTCGTGGCATTGGGACTGAAGGGCATCACCTCGCCCGAACTCGAAAAATACGTCGAGAAGATGCACTGGGTCCCATGGGGGCATCTCGAGCGAGCCATATTGATCGTAGCGACCGCGCGCATAAAAAAGATAACGATGCTGGGTAAGATCAAGAAGGACATGCTGTTCAAGGACGAGAAGGACTTCGATGCCGACGCTAAAAAGATCATGGGCAAGATAAAGGACAAGAAGGATTATGCAGTCTTAAACGAGGTAGCCAATGCGTTGAAGAAATTCGGGATAGAAGTGATGGATTCGACGGCCTATCTGAAAGACCTTATACCTTCAAAGAGCATCCTGACCAGGCGCGCGCCTTCGGAAGCCGAACTAAAGGATATAGAATACGGCCGCGAGGTCGCGAAATCGCTTTCGGGTTTCGATATAGGGCAGACGATCGTCGTCAAAGACAAGACCGTCATAGCGGTCGAGGCGATGGAGGGGACCGATGAGACTATAGCCAGGTCAGGCGCGCTTGTCAACGGCGGTTTCGTCGTGATCAAAGTGGCGAGACCTGATCAGGACATGCGTTTCGACGTGCCGCTAGTTGGGCTCGAAACTGTGAAGGCGCTTGCGAAGGCGCTCGGCAAGGTCCTTGCCATGGAAGCGGACAAGACGCTTCTCATGGATAAGGATGAAGTGATAAAATTCGCGGACTCAAACGATATATCTATCGCGATAATATGACCTGAGAAATTATTTTAGCGGCGCGCATGCTTGCGCCGGGCTCACCCAGCGAATTCTTAACGCCTCTTAGCTCTTCCCGCATCTTTTCCATGGTTTTGGCGTCGGAGAGTATCGAGACCGCCTTTTCGGCTATCTTTACCGGCGTGGCCTCGTATTGCAGAAACTCAGGGGCTATTTCCCGCCCGGCTATTATATTGACTATCCCCACAAATTTTATAGTCGCGACAAATTTATATACGATGTAAGTGAGGAGGTTCGCGGTGTACACTATTATAAGAGGCGTGCCTATTATTGCCGTTTCGAGGGTCGCGGTCCCGGAAGCGACTATCGCGAAGTCCGAGGCGGCGAGGATGTTGTAAGTATCGCCGCTGCCTATCTTTATGCCGAGACCGGAATTTTTTAGCGCATCTTCATAAAGACTCGCTGGTAAGTCAGGATATTTGGCGATAATGAACTGGGTATCGCTTGTTTTCGAGTTTATGATTCCAGCGGCGTCGACCATGATAGGGAGCAGGCGCTTCACCTCTATGGCCCGCGAGCCGGGCAGGAGCGCTATCGTGCGCTTAAGACTAGAAAGGCCATAGGCTTTAAGCGTTTCGTCTTTCGGACGATCAGCCCTTACCGTATCGACTGACGGATGGCCTACAAAGCCTGCGTCTATACCGCAGGCCCTGTAAAGCTCTTCCTCGAACTTAAAGAATACGAGTATCTTTTTTACGCAAGCCCTTATGATATTGACCCTGTTGCGGCCCCACACCCAGACCTGGGGGCTTATATAGTAGATGACGGGTATCGAGCGTTTCTTTAATTCTTTTGCGAGACGAAGATTGAATCCGGGATAGTCGACCAGTATTGCCATATCGGGCTTTTCGGCGTCGATACGCTTCAAGAGCCCTTTATACACCTTCCCGACGGTGAATATGTTCTTCCATACCTCGACCAGGCCCACCAGCGCGAGTTTCGATATATCAAATGAGATGTCGGCGCCTGCGTTTTTCAACAGGCTTCCGCCCATACCGAAGAATCGCAGGTCCGGGTCCAGATTCTTTAAGTTATTTACGAGCCTTCCGGCGTGAAGGTCGCCTGAGGGTTCGCCCGCAACTATTAGTATTTTTTTAGTCATGCCCATCTTTAAATTCGAAATACGAATATCGAAATTCGAAACAATATCGAAATCATAATTTTCAAAATTCAAGTTTTGGATTTAGAAAATTCGGATTTGTTTCGTATTTCGGATTTCGTACTTCGGGTTTATCGGTTTGCAGCCGGTTTTATTTTATCCACTATTGCTAATGCCACCTGCAGGGCCCTGCGCCCCTCAATACCTGAGACGACCGGTTTCTTGCCGGTCTTTACGCATTCGATGAAAGATTTAAGCTCTTTTTTTAACGGGTCTTTCTTCCTTATCTTTATCTTCTCTTTGACTATTCTTTCTCCGGTCTTTTTGAATACCGCCGCTTCCTGCGTCACGTAATCGAGCGAGACGTACGAATCCTCCTGGAATATGCGCATCTTCCGCACAACATCCTTCGTGACGCGGCTCGCGGTGATATCGGCGATCGTGCCGTCCTGGAACGTCAAGCGGACGTTCGCGACATCCTCGAAGTCAGAGATCGTGCTCAGGCCCACCGCTTCGATATTCGTGACGTCCTGTTTAATGAGGCCGAGCACTATGTCTATGTCGTGGATCATAAGGTCCAGGACCACGCCTACGTCGTCGACCCTCTTATAAAAGGGGCCGAGCCTTTGGCATTCTATGAACTTCGGTTTTTTCAAGAACGGCTCTATGGCGAGGACGGCTGAATTGAAGCGTTCTATATGGCCCACCTGCATGACGAGTTTACGCTCTTCGGCTATCCGTATAAGCTCATCGACCTCGGAGAGCGTCTTCGTGACTGGTTTCTCGATGAGGACGTGTATGCCGTGGTTCAGGAAGTCTTTGGCTATATTGTAATGCAGGCTCGTCGGGACGGCTATCGATACGGCGTCGACCTTGTCGAACAGGTCCTCGTAGTCCGAATAGCTGGCCGTGCGGTATTTCTTGCCTATCTCGAGCGAGCGCTCGAGATTGCAGTCGCATACCGCTACGAACTTGACGTGCTTCTTCAGCCTGGAATATACCTTGGAATGGAACGTTCCGAGCCGCCCGGCGCCGACCACACCTACCCTTAATTTCTCCATAGATGGGAATTATAGCATTTATGGCCTTGATTGACAAGGGTTTGGCGGTGTGATAATATAGTGAGCATTCCATGAAAAATTATAAAAGGCTCATAAGGTTCGTCTTCCCGCATCTCTGGGTGCTTGCGCTGGCAGGGTTGTGCATGATCATTTCGTCCGCCTTCGGTGGCGTCTCGATAGGCATGATAATCCCGCTCGTCGATAACATCATAACCGGTAAGAAGATAACCATACCGGCCGGGATCGTCCTTCCGGGGCCGTTAAAGAGCATCCTGGATCTCATCAATTCTCTCAGCCCCCTTCAGCTTCTGAATGACATGATCCTCATCGTCATAGTCCTCTGGCTTTTAAAGAGTTTCTTCGAATTCTGCCAGACCTACCTGATGAACGACGTATCCCAGCGGGTGGTAAGGGACGTGAAGAATATCATATATAAGAAACTGCTTACCTTATCGATGGACTTCTATTCCAAGAACGCGACGGGGAAGCTCATGTCCCGCATAACGTACGACGCCGCAATAATAAGGGACGCCATATCGACCGGCCTCACGGACCTTATCTATCAGCCGGTCCAGTTTATAGTTTACACGGTGCTCCTCCTCTTCGTAAAGATCTACTTTTCGATATCGTGGGTCCTGATAGGGATAAGCCTGGTGCTATTCGGCCTCGTCATATATCCCGTATTGAAGATCGGAAAGCGCCTGAAGTCGATATCGAGGCAGTCGCAGGAGAAGATGGGCGATATGACGACCACGCTTCACGAGACGATATCGGGCATCCGTGTCGTCAAGGCCTTCTCGATGGAAGATTACGAGGCGAAGAAGTTTGAGGGACAGAATCAGAACCTTTACAGGCTTACTATGAAGCAGGTGAAGAGGATGACGGTGGTGAGCCCGATCACCGAGTTTGTCGGGATCGCCTGCGTGGCGATCATACTGTGGATCGCCGCAAAAGAGATCATCTCAGGCGCGCTGTCGGCCGGGGCGTTCATAACGTTCCTGGCAAGCATGCTCTCGCTGATGAAGCCGATAAAACGGCTCACGAACGTCTATACCATAAACCAGCAGGCGATGGCCGCAGCCGAGAGGATATTCGAAACGCTCGACGAGAAACCGTCCATATCGGATAAGGCGGGCGCTTCTGTATTGCCCAGGATAGCGGGAAGCGTTAATCTTGAGGACGTGAGGTTTAAATATGAAGATAAGGAAGTGCTTAAAGGGATAACATTAGAGGTGCATGTTGGGGATGTGGCGGCATTCGTGGGGCCGAGCGGCGTCGGAAAGACGACCCTCGTCAATCTCATACCGAGGTTTTACGACGTGACCGGCGGCCGCATCACCATAGACAGCACGGACATACGCGATTGCACCGTAAAATCGCTCATGGACCAGATAGGGATAGTGACGCAGGAGACGATTTTGTTCAACGATACGGTCGCGGCCAATATCGCCTATGGCTCGTCCGGCCATACAAAGGAGGACATAATAAAAGCCGCGCGCGTGGCCAATGCGCACGATTTTATAATTAAAATGCCGAAAGGTTACGATACGATGATAGGCGAGCGCGGCTTCAGGCTGTCGGGAGGCGAGAAGCAGCGCCTCGCGATCGCGAGGGCCGTATTCAAGGACCCGCCCATCCTGATCCTGGATGAGGCGACTTCCCAGCTCGATACGGAATCCGAGATGCTGGTCCAGGAGGCGATAGACAGGATGATGAAGGGCAGGACCGTCTTTGTCATAGCCCATCGCCTCAGCACGATCAAGCGCGCAAGCACGATATACGTCCTCGACGCAGGCCGGATAATCGATTCCGGCTCCCACGAAGAGTTGCTCCAAAAGGTTGGCCTCTACAAACGCCTCTATGAGATGCAATTCAAGGATAATATTTTGAAATAAAATTTTTCGCTGTAACACCGCCGAGGTCGGACGAGCTCTAAGTAATCCGTCCTCGGCGGTGGAATACGGTTACGGCAGGCCGTCTCCTGCATGAACCATAATAAACCACCGCCGCGGAAGGATTACTTAAACTGGTCCTACCGCGGCGGTGCTAAGGTATCGAAATTTTAAACGCCGCTTCAGGCGGCGCACAAAAGTTCCGCCATCTGAAGTTATCGAAAAATTTTATAAGAGGGGCTGGTAAAATGGGTCTGACCCCTTTTGGGTGCCGCCACGAGACTTAGTCAGAATTGGCACCGGTGTATATAGTAGTCTGAAATTTTTCGGGTGACGCGAAGCATGCTTTTTATACTATGGGCGATGTATGCGAGATGAGGGTGTCCGCCGCTTAGGATTGATACTGTCATGGCGATACTGCTTGAGTGAGTTAATATCGTAGTCAATCCTGGCGACATACAGATACCCGCATGGTTTCTAGTGGTAGATTGTCCCGCCCGGAAATAGACAGGTGGCGGGATCCCGCCAGAGTAAGAGAGAGGGCGGGATAAACCCCATGCCGAGCGATAAAGAAAAAAGGATGCGAGCGGCAGGACCCGAAAAATTTCTGGCGTAGGAAATTTGCCTTGCAAAAAGGCGCCTCAGAGTTTATAATATATTACTTAAAAATTCGGGTCCGGATCCTGACAGAGGGGTATCCGGATCTATCAAATTGCTCATTTAACTCAAAATTTCCTCTGAAAAATTTTGAGCGAAGAGAAAGGGTAACGGTAACTGTATGGTAGAGTCAACGTTGATGAAGAGTCTGTTGGAGGCGGGCGTCCACTTCGGCCACGAGACGAAGCGCTGGAACCCCAAGATGAAGAAGTACATCTTCGGGAGTAAGAACGGGATATATATCATCAATCTCGAGACGACCGAAGAGGCGATAAACAAGGCGTGCAACTTCCTGAAAGGCGTCGTGGGTTCGGGCGGCCATGTCCTGTTCGTCGGGACGAAGAAACAGGCGCAGGAGATAATCAGGGAAGAGGCGATGAAGTGCGGCATGTTCTTCGTGAACCAGAGATGGCTCGGCGGCATGCTGACCAATTTCCAGACGATAAAGAAGAGCTTAAGGCGCCTGGAGGAGCTTGAGAGGATAAAAGAGGACGGCACGATGGCGAAGCTCTCAAAGAAAGAGGCGTCGAAGCTCAATAAGGAGATGTACAAGCTCAATAAGAACCTGGAAGGCGTCAGGTCGATGGAAAAACTGCCGAAGGCCATGTTCGTCATCGACGCTAAGAAAGAGGACATCGCCGTAAAAGAGGCGAATATCCTCGGCATCCCCGTCGTCGCGCTCGTCGATACCAATTCGGATCCGGACGTCATCAAGTACGTGATACCCGGCAACGACGATGCCATAAGGTCGATAAGGCTTATCGCGAGCATAATATCCGACTGTGTCGCAAACGGCCGCCAGGCATTCATGGCCGGCGAGGCGAAGGCGAAGAGGGAAGCTGAAGAGGCCGAGGAAGAGGCGAGGGGCGAGGAGGGCGAAAAGATAAAAGTCATCGACGAGAAGGTCGAAGAGCTCGTTGCCGGCGATCTTAAATTGAAAGAAGATGAGCTGCCGAAGGATGTCCCGATAAAGAAGAAGACGCTCAGGGCCCCGACGAAGAAGATGAAATAGGTAATATTGAAAGGAATATACGATGATCGATGCGATCAAGAGATTACGTGAAAAGACCAACGCCGGCGTTGTCGATTGCCAGAAGGCGCTCAAAGAGGCAAACGGCGATACCGAGAAGGCTATCGAGATCTTAAGGAAGCGCGGCGCGGCGCTCGCTTCGAAGAAGGTCGGAAGGCAGACGAAAGAGGGAAGGATCGAAAGCTATATCCACCTGGGCGGGAAGATAGGCGTGCTCGTCGAAGTGGACTGCGAATCCGACTTCGTCGCCCGTAACGACGACTTCAAGACGTTTGTGAAGAACCTTGCGATGCAGGTGGCGGCGTCAAATCCGATCTATGTCAATAAAGAAGACGTTCCTGCGGCCGCTATAGAGAAAGAGAAAGAGATAATAAAGGCGCAAGCCTTAACGGGCAAGAGCGCCCAGGCCGCGGAAAAGATCATCGAGGGAAAACTCGCGAAGTTCTTCGAGGATGCATGCCTCATGGAGCAGCCCTTCGTAAAGGACCCGAGCATGAAGGTCAAAGACGTCGTGACCGCGAAGATAGGCACGATCGGCGAAAACATTATAGTCAGAAGGTTCGTCAGGTTCCAGGTCGGCGAGGAGCTTTAAAATAAAATGACAAAGCCGGTATTTAAACGCGTGGTACTCAAGCTCAGCGGCGAGGCGCTGCAGGGCCGCTGGGGATCAGGCATCGATTACGACGTCACCGCCTCTATCGCGAAGCAGATAAAAGAGGTAAAGAAACTCGGCGTCGAGGTCGCCATCGTCATAGGCGGCGGCAATATATTCAGGGGCGAGGCGGCGAGCGCGCGCGGCATAGACCGGGTGAACGCCGACTATATGGGAATGCTCGCGACCGTCATAAACGGCCTCGCCTTGCAGGACGCGCTCGAGAAGCACGGCGTATTCACGAGGGTCCAGACGGCGATCGCGATGCAGCAGTTGGCGGAGACGTTCATACGAAGGCGCGCCATAAGGCATCTCGAGAAAGGGCGCGTAGTGATATTCGTAGCGGGAACGGGCAATCCCTATTTCACCACGGACACTACGGCAGCGCTCCGCGCGATCGAGATAGGGGCGGAGGTCATATTGAAGGCGACGAAGGTCGACGGCGTATATTCCGCCGACCCGATGAAGAATAAGAAGGCGAAGAAGTACGACAGCTTGAGGTATATCGACGTCCTGAAGAAGGGCTTGAAAGTGATGGACACGACCGCGACTTCCTTGTGCATGGACAATAAATTGCCGATAATAGTCTTCAACCTCATGAAAGAGGGGAATATAAAGAGGGTGATTACCGGGGAAAAGATAGGAACGGTAGTTAAGGGGTAACGACTAGGTAAATCCGAAGTACGAAATACGAAATTCGAAACAAATTCAAAATTCTAAATTCAAATGTTTTAAATAACAGGTTTCGGATTTTGAAAATTAGAATTTGTTTAGGATTTCGATATTCGGATTTCGAATTTAAAGCGTGTCAGAGAGGTGATGAATATGACCGTCAAAGAAATACTGCATGATACGGAAACGAAGATGAAGAAGACCGTTGAGGCCACTAATAGGGAATTTTCCACCATCCGGACCGGAAGGGCGTCGAGCGCGATAGTTGAAGGCGTAAAGGTCGATTATTACGGCACGCCGACCCCCTTAAAACAGCTTGCCGCGGTATCGACGCCCGACGCGCGGCTCATCGTGATACAGCCCTGGGACAAGAACGTGATGGGGGATGTCGAGAAAGCGATACTTAAATCTGATATTGGTATAACCCCGACGAACGACGGTAAAGTCATCCGGCTCAGCATCCCGCCGCTCACGCAGGAGCGCAGGGCCGAGCTCGATAAAGTGTCGAAGAAGATCGCCGAAGACGGCCACATCTCGATCAGGTCGGCCCGCCATGCGTCGATCGAGAGCGTAAGGAAGAGCGAAAAAGATAAAATAATTACCGAAGACGAGAAATTCAAGACCCAGGACGACATCCAGAAGCTCACCGATAAATATATAAAAGAGATCAATAACCTGCTCGCCGCTAAAGAAAAAGAGATTCAAGGATAATCTGGGCCGCTAGCTCATCAGGTAGAGCACCACACTTTTAATGTGGTTGTGGCAGGTTCGAGTCCTGCGCGGCTCACCACTTTTTTCACCTCGAAGCAGAGAGGTAGAGAATAAAACAAAGTAGCCGACGTTTAAACGTCGGCTACTTTGTTGTAGTTTGTCGTCGAGGAAATCAGCCAAGATTCGATATTGTAGGGGACATTTAAATGTCCCCTACAATTGGAGTTGATATATGGATTGGCCAGAATCCAGCCAAAGTACGCGTTTACTACCTCTCCTTATCTCCCATTTAATGCATTGGCATTTAATCGATTTTATGCGGTATTCTTGGCTTTAGAGAGCATTGCTGGTTTGCCAATAAGTCGATTAAATGCTTTTATGCCGCTAACAGTAAAAACCTCTCTGACTGCTAATCAGAGAGGTTTTAATAATTAAAGGCAGGTTATTTTATGATGTCGTTCCAAATCGCCTGTTGCTTTTCCCAGTCGATTTCCTTGGTGATTGCGAGGATTTTATGCTCGGTTAGGGCGCTGATTTTTACATCGC
>Ga0315284_10004380_pt1 | contig 20049 bp, 11 predicted proteins | sample YL17G09_16_MG_FD_203696 | JGI IMG/M metagenome (GOLD analysis project Ga0315284, IMG submission 203696) | Sediment microbial communities from Yellowstone Lake, YNP, Wyoming, USA - YL17G09_16 | ecosystem: Environmental > Aquatic > Freshwater > Lake > Sediment | place: USA: Wyoming | collected...
CCCGATCTGTGTCAACTGCGGCTCCACCAACACCGAGCTCATAAGGTGGGCCGACAAAGAGACCCAAGAAGCCAAGTCAGCCTGGAAGTGCCAGGACTGCAAACAATGGCTGCCCAACGCCAGAAAGGCGTGAGCTCAGGGGGAGAGGGGGAGAGCTCCCCCTCCCCCCCCAAATAAAACGAAAGGAGTTGAACGATGTATAAGAGCAAGACACTACGCCGCATGCAGCCAACCACCAGGCGTTACGCCAGGCTGATCAACGAGCTCGAAAGCGTCCTCCGCCGCCTCGACAACCTCAAGCCCGAAATCGCACGCCTCGAGCTCGACGCCAGCGCCCTATTCAACCAGCAGATCCACGAGCGCGTAATGAAGCAAGTCAAAGACTTCGACAACGACCGGCGCGAATCGAACGGAGCCGAACTTGAGAACCGGATCGACGCCGCCGAGATCTTCTACGACCCGGCCCTCAAGGACATAGAACCACAGGCCACCGCCGACGAGCCCGGGCGCATCGCGTGGATCCCCCAGGACTGACCACCAGGGCGGGGCCCCAAAGGGCTTCGTCCTTTTTTTTCGAGGACAACCCCGAACCCGTTTTCCTCGAGCTCCTTTCCCCTAACCCAGGGCGTGCCCACCACCACCTAGCCATCTGGTATACTAAAGCTGAATCTCAATCAAGCCCACTGTTCGGATAGCTCAGGAGGGCCGCGTCTTGGGTATAGCAGGATTAGCTCTGAATTTCGCCGGAGCAATAATAGTCTTCTTTTTTGGCTTACCTCCGATGATATCAGAGGGTGGACCGATTCACTTAATAACAGAACAAGCGGATGAAGCTGAAAGCAAGAAAGCGAAACGATACAGAGCGATTTCTAGACTGGGTCTAATCTTATTGGCAGTCGGATTCTTGCTGCAGCTACTTGGAATGATTATCTGACACGGTCCGATGCCTGCGCCCGCTACGACGCAGGCCACACTACAGCGCCAAAGATGGAACCAGGTAGCAACCCGATTACGGCCTTCTGAGCCAGATAAAATGAATTCTTGGTAGGCTCTTCGCGCAGGAAAGCCCTCAGCACTTTGACGGGATTCCCACCGCCCGCTGCCACTATCCTTTCGGGCACCACGGTGCGAATGAAATCAACCCGACGGGCGCCGAACTCCGGAAAATCATGAGCGACAGAATAGACCGTCCTCGAGAGCTGCCGCCGGTTCGGATGTTGAATGTAGAAGATATGGATGTCGATGTCCTTCACCCCGTTGCCTCGGCCCAAGAAATGCAGAGCTGCACCCTGACATAGGGCAGCTGCCACGAACCGGTCTCGATACAGTGGCGCTGCCGAAGGATTCCGACGAAAGAAATCCTCCTTCTCCTTCTTCGCCAGAGAGGCAAGCAACCCCAGAATTTCATCCGTGATTGGATAATATAACCGCTTCTCTATGTTCATCAGTTCTCATTTCCCCTACTTGCCCGCCAGGTCCCCAGGGTCACCGGCCATACCCGTCATGGTGATCATGATTGTGCCGGAGCTTGAATTCGACGACGCCGGATCAAGGGAAGCCGTCGCCTGGATCGTCGGCCGGCTCTCATACCTGGCAGGCTCGGCAGCCCCTGGCGAGGAACCACCGCCAAAAAACAACAAGATTGCTAAAATCGAAGCGAAGCACAGAAATCTAACCGCGCGTCTCAATGTCCCCTCCAGTCATCCAGGTCACGGCGACCTTAACTGCCGTGATTTGTTTTCCCAAAAAATTCTTTTCCAAAAAACAGCCACCTCCTTTTTCCCGGGCTCCCCGTGCCCATCGGCTCCCTTCCGGGCTGGCTCCGCCACTCCTACGAAGCCTCACCATCCCCCACAACGGCTATGGTACGTTGGGGGTATTGACAGTCCACGCCATGTCACCTATGATTCATTTCAAGAAGATGAATGAGGGTGCATGCATTAGCAGCTGGGATGATATAGGCAGGAGGTGATGCCATGCCAATGTGTCCTTATTGTCATACAATGGTAAGCGGAGATTACCAGTTTTGTCCTGAGTGTGGGCATCCGCTGGCAGTAGGAGAAGTCGTTGTAGGAGAAGCCGTTGAGGGACGTAGTAAGAAGAAGCTGGCAGGAATCATTATAGCGTGTATTGTAGCTGTCATTGTAATAGCAATCTTAGCTACACGTACACCTACGTACACACTTAGCACAGGCGTCAGCCCCTCAGGCACGGGTTTTATCTCTCCTTCAGGTGGTGACTATGATTCCGGTGTGCAGGTAACATTGACAGCTTATCCGGCCAGTGGTTATACCTTTGACCGCTGGAGCGGCAGCACGTACGGCACCACGCCCACGATCACGATTACCATGGATTCGGATGCGAGCCTCGTTGCTCACTTTAAGACTATTCTGACAGCCTCCGAGGTTTTGTTTTCAGATGACTTCAGTGATGAAGGCAGTGGCTGGGATACTTTCTCTGATGAAGATGGCTCGGTATTCTACATGAATGGCTGGCTTCATCTGACAAATTACTATTCTGCTCCATTTGCGACCCATACTTGGGCTCACCAGTACTTCACTGATTTCATTTTGGAAGTGGAGACTAAGCTTGTTAGAGGTACTGACAATAACTGGCATTCGGTAGTATGTCGGATTCAAGACAGTCAAGACAACTACGACTTCGGCATCAGCGCTGATGGTTACTACGCCATAATAAAGCGGATTGATGACGAGGAGACAATCTTTGTTGGACCCACTTACTCAACCTATATCGACCAGGGTGTGGGTGCCGTCAACCTAATCCATATTGAATGCATGGGTAGTGACCTAAGCTTGTCGGTCAATGGACATCTATTAGAGGAGGTTACAGATGCCACCTTTGCTGGTGGCGATATTACCTTGGGTGCTAGTGCACTCACAGACACATTTACTGAAGTTGCCTTTGATAACATCGTCGTCAGTGAGCCATAGTGCTTTTGTCGCCACTGCATTGGCCCCGGGGCCTCAAGGCAGATAGTGGAGTCATAGATGAAGTACTGTCCCTACTGCGGTACGAAACTACAAGGGAACATGAACTCTTGCCCTACCTGTGGGCGTCAACTGGTGACTGTGGAAGCAACCAAAGAATCTGGAGGGGGATTCGCGTCACGAGCGGTAGCATCTGAAGAGCAAAACACCATAGAGCAACTTGCGCAATATGTCGCTCAGAATCTTGCCGAGAGAACCGGCCAACATGAATTAGGGCCAGTATTGCATACACACGGCACTAGTCATATATGCGAGGGTGGAGTATCTGATGACAGGAAATCCATTTTGTGGGACGAGGTAGAGTCTCTGTTTTTGAGTGCCTGGAAGCGTACCGTGAATTATATCGCCCCAGCCGGTGAGGGTATGGAGGTACGCATCGTAAGTATGGCGGGTGACAAAATCACCTTCACGCAAGACGCTATCTTTAGGATTGGTAACAAAGACAAGAGCAGTTTCTGGGATTTATACGAATTCATAGTCTCGCGAGTAATAGAAAGACAATGGTCAAAATTGGTGAAAGATATTGAAGAACGCAAAAGAGTCACCTTTGGAGACTTCGACATAAGTTCATCGGCAATATATCGAAAGAAGTTCTTCGGTGGCTACGATATCATAGACCTCCGTCTTGTCGCCGGCTGCCACTTTGCCAACGGTGAACTTGTTCTTGACTTCGTCGATGATAAGGGGCGCGTTAAGTGCAAGGCGCTCGGCAACGTGGCGAGAATCCCTAACATTCATCTCGCCGAGGCTTTTCTGTCGTCGATAGCACGGAAGGATTCGGGTATAAGATGAAATACTGTCCTAGTTGTGGAAAGGCAGGAGTCGACAGAATGACATTCTGCCCACAATGTGGGCAGAAGCTTACACGCCTCGATCCGGAACAGAACGAAAGCCATGTCTTCAAGCCTGAAGCCGTCAAAGAAAAGGTAGCTATGGGTGTAGGTTATCAGGATCAAGAACAATTTAAGTCAATTAGTGCACGAACCCAATTGCTGCTCTGTCTACTTGTCATACTGTTGGTTTTGGATATTGCGGCTGTTTTCTCTGGCCTTGCTCAAGCTGACCTGATCAATAGAGCGATAGGGGGGGAAATCATAACAGAATCTGAAGCGATGGCGAATGATAACAGACAGGCTGCAATAGGCTTTGGACAAACTGCGCTATACATTGGCTGCTTTATCGCGCTCCTTATATGGATATATCGCGCAAACAAAAACCTGCGTTCGCTGCGTGCAGCGGGTTTGAGTTTTACACCGGGATGGGCTGTAGGATGGTTTTTCGTTCCGTTCATGAATCTCTTTCGCCCCTATCAGGTAGTTTCAGAGATATGGAAGGCTAGCGACCCAAAGGTGAATATGGCAGACGACACGTCTTGGAAAGCCGTAACTACTTCGCCTATCGTAGGATGTTGGTGGGCACTCTTTCTTACATCAAACTTCATAGCGAATATTGCGCTACGAACGGTCTTCAGTGGGATAGAGTTGTCTGACCTGCTTGATTCAACATATGCCTATATGGTGTCCGATGGTATAGATGTTATATACCTGTTAACCGCCATATTCATGGTGCGAAGAATTAGTCAATTCCAAGAAGCGAAGAACAAGCTTGTTAGCTCTACCTACCGAGAATGACCGTGTAACTAGCTGCCTCAAGATGTCTATTTTCATGGCGTGGTTACTAAGTATGTGATAGAAGATGAAATATTGTCCTAGTTGCGGCAAAGCAGGGGTCGAAGGAATGAAGCTCTGCCCACAATGTGGGCAAAGCCTTACGCGTTCTGATCCGGAGGAAAAGAAGAGCTACGCTCCAAAGCCTGAAGCGCAGCCCAAGAAAAGCAACTGGTTCGAAAGACACCCGGGCCCGAGCTTGGTACTCGTTATCGCATGCGCTCCGTTTGTCCTTTGGGGGATTGCTGTCGCATTAATAATGCTGGCCAGTCTCTTACCTGCCGGCATTGACGAGGCGGCCGCCAGGGGTGTCATAACAGCTATGCCCTTGGCCTACATTGCCGCGATCGTAACAATGGTCCGCTGGTATAGACAACAGAGAAGACAGACCAGAAGCCCGACCGACTACGCGAAAGCCGTCGGACAGCGCCTAGAAAGTGCAGATGCCTACCACAAGCGAGCCGATGCCGGGGTCGAGTTAGGCGAGTATGCCCAGGCCATAGCCGATTACAGCAAGGCAATTGACTTCGACCCCCGTCATTCCCTCTCGTACTTCAACCGAGCTTATGCGTACGGTGAAATAGGCGATTATGACAAAGCAATAACCGACTACACGAAAGTCATTGAGTTAGACCCGGGCGACGCCCAGGCCTTCTACAACCGGGGCCTCGATTATCAGAACAAGGGTGAAATGGGGAAGGCAGCAAGCGACATGGACAAATGCATTAAACTCTCCACCGACCCACAACTCACAGAGGATGCGCAACAGGCGTTGAACGAAATAAAGTCAGCGGACAAGAGAGCCAAATGACTAAGAAACAGCTGGTACGAATCGCCACCGGTCGTGAGGGGAAGAATACGACAGGAAGCCATGACATAGGTAGGAGGTGACGCTATGCCACTTTGTCCTTATTGTCATACTGTAGTGAGTGACGATACTCGGTTTTGTCCGGAGTGCGGGCGTCCACTACCAGCAGGTGGAGCTATCAAAGGAGGGAGTGTGAACACAAAACTGAAGGCCTTTCTAATCACCATTCTTGTAGTTGCACTAGGCATGAACCTTGTGCTATATGTCAACTACCGGTCCTTACAGGACCAAACGACCACTCTTAAACAAGAAATCACTACATTACAGCAGGAGAAGAGCGACCTCCAGGATGAGACCAATAGTTTGCGAGAAGAAAACAACGATCTGAAAGAGCAACTTCAAGGAACCCTCCCATATAGCAAGGCTGATGGAACTCCAATAACAATGCGGAATAATCTCGACGGAACCCACAATCCAACCTGGCGAGACCTCAAAACATTCTTAGACTCTGATGATACGGAATCGATCCGATACGATTACAGTTCATTTATTTGTGGAGATTTCGCTGAAAGACTACACAATAATGCTGAACGAGCACGTATCCGGGCAGCCGTTGTTATAGTTTACTTTACTAGTGGGCCCCCGCATGCCATAAATGCTTTCTATACTACAGATGAAGGGTTAGTGTACATAGATGATACTGGAGAAGGTTTAGAATTTGTCGTCACAGGTTACTTTTTTGGTGATCCAGTCTATGGTCTTGCCGAAGGAAGCGATAAGGTAGCCTATGTCTCCGTGGGCAAAGACTACGGTTTGATCGAGCTAGGCTCTGCAAACTCTGTCGAATATGGCTTCTACGCAAGCTACAGTGCGGAAATAGCAGACTATAATGACCAGCTGGAATCCTATAACGCTGAAGTTGACGCATATGACGCGGCACTGGGAGGCAGAGTATTCCTAGATGAACCCGAGTACTCATATTTCCTGAATTGGTATAACAGACTAGAAGAAGAGAGAGCAGAACTGGACAGAATAGCGTCAACCCTACCGGACTACTACTACAAGCCAATGGGAATCGTAAGCAAGGTAGAAATATACTGGAACACTGCCAAGTGGAGTGAGTGACTTCTTAGGCAAGATGCAACTAGCAGTGCCCAACAACCAACCAGATAACCTGTCCTCCGATACACTCGAACATTTACGAAGAAGAAGCTAATCGCTGCCATTGCCCCGGTGATGCTCGTAATGGTACCGCCTGAGCTACGCGCATCGGCGGCGCCCGAGACTCCCACCCCACCTCGCCAAGTGGAGGGGTAGCGTTCTCGATCCGCAGCACAGCTGACGCAGAGCCGGGTACCCTAGCGCCAATCCAGCTAGAGGTCAGAGACAGCTGTTCAATTTGCAGACATCTTGCTAATAATCTGCCAATAGACTCCGTGCCCTGACCAACCACCAGCCATCACCCCACGTACGCCCCATCCAGCTTTTTCGCTGAACCAGGAATTCAACCCTTCCAACACAAAAAAGCCCCCGCTTGGTAAGAAAAGTCAAGTTAGGTCTATTGACAACCATCCTAATAGGCATAGTAAAATAGTACTACATCGCCTGAGAAGATAACGTCGGTGGTCAAGTGGGTGCTTCAGAGAGTTGCAGTAGTTCCACCGAGTCCCGCCCATCAGGCGCTCCCTTGAAGTCCCGAGCAGAAAAGAGCAACCCAGGGAGAAGGCAAACTGCGGGGAGGCAGGCTGGCCTAACTTGTGAGACATCGCAGTCCGCGTAAATAACACATTCGTAGACTAACGGATTAGGGATGATGAATGAACTGGCCAGCCTTGCACTTACGCCTGCGCAAACCTGGGCGACGCATACCCAAGCAACGAAGTAACTATCACAGCGAGGAGGTGATGTGCCATGCGGTGAAGTGATGGCAGAATTGAACTGTTCCCGAGATCAGTTCAATCGAGAATAATTGTAACGACCTAACCTTTAGGAGGTAGAAATGAGAAGATTAATAGCACCAATCTTGGTCCTGGCATTAGTCCTTCCAACGTTGTTTATGCTCCCACCACCCGTTCAAGCTTCAGTATACGATTACGAAATAATCTCAGTTACACAGGCTGGCTCAACTGAGGTTACTGTTAAGCTACAGGTCCAATTTTGCAGTGCCTGCAACCCGAACTATTTGAGCAGTCCTGGTTGTTTTGCTTTCACACACGGTTATCCGCCGCCTTACTATCCATATTCGCATTCGTGCGGCGGGCTGATCGATGGGAGGTACGTGGCAGTTCGGGTAAAAGACGAGGCTGGGAACATCCTTGGAACTCAAAAGCTGGTCTGTAATCAGGTGAACTGGCCGATAGACCAGCTTGTCACCAGAGATTTTATGTTTTCGGGCATACCACCCGAGCAGACAGGCACAGTCATAGCAGAGGCGGATGTTTACTGTAGTTGGTGCGGACACTGGTATCCATCGCCCAAAAGCTTGCAGGTAGCACCGCTAAGAGTAGTCATCGACCCGGGCCATGACCCAGTGGGCAAACCCCTGGAGTATGCAATAAACAAGGGTGTAGCAGACAAATTGCAGGATAAACTTCAGGGCAGAGGCATAGCGGTCAGTCTGACTAATTCAAACGATGATATTACAGCTCGCGCCACCTATGTGAATGGTCTAAAACCGGACGCGTTCGTTTCCCTTCACTGTAACGCACTGGAAGGATTCAACAACGGCATCCCCATAGGAACAGCCGTTGGGAGAGAAGTTTGGGCCTATGACGACACGGACTCAGCTCGCCAAGCAGCGCAGGAAACTGATTTGGCAGATTATTCTCTGGCTCGATTGACGCAGAGATCAGGCAGCATTTTCTTCTATCCGACTGGTACTGACGAGCTGGGGGATTACACCGGCTGGCTGGAGCGTGACGCTGAACACGGTGGTTTCTACGAGAAGGGTTATTACCACATTGGCCATGACATCGCGGCCGCAGTCAACACCAATGTATATGCTATTGCGGACGGAGAGGTAATCTATATAGATGGGGGGGGATCGTGGAACAAGAACCCAACTGATGGCAACATCGGTATCTTTATTAAACATAAACTAAATGATGGAACAGAGTTTCTTGCTTTATATGGTCATGTACATTCAAATTTGAAAACGGGTGACAACGTAACAGGCGGAAAGTCTTTTGCAACAATCGGTCCTTGGGGAAATACGCCTCACCTCCATTTTGGAATTTGTCCAGGGACGACTCCACCGCCAACTAATAAGAACAAGAAGATAGGGTGGGGAATGATGGGAAATGCACATTGGCCGGATACAAATGGCTTTGTTGATCCAATACAGTGGATTACGTCAAACTCACCGGCACCAAATGAGGCTCGCAAACCTATTCCGAAAGAGAAACAATCGCCTTGGCCCTCCGGCATCCCTATTTTGCGCGGAGTCACTGTATGCCCGGCAGTCCTGCACGAAATGGAATTCTACGACTACTTTGGGGCGCTCATTTATCGAGGAGTAACATACGAGAACATGCTTGAGCTGATGAATTCCGATGCTTGGCGTGAAGATGCAGCCCAGGGGATCGCTGAAGGCATTGTTGGATACCTAGAACAGAGATGCATCGCCATAACAGCGAGGTGCCCGGTGGATCTTGTTGTTACGGATCCCGACGGGTTAAGGATCTGCAAGGACTTCACTGAGATTCCGGGTGCAAGCTATCTTGAGACCGACATAAACGGAGAGCCCGGTGTCCAGATCAAAATTTCAGAGATAAAGACCGGGGATTATGCCATAGAAGTACTACCGAGGCCGGGTGCGCTTCCGACAGACACGTTCACTTTGGAAGTGTCGTGGCTCGGTGAGTCCTTCACCATCGCGCACAACGTCATGGTCAGCGATATACCGGCCGACCCTTACATCGTTACCTTAGCAGAAACGGGAATCGTTCCGCCTGCGGTACCGGCGGAACTGGACTTCGACCCCGACGTTCTCAATCTGAGTGACCCAGGCAAAGTTGTCACAGCCTACATCGAGCTTCCGCCAGACTACGATGTAAGCCAAATTGGCATTTCCAGTATCAGACTCAACGGCATTGTCCCAGCCTTGGCCAAGCCAACACAGATAGGTGACTACGACGCAGACGGCATCCCCGACCTGATGGTCAAGTTCAATGGAGCTGCGGTGAAGAACATGCTCGCACCAGGCGACCACGTAGAGATAGCAATATCAGGAGAGGTCGCCGGGATACTGTTTGAAGGAACTGATACCATCCAGGTGATAGATCCTACTCGGCGATACCTCACTATCTCCAGCATCGCCGGGGGATCGGTAACGAACCCTGGCGAGGGGACCTTCACCTATCGTCCTGGCCCGGTGGTTAGCCTGGTGGCCGAGGCTGAGGAGGGCTACTGTTTTGTCAACTGGACTGGCGATGTCGCTACAGTTGCCAATGTCAGCGCTGCCTCAACCACCATAACCATGAATGGCAACTACCGCATAACGGCTAACTTTGCCATGGAGTTATGCTCCATCTACTACGCAGACGTGGCGTATCCTAATCTCTGGGCGTGCTTCTACACAAACGGACAGGGAGAGTGGTCGCCGGATATTGCGAACTCTTTTTACGAGATAGGGGTCTTGGAAATTGTAGAAGACGGAGACATACATCGCGTGGAGTTCTATGGGCGCGGCTGCGTTTATCCCGCGACACTGACTTGTAACGGAGTGACGAAGGAGGCTCATTGCTACCATGACTTTGACCCGGATGGGCGGTACTGTGATGAGGTCATAGCTTTCGATGTTGACCCAACGCAGACTATTCTAGCCTACACTACCACTCATACCGATGAGGACAATCATGGTTTCTTGCTTGATTGGGTAAAGGTATTCTATACGACGGCGAGACAGACCTCGAAGATGCCCGAGCGTGAAAGTGCGTAACTGTGTAGAATGCCACCCCGGATCCAAGAGAATAGGGTCGAGGTTAGCGCCTCGACCCTATTCGATTTGAAAGATATCAGAACGCGAATCCTCACCTAGACCAAGGCTAACAAAGTCATAGGCTCCCATACCTCGACGCCATTTCTGTGCGGGGCATTTGACCATCCCTTTGCTAACATTTCGCCAGTATTCTGCCGATGAACACCACGCCCTGAGTAATCACGCCCTGCTACCGCGCCCACATCCCGCCTTCAGCCTCTCCACGGAAGCAAGAATGCAACCGTTCCAACACAAAAAAGTCCCCGCTTGGTAGGAAAAGTTAAGTTAGGTGTATTGACAATCAATTGGGTAATGATACAATAGTACCAGTTCGCATCAGACGATAAAGTCGGTGGTCAAGTGTGCGTATGACAGACCTACTTTGGTTCTCACGGTGCTCAGTCCAGCATAGGTAGACATGTGAATTGGGCTCCTTTTTTTCTACCACAGGGGAGTCAACTATTCCTCTCGAGACCTAAGCTCATTGCGACGAACATGGCGGCGAAGCAATCTCAAAAGGGCAGTCTGAGATGAGGCTACCCAAAGAACAGGTTTAGTTGAAAGATATTTTCAATGACTCGAGCCCAAAGTGGTCGACCTCGGGCGGAAGTGAACGCAACTTGAGTACACGTAAAGGAGGAGATAATGATTAAGGCAAGAGAGTATCCAATGAGGGTGCTGTATATGCTCATCGCTGTGGCGCTGGCCATCAGTCTGTTTATTACAGCAGCTCCTGCGCAGCAGGTGAGTGCTAGCCCTGGTCTCAGTGAGTGGAGCGGAGTCTCTACTCCCACTGCGGACGGCTGGGTTCTGGCGCCCGAGTCCAATATCATCGATTATGCCCTGGCTTCCGCTGGGGAGGTAGCCTACGCGGTAGCGTACGGCTATGATGAAAACCATGCTAATGAGGACTACCGCCTGTTGAAGTCCGATGACGGCGCTGCCACCTGGACAGACCTTACCGATAAACTCGATGATGTGATCGACCCAGATGACCTAGGCAACGACTACATAGAGGAACTGGTGCTGGTCGCCACCAACTGGGAGGACCCCGATTTCGTGGCTGTCGCTGTTTGGTGGTGGGACAATGATGGCGTTGCTTATTATCTGAATGTGCTCTTCTCCACTGACGGCGGAGAGACTTTCATAGACGTCGGCGAAGCTGAAGACGGCGGCTTTTACTTCGACGATGCAAACGAAGTCTCCGACCTTGTCGTCTCCTACGAAGTGGATGGCGAGCGTGATATCGCCATCGGCGGTATGGACAACTCTGGCAACAGCGCGCTTTTCCGCTGCACAGTCACCGGAGATTCAGCCGGTGCCTGGGAGGATGCTACAGACCATGACGGCTGGGATGACAATGGTGCCTTCACCTCATGGGTCGTTACCGACCTGATTTTCTCTCCCAGTTGGGAGACTGACAGGACCATCCTGGCTGTCACCGTTGAAGATTACAGTGGGGTAGACGACTACTGCTACGGCGCTGTCTACCTGCAGTCCGGCGTCTGGGGAGAAGCAAGCGCAGCCTGGAATGAAGACGCCGGTTTCGCCCCTGCTGTGCTCGTGATAGAGGATGGCTACATCCCCAGCTGGCTCGTAAACTTTGACGCACGAGCTATATCTGGCGTGAGCCTGCCCCTGGACTACTCCGGCACTGACACCGACACCAGAGTATGCTGGGTGTGGGTAAATTACTATGACGGTACCTTTGACATGTCGCAGGGCGAGATATTCCGCGTGAGAGACGACGCGGTTGACTCCGTTGACACTCAAATCATGGACATGCCCTGGCTGACCAACGTGTCTTACCTGGGCACCATAGCTGAAGGTAAGGCCATCGCCGGCGTACTGGCCGAATCACAGCCATACCCTCTGACTCCCTCAGATTTAGACAAGGAGTGCTGCGAGGGCGTTCAGGTCTATCGCAATGCCGGCATCACCAACATGGAAATCTGCTGCCTGGAGTGGGATAAGGCCTGCAAGCCGCCCACCGGGCTATTTGCCATGGCAGTATCCTACGTCAGTGAAGACAAGGCTTACGCCGTTGCCCTCGATGGCGTCTTTGATGATGGCATCACCGGCTATGATGAGAGCGCCTGGTCGGTGAGCTTCGACGACGGCAATACCTGGAACCAGCTCAGTCTAATTGATACCCAAATTGACTACCTGTCGGACGTAGCCGCATCGCCCGACGGCGACAAGATGTTCCTGGTCAGTGTTAATTACGGGGAAAGCTGCGGTTGCGACAGCGTCTGGCTCAAAGCCGACACTCTTCCCGAGGCTGAGGGGTACAGCGGCAAGTGGCTGAGGACCTGGTGCGGCCAGCTCGAAAGCAATGAAGGGCTCCTTGAGCTAGCTCTCGAGGAAACAATCGGCGGCACGATCTATCTCATTGACGCTTGGACCGATAACGTGTACTGGAATGACCTGGAAACACTGGGGTGCTGGACTCGCCTAGGGCCACTATCGTCCGGCACCATCTCCGGCCACGTCTACCAGTCCGATGGCATAACCCCTATAGAAGGAGCCGAAGTGTATGCCGACCTGATAGATGGTGGCTATGGTATGTGGGCAACTACCGCCTCTGACGGCAGCTACACCATTACCACCCTTATCACAGGGCAATACCGGGTGCGGGCCTACGCCGAGGGCTACATCGAGGAATACTATGATGGTGTCTATGACTCCAGCGAGGCGACACCGGTCTCAGTTACTATGCCTGATGACACCCCCAACATAGACTTCACCCTGGATGTGGGTGGCACAATCTCCGGCCATGTCTACCAGTCTGATGGCGTAACTCCTATAGAAGGAGCCTGGGTGTATGCCGATTTGGTGGACGACGGCTATGGTAATGGGGCAAGCACTGCCTCTGATGGGAGCTACACCATTACTACGCTCATCACAGGACAATACCGGGTGCGGGTCTATGCTGAGGGCTACATCGAGGAATACTATGATGGTGTCTATGACGACGACGAGGCCACACCGGTGTCAGTTACCATGCCCGATGATACCCCCGACATAGACTTCACCATGGACCTGGGTGGCACAATGTCGGGCCATGTCTACCAGTCTGACGGCACGACCCCTATGGAAGGGGTCGAGGTGTATGCTGACCTGGTAGATGGTGGCTATGGAATGGGAGCAACTACTGCCTCTGATGGCAGCTACACCATTATCGGCCTTATGACAGGGCAATACCGGGTCGACGCCTATGCCGAGGGCTACATCGAGGAATACTATGATAGTGTCTATGACTACAACGAGGCTACACCGGTGTCAGTCACCATGCCTGATGATACTCCTGGCATAGACTTCACCCTGGACCTGGGTGGCACGATCTCCGGCCATGTGTACCAGTCCGACGGCACCACCCCCATCGAAGGAGTCTGGGTCAGTGCCGACCTGATAGATGGTGGCTATGGCAGGGGAGCAAGTACTGCCTTTGATGGGAGCTACACTATTACCGGCCTTGTCACAGGGCAATACCGTGTCGGGGCCTATGCTGAGGAATACATCGAGGAATACTATGATGGTGTCTATGACTATAACGAGGCTACACCGGTCTCAGTCACCATGCCGGATGATACCCCCGATATAGACTTCACGCTGGACTTAGGTGGCACAATCTCCGGCCACATCTACGAAGCGGACGGCACGACGCCCATAGAAGGAGCCTGGGTGGATGCCTATCTCATAGATGGTGGCTATGGCAGGGGAGCAAGTACTGCCTCTGACGGCAGCTACACTGTTACCACTCTTGTGACAGGGCAATACCGGGTGCGGGCCTATGCCGAGGGCTACATCGAGGAATACTATGATAGTGTCTATGACTACAACGAGGCCACACCGGTGTCAGTCACCATGCCGGATGATACGCCTGATATAGACTTCACCCTGGACCTGGGTGGCACAATCTCCGGCCACGTCTACCAGTCCGACGGCACGACCCCCATAGAAGGAGTCTGGGTGTATGCCGAACTGATAGATGGTGGGTGGGGCAGAGGAACGACAACCGATTCTGATGGCAGCTACACCATTACCACTCTTGTCACAGGACAGTACCGGGTGCGGGCCTATGCCGAGGGCTACATCGAGGAATACTATGATAGTGTCTATGACTACAACGAGGCTACACCGGTGTCAGTCACCATGCCTGATGATACTCCTGGCATAGACTTCACCCTGGACTTAGGCGGCACTATCTCCGGCCATGTCTACCAGTCCGACGGCACGACCCCCATAGAAGGAGTCTGGGTGTATGCCGACCTGATAGATGGTGGGTGGGGCAGAGGAACGACAACCGATTCTGACGGCAGCTACACGATTACTACCCTTATCACAGGGCAATACCGAATCGAAGCCCAGCCTCCCTACTGGATCAATCTGCTCCCAAGCTCGACCACGGCTGATGTGATTCAGGGCGAGACAACTACTGTCGATTTCGTTCTGCAGGTGGGTGGAATGATTACCGGTAGGGTAACCGATGAGGCAGACGTGGGTGTCTCCGATGCACACGTCTATGCCTATGGCCCGGGCTATGGAGGCAGCTCCACAGATGAGGATGGTTACTACACCATCTTCGGACTACCGACCGGAAACTACGGTGTCACCGCCGAGCCTCCCTACGAGGCCAATCTACTCCCCGACTCCACCACAGTCGAAGTGATTCAGGGTGAGACCACCACTGTTGATTTCGTTCTACAAGCGGGTGGAATAATCACTGGTAGAGTAGCTGATGAGGGCGGGGAAGGGGTACCCGAGACCTGTGTCTATGTCTACGGCCCACTCTACAGATCAACGTATACAGATGAGGAAGGCTACTACAGCATCTTTGGACTACCGACCGGGAACTACACGGTTACCGCCGAGCCTCCCTATGGGGTCAATCTGGTTCGCAGTTCCACCACGGCTGAAGTCATCCAAGGTGAGACTACGATTGTCGATTTCGTTCTGGAAGAGGGTGGCATGATTACTGGCAGGGTGACCGATGAAGCAGGCGTGGGCGTTTCCGATGCCTACGTCTATGCCAATGGCCCGGGCTATGGAGGCAGCTCCACAGATGAGGATGGTTACTACACCATCTTCGGACTACCGACCGGGAACTACACTGTCACCGCCGAGCCTCCCTACGGGGCCAATCTGCTCCCTGACTCCACCACAGCCGAAGTGATCCAGGGTGAGACGACTGTTGCTGATCTCGTCCTGCCAGCGGGTGGAATCGTTATCGGCAGGGTGACCGATGAAGGAGATGTGGGTGTCTCTAATGCGTACATCTATGTCTACGGCCCGCTCTACAGATCAACGTATACAGATGAGGAAGGCTACTACAGCGTCTTTGGACTACCGACCGGGAACTACACGGTTACCGCCGAGCCGCCCTATGGGGTCAATTTAGTCCGCAGTTCCACCGCGGCTGAAGTCATCCAAGGTGAGACTACGATTGTCGATTTCGTTCTACAGATGGGTGGCATGATTACCGGCAGGGTAACAGATGAGGCAGACGTGGGTGTCTCCGATGCACACGTCTATGCCAATGGCCCGGGCTATGGAGGCAGCTCCACAGATGAGGACGGTTACTACACCATCTTCGGACTACCGACCGGGAACTACACTGTCACCGCCGAGCCTCCCTACGAGGCCAATCTGGTCCGCAGTTCGACCGCGGCTGAAGTGATTCAGGGTGAGACCACCACGCTCGACTTCGTCCTGCAAACGGGTGGGATAGTAGCCGGCAGAGTGACTAATGAAGTCGGAGAAGGGGTATCTGGGGCCTATGTTTATGCTGATGGCCCAAGCTACGGGTCAGGGAACACAGACGAGGGCGGTTACTATTCCATAATTAGGTTGGAAACTGGAACTTACACGATAAGGATCTATTCCCAAGATTGTAACCAGTGGTACATTTCGGTCAATAATACCCTGGCTAGATATGGAATCTCGGTACTTGCCGAGGTAGTCTGTGGCGAAACCACACAGGTGGATTTCACTCAACAACCACAGCCGATCCCTGACATTCGGGTTGCTCCCTCATCCTTCAATATCACCCTACCTCGAGGCGGTACAACAGACAGGACCCTAACAATCGGCAATGATGGGGTTGAGGTGCTGAACTTTTCCATCACAGATCAGGTAGGGGTTTTAGTTACGGATCCAAACGAAGGCGGACAGATCGACATAAAGCAGATTTTCACCAGTGTCGATTCTGGGAACATCAGTTTCCTGGTGCAAACCTATAGCGACTTGCCCGCCTGTGACTGGAGCTGGTGGTACGAGATTGTGTGGCTGGATACCGATCAAGACCCATCAACTGGACTGACTGAAGAATACGCGCAAGACTGGGGAGTGGCTGGGCTAAATGACATTGGTGCCGATTATGCTCTAGAGGTATCGAATTCTCAGGCGTATCTATATAAGTGGATTGGAGAAGATCATTGGTTCGAACCAGTCTCCAGCCTTCCAGTAAATGTGAATGGGTCCTATCTTTCCCTTTCAATTCCCTTATCTGAGATAGATGACGACGGTATTCTGGATTACACGCTATGGCAGTATGGTAGTGACGACATTGTGCCCGACGATGGACATGGAACTACGAAGGTGTTAGCTGATTGGCTTTCAGTGCTGCCGGTGAGCGGCACAGTAGACCCAGATGATCAGACAGAAATGGCAGTTACCGTTAATGCAACCGCTTTAGAAATCGGTGAATATGTAGGATATGTTGTAATCGAGAGTAACGATTTGGATGAAAGTGTAACGTATATCCCGGTGAATCTAACAGTGTATTTGCCGATAGAAGCATCAATAGATTTCCAGCCGGATTTGCTCAAGCTCAACCCCAAGGCCAAAGGAGGGTTTGTCGAGACTTACATTGAGCTCCCGCCAGGCTACGATGTTCGGCAAATAGATATATCCTCCATCAAGTTCAACGGCATTGTTCCAGCCTTGCCCAAGCCGACAAAAGTAGGGGACCACGACAAGGACGGCATCCCTGACCTGATGGTCAAGTTTAGTGGAGCCGCCGTGCAGAGCTTGCTCACACCCGGCGACCAGGTAGAGATAACAGTAACCGGGGAGGTCGCCGGGATAGCGTTTGAGGGAACTGACACTATCCGGGTGACAAACAAGTAGCCTCTGCAGCACATTCGCCCGGATTATTACTGGAGGGGCAAAAAGATAGGGTCGAGGAACTAACCTCGACCCTATTCCATTTAAAAGATATCGCGACACAAATCCTTGCCTAAACCAAGGCCAACAAAGACACAACCACGCCCCCGCTGCCATTTCTGCAGCCCACACCCAGTCTGGGTTTTGCTAACATTTTGCTAACGAACTTCTCGCCACCATCCATCACCCCAAATCCTCCCAGCTATAAAACGCCCCCGACCAAAAAACCACAAACCATCATTTCCTAGCTAACACCACGCCCCACCACAGCCCTCGTCTACCTTCGGAACCGGGGGTCGTGGGTTCGAATCCCTCTAGGCGCGCTACCATAGCACAGGGTCTATCCCGTACTCCTGCAACGAATTTTTTCACGCTCTTAGATCTTACAGACTGCCCGATTTGTCTCGGTCGGGTTTCGCAGAGAGCGAGGAGATCCGTATAGAATAGGCATGCCATCTCTGGGAAACCGACCGCGTGAGCGAAAGGTATTGATAACGTGGTAAGGACGCTGTAAGATGAATCATAAATAGAGCAGAAAGGAGGGAACGAGGATGTTAAAAGACTTCAAGGCATTCATAATGAAGGGCAATGTGATTGACATGGCCGTGGGCATCATCATCGGTATTGCCTTTGGTGCAGTTATAAACTCACTTGTTAAAGACGTTATTATGCCGCCCATAGGGTTCGCCCTGGGCAACGTCGATTTCAGCAACCTCTATGTTCTCCTTAAAGAGGGTGCGACAAGCCCCGGGCCATATGCTTCTCTGGCTGCCGCCCAGCAGGCCGGGGCCGTTACGCTCAACTACGGGGTGTTCGTAAATGCGATTATCAACTTGCTGATAATCGCAGCAGCCGTCTTCTTCCTGATTGTGCGTCCGATCGCCAGGCTGCAAGCCCGCAAAAAGGTGGAAGCGCCGGCACCGACAACCAAGGAATGCCCTTACTGCTTCACCGCTATCCCGATCAAGGCCAGTCGCTGCCCGAACTGCACTTCAGCACTGAAAACGGCGTAAATCAGCAGGCATTTCCTTAAGTAGGTAAGGACAGCAGCATATCGAGCGTTTCAGGGAGCTCTCTGCTTGGTTCAAGGAACCGTGACTGGAGAGAGCGGTGCTGGGGCGCATACGTTTCCTGAAGAGCAGGGAGGCGAGGGTAGCTCAAAAATCACCAAGTACGGATTTCTGTAGGTCTCGCAGGTGCGAAGTGTCGTTATGCCTGGTCAAGACAAAGCGCCCGTCCACGTAATCGAAGATTGTGATTCCGCCAACATCCTGATTGATATTCCGGAAGTGTGAGTTATCCAACCCTAGCAAGTAGCATATCAAGACTTTGATCACTACTCTATGCGATACCAGCAATACGTTGCCCTGGTGTCTGGACACGATGTCATTGACTACCTCAACAGCCCTCCTTCTTACGTCTTCCAGACTCTCTCCGCCAGGCATTCTTACCTTGTCTGGATTATTGTGCCACTCGTTGAAGAGGTCTGGATACAGCCTCCTCACCTGTTGCTCGGACAGAGACTGCCATTCCCCGAAATCAAAATCTGTGAGGCCCTCGGCTATGCGCGCACTGACTTTCTGGTAACGGGCTACGATATTTGCCGTCTCAAGCGCCCTCCTTATAGGGCTAGCATAGATAGCCTCCAATTCCCAGTTGCTTAGATACTTGGCCAATAGCTCCGCCTGTTTAATGCCCACTTCGTCCAGACCTACATCCGCTCTACCACGGAATACCTTTTCCACATTCCACATGGTTTCTCCATGCCTGGCCAGGATAAGTTTTGCCATGACTCCTCCGCAACAATTATCCAATTTTTCACACCGTATGGCAATCTGGAAAGAGGCTGGACTTTTTCGAGCTTGGATTTTTGACTTGTGTTCATTGATTAATTAGGGTTTTAGGTGTAAAATAGACAGCGCAAAGGAGGCATGGCATGATAGAGGTGACGATTGACAGCATCCGCGTTAGTTTGATGAACTACCAGAGGGTGGTGATTCTGAAAGAGAAAGGGACTAATCGTTATCTGCCCATTTGGATTGGTCCTGCTGAAGCAGACGCTATTGCCGTAAAGCTGCAAAATGTCGAATTGTCTCGCCCCCTGACGCATGATTTGCTGCAATCTGTGATTTCTACACTGGGGGCTTCAGTTCAGTATATAGTGGTGAACGGGCTTAAGGAAGACACTTTCTACGCCAGACTTGCACTTACCGTCGATGGCCAACAACTGGACATTGATTCTCGACCTAGCGATGCGTTGGCCCTGGCCGTAAGAGTCGGTGCACCAATATATGTTGAGGAATCGGTGTTGGAGAAGGCGGGCATCATACTGGAAGAAGAAACAGGCAAACCTGCTGCCGAAGGGAAAGTGGATGAACAAGAGATGAAGGGGCTGTCGGCATATAAGGACTTCATAAATAC
>Ga0315284_10004382_pt1 | contig 20044 bp, 17 predicted proteins | sample YL17G09_16_MG_FD_203696 | JGI IMG/M metagenome (GOLD analysis project Ga0315284, IMG submission 203696) | Sediment microbial communities from Yellowstone Lake, YNP, Wyoming, USA - YL17G09_16 | ecosystem: Environmental > Aquatic > Freshwater > Lake > Sediment | place: USA: Wyoming | collected...
GGCGAGCGAGGCACCATGCGTCGCCCACCCTCACTCCGGGTCCCGCGCCCGTGGGCGACGGGGCCGCTACCTATTCGCCTCCGCGAAGCTCAGCGCCACGGAGTTCATGCAGTAGCGCTGGCCGGTGGGCCTGGGGCCGTCGTCGAAGACGTGACCGAGGTGCGAGCCGCAACGGGCGCAGCGCACCTCGTCGCGTTCCATGCCCAGGCTCGTGTCCTTCACGATCTCGAGACGCGAAGTGGAGACCGGTGACCAGAAACTGGGCCAGCCCGTGCCCGAGTCGAACTTGGTCTTCGAATCGAAGAGGTCGTAGCCGCACGCGGCGCAGCGGTAGATGCCATGCCGGTGCTCGTTCCAGTACTTGCCCGAGCAGGCGAGTTCCGTGTCGGCGCCCCGCAGCACGCGGTACTGCTCGGGACTGAGCAGGCTCCGCCACTCGGCATCGCTCCTCTTCACCGGGGTCGGATCGTCGGGCGCCAGCCCGGCGCCGCTCTTCGTCCCGCCGGCCGGGTCGTGACGCTGGGCTGCCGCGGTGCTGACGTACTCCAGCACCTCCTCGACGTGGCCGTTCACGCTCACCTTCGGCCAGACGCGAACGATGCGCCCGTCCCGGCCGATCACGAAGGTCGTGCGCTGGATGCCGGTGTACGGGATGCCGACCACGCTCTGCTTCCCGTGGACCCCGTAGAGCTTCGAGACCTTCGCGTCCGCGTCGGCGAGCAGCTGGAAGGGGAGCTTGTGGTTCTTCCGGAAGCGAAGGTGCGACTTGAGGTCGTCGTTCGACACGCCCAGCACGACGACGCCCGCCTTCGCCAGCTCCGGCATGCGGTCGCGGAAGTCGCAGGCCTCCTTCGTGCAGCCCGGCGTCTCGTCCTTCGGATAGAAGTAGAGCACCACCGTCTTGCCCCGGAGCTGAGAGAGCGTAACGTCCTTGCCAGTGGTCGAGGGGAGCGTGAAGTCCGGCGCGGTCTGGCCGACCGCGGGCATTGACATAGTGGTGGACGCGGGCACAGGGGCCTCCTTGCGGTCCCCCGCCCGGGCGCGCGACGCGTCCGGCAGGGCCAGGGTGAGCGCGGCGAGGGCGAGTAAGGCGAGTTTGGACGATCTCATGTCGGGGAGTCTCCGTTGGGCCTGGGGGCCGGACGGTACGAGGAGCGTGACGCCCCTGCGGGGCCCGGCCACAAAGGAGCAGATGCGCCAGAGCCGGCTGCGGCGCACGCTGATTGCAGGTCCCTGACGACTCCGGCCCCGGGGGAGTGATTGCCGTCTGTACTTGCCCGGTGGGAACGGGCCCCGCGCCGCTACGGTCTCGGCGCGATCTCCAGGACCGTGATCCTGTCGTCTGGCGCCAGGCCCAGCCTCACGTCGAAGGACTTCTGCCCGTTGCCAGCCCGGTAACGGTAGACGCGATCATCACCGAGTTCCTTCCGCTCGACAACTGCATCTGGTCGGGGACGCCCAGGTCCCGCAGCATCGCCGCGAACCGCTTCGGTGCCTTGGGGAAAGACCCGGCGCGGACGTACGCGAACCGGGCCGGCGACAGCCCTTCCCGTGCGGCGGCGGCGAGCAGGGCTCTCAGCCGCGCGCCGATCGCGGGCTTCCGATGGGGCCAGGCGGGCGGCGGCGGCGGTGGGCTCCCCGCGGGTTCTATCGCAGGTGTCGCGTTCACCGGGGCGGGCGTTTGGCATCCCACCCTGCTCCCTCTACCGGTTCGCTTCGAGCACCTTCTCCGTCCATGTCTCGAGGGCGGGACGGATCTCGGCCAGGGGGGCGCCCTGCTGCGGTAACCGGCCCACGTAATAGAGATAGGTGACCCGGTTCTTCAGCAGCACCACGGCCGTGCCGACGAGCGCCGCGCGGGGTCCGGTGAGTCCATCCGCCGACTTGGGCATGCCGATCAGCGCGAAGCCGATGACGGCCAGCGCGTCGTTCCGCGTGACGGTGATGGGCACCTGTTCGCGCGGAAGGACCGTGACGTCCGCCGCGGCGGGGTCGCTCACGCCCTCGCGCAGGCTCAGGGCCAGCGCCCGGAGCCCGGGCCGGGCCGACGCCCGGGAGCGCTCGTAGCGCAGCGGCATGAACTTGCGCATCTCGGCGAACAGCGCCAGCGAGCTCGCGTCGTTCTCCGGCAGGCTGCGCGCCATCTCGAACGAGGCGTGCCGGCCACTCAGCGACGTGTCCTCGGGCGAGAAGTGCGCGAGCATCTCGAGGTCCGACGGCACGGCGTTGCGAAAGGCCACGTCGGCGCCCGGATCGCGGCCGAGGTCCGAGACCATGCCGGCGGGCGCGGGCACGCGGAAAGTCCGCCGGCTGGCCGAGACTACGGCGAGGTGCGCATCCTCGCGTCGCGCGAGCGGGGCGCAGGCCGCCGCCAGACAGCCCAGGGCGATGAGGGTGAGCGCGAAGGTTCGGACGCGGTTCACAGGGCCTCCGGCATGGGCGTCCCGGCGACCGCGGGCTCGTGCCCTGACGGTTCGGGAGTGAAGTCCTCGCCCGGGTTGATGAAGCGGTCGAACTCGAGCTGGTACTGCTTGTCGTGGAGTTGCCGGTAACGCCCGCCCTTCGCGAACAACTCGTCGTGCGTGCCGCGCTCGACGATCTCGCCGCCCTCGAGCACCAGGATCTGGTCGGCGCTGCGGATGGTGGAAAGGCGGTGCGCGATGACGAACGTGGTGCGCCCGTGGCGCAGGCGGCGCAGGCCGTCCTGGATCATCTGCTCGCTCTCGGAGTCGAGACTCGACGTGGCCTCGTCGAGGATCAGGATGCGTGGATCGGCGAGGATGGCGCGCGCGATGGCGATTCGTTGCCGTTGCCCGCCCGAGAGCCGGATGCCGCGCTCGCCCACGACCGTGTCGAAGCCCCGGGGGAAGCGGTCCGCGAACTCGTCGCAGTGGGCGATGCGTGCCACCGCGCGGATCTCATCGGGGGTGGCGTTGGGCCGCGAGAAGGCGATGTTCTCGGCGATGGTGCCGTCGAAGAGGAAGTTCTCCTGCAGCACCACGCCCAGCCGCGTGCGGTAGTCCTCCAGACGCAGGCCCGCGAGGTCGCTTCCGTCCACGAGGATGCGGCCCGACTGCGGCTGGTTGAAGGCCATGACCAGGCTGATGAGCGTGCTCTTGCCCGAGCCGCTCGAACCCACCAGGGCGGTCGTTGCTCCCGCGGGCGCCGAGAAGCTCACGTTCTTCAGCACCGGCTCGCCCGCGGCGTATTCGAACGAGACGTGCTCGAACGCGATGTCGCCGCGCAGGACGCCGATCGCGCCGCGCACCCCGCCGTCGCGCTCGGTGGGCATGCCGAGCACCTCGCGGATGCGGTCGAGCCCGGCGAAGGCCTCGCTCATCTGCGTGCCGATCGAGGCGAGCTGGATGAGCGGGGCGGCCAGCATGCCGGTCAGCGCCACGTAGGTGCCGAAGGTGCCGAGCGACATCCGGCCGCCGAGGATGGCGGGCCCGCCCACCAGGATCATGAGGATGCCGATGCCGCCGGCGATCACGCCCGAGACCGCCCCGATCGCCGAGACGCCGGTCATGGTGCGCGCGATGTTGCGGAACAACCGGTGCGCGCCGCGCGCGAAGACGAGCTGCTCGCGGCGCTCGGCGGTGTAGGCCTTGACCACGCGCACGCCGCCGAGCGTCTCGCCCAGCCGCCCGGTGACGTCGGCGTTGATCCTCCCGCGCTCGCGGAAGAGCGGCCGCAGGGTGCCGAAGGCGAAGGTCATGCCGGCGCCGAAGACCGCGAGGAAGACGAGGTTGAGCAGCGTGAGCTGCCAGGAGATGGCGAACAGCCAGACCAGCGCCACCGCCGCGGTGACCAGGCTGCTGGCAAGTTGCACGAGCCCGGTGCCGACCAGGTTCCGCACGCCCTCGGCGTCGGTCATGATGCGCGAGATCAGCACGCCGGTCTGGGTGGAGTCGAAGTAGCGCACCGGCAGGCGCGTGACGTGCGCCATCACCTTCCTGCGGATGTCGGTGATGGCGCGCTGCGCCGCCACGCCCAGCAACTGCGAGAGGACGAAGGAGGTCCCGGCCTGGATCAAGGTCGCGACCCCGAGCGCCAGCGCGATCACGGGCAGCAGCTCGGGGCGGTGCCTCCCGATGGCGTCGTCGATCACGAACTTGGGTGCGGCTGGCAGCACGAACCCGGCCGCGCGGTTCACCAGCATCAGCGCGAAGCCGACGATCAGCCGGTTGCGGTGCTGGCGCACCAGTTCGCGCGCGTCGCGCCAGGCCTGCGAGAAGCGCACGCGCGTCGCGGAAGCGGACATGCCGCCCAGTCTAGCGCCCGGGCGCCGCTCGGCGAAACGGGACGGCCCGTGATCGAGCATGTCGCCTACCAGTTCGCTCCCGGGGTCGCCTGCGCCCGGACCTCGGCGATCCGCTCCGGGTCGTCGGGGAACAGGCCCGCCTTCGGCAGGCGCTCCACGAGCGGCACCCAGCGCGCCTCCTTCGCGAACACCTTCCGGAAGAGCGGCAGCGCCTCCTGCCGGCGGCCGTTCGTGTACATCGAGACGGCGGCCCAGAACTGGAGCTCCACCACGTCGGGCGCCAGACGCATCGCCTCCTCGTAGTGGCGCATCGCCTCCTCGGGCCGCCGCTCGGCGATGGCGTTGTCGCCCGCGTCCTCGAGGTTGTAGGCGCGCCGCAGGCGCACCAGCCGCCGCAGCTCCTTCAGCGGCTCCGCGCCGTCCTCGACCCGCAGGTCGAAGAGCCGGTCGGCCCACGGCTTGCCGCTCGATCGCGCTTTCACCACCACGATCGCGGCCGACTGCCGCCCGCGGATGTCGCCGCCGGCGTGCTCGGCCGCGTCGAGCGCGGCCAGCAGCCGGTCGGCCAGGTCGCCCGGCGCGTCCTCGTACGCCTTCGCCATGGCGGGCCAGACGCGCTCGTTCGCCATGAGATTCGCCTGCACGGAGTACTGCGCGCCGCAGTGGTGTCCGGCGTCGGGGACGCAGGCCCGGCCGGTGTGCGCGGCCACGCCGCCCTTCGCGTCCACCATCGCCACCTGGCGGCCCTCGTTGTGCGCGTCCGCCCGGAGCAGCGAGTCGAGCGCCTGCCGGGCGGTCATCCCCGAGCGCATGAGGTCGAGGCCGTTCGGGCCGTAGTCCACGAGCACGAGCGACTGCGTGGCCACCGCGCCGACGCCGGCTTCGGCCCAGGGCACGACCGGGCCGACGGAGAAGTAGTGCGACTGCACGGCCACGCCCAGCTCTCCCGTGACGGGATCGCGGGCGACGATGGAGTAGGTGTGGGCAAGTGGCGCGGCGAGCGGGACCGCGGGCGGCACGAGGGACAGCAACAGGGTCCAGAGCATGACGACCTCCCCGGGATGGACTTCCCACCGCGGAGGCTAGCAGGATGGCGGCCGCGGCTCACCCGAAAACGAGCCGCCCGCGGGAATCGCCCGCGGGCGGCAGGGGGAAGGCGCCTCGTGTCAGGCGCGGATGATCGTCCCGTACTGCATGTCCCAGCGGTAGTGCCAGACACCGTTCACGACGACGTCGGGCTGGCTCGTCCCGTTGAAGGTGATGACGACGCTCGCGACCAGATGGGCGTCGACGTCCCTGACGTCGTTGCTGCGCAGGCGGTCGGCCTTCACGGCGAAGGCGAGCCTGCCGCTCAGCGGCCACTCCCGCGACCTGGAGATCACGGCGTCCGTGATGGTGAGTACGCTCTTCCAGTGGAAGCAGCGCCACGTGCTCCCGTCGTACGAGCGGTAGATGTTCTGAAGAGTGTCCAGCGCGGTCCCGGAGACCGTGCTCGCGGTGTCCTCCGGCTGGATGCCGGTGAAGTCCAGCACGGTGGCGTGGGCGACGGCCACGGTGTCGAGCTCGGACGCATACGAGCCGATGATGCGCGACCTCCACACCATCCGGGCGGCGTCCGGGCCGTAGTCCGGGAGCCGTGCGCCCTGGGCGTCGTAGAACTCCCGGCTCACGTAGAAGGTGAAGCCCTCGCCCGTGATGGTGGTGTCCCAGAGAGCCGCGAAGGGAGTGATCGCCGGCCGCATCCCGGACGGGCCGGCGAGGCTGCCGGCGGCGCCCGCTACGTCCAGCTCCAGCGTGTTGAGGGCCAGGCCGGCCTGCATCGCGAGGTCGTCGGCCGAGGTCTGGTCGAGCGGGGTCAGGGGGCTCGTGGTGCTCGTGCTCGTGCCGCAGCCGTTCGCGGCCAGTCCGATGGCGAGCAGGGCGGCGGCGAGCAGGCCGTGAGCGGGACGGTGTCTCATGGGTTTCCTCCTCCGATGGGTCCGACGGCTGGCTCGGGCCAGGTCCAGGGCGCCCCTGATGATCGCAAGGCGCATGCCGCCAGAAGTCCCCTCGAAGTTGAGCGGGCTTAGGTCGAGCCGGCCGCCCGGCGCGACCATGTATCAACGGCGGACGTGCGCGGCCGCGGGTGTCCTCTTGCACCCTGCCCGGTCGGCGTGGAGGCCGTCTGGCTCATGCGCGTCCCGGCCAGGTGCTCTGCCTGGGCTGCAACGGTGACGCCGACCGTACTGCCGGACGCCACCGGGCCACGCGATGTCGCGACGGCGGCGCTGCCGGATCAAGGGCCGCCCTGCTCCCAGCGTGTCCCGTACGCCATCACTCCGGCCGGGTCCAGCGCCGTGTGGATGCGCGCGCGCAACTCGAGCACCGCGGTCTGCGGGGCGATGAGCGGCTGGAGCGCGGCGACTCCCGCTGGGTCGCCGTCGCCCGCGACGGTCTCGAGGAGCGCGAAGCCCGCGCGGGCGAGCGAATCAACGATCTCCCGCGCCCGCGTGCAGCCGGGGAAGACGTGCAGACGGCCCGCCGCGGCGTGGAACAGCGCGCCGGCCGCGGCCTCGGGGCGCTCGATCAGGGGTGCGAGCGCCGCGGGCGTGTTCGCGGCGCCAGTGAACGTGAGCCGCGCGCCGTCGCGGTCCTCGAGGTCGGTGAGCGAGCCCCACAGCGTGGCGGCCGAGTCGTCCTCGAGCCGCGCGTCGGGCTCGCCCAGCAGGCGCTCGACAACCGCGGCCTGCTGGGCCACGCGCGCCTCGTCGTCCTCGAAGCCCACGATCACGGTGAACGGGTCGGTGGGCGAGGCGACGGGCAGCGCGCCGGCGAGTGCCTGGCCGACGGTCGTGAGCACCGCCGGCTCGAGCCGCGGCAGCGCGGCCCAGCGCACCGGGTCGCCCAGCGCGCGGTGGCCCACGCCGAACACCAGCGCCACGCGCCGCGCCGGCGCCGGCGCGAGCTTGAGGCTGGCCTCGAGCAGCACGGCGAGCCCGCCCTGCGAGCCGCACAGCAGCCGGTGGATGGCGTAGCCGGCCACGTTCTTGACCACGCGCCCGCCGCTGCGGGCGAGCGTGCCGTCCGCCAGGGCGAAGTGCGCGCCCAGGATGCAGTCGCGCGGCGCGCCGCAGCGCAGGCGGCGCGGGCCCGAGGCGTTGGCGGCCAGCAGCCCGCCCAGCGTCGCGCGGTCCGGCCGGGCGCCCTCGAGCGGCAGTTCTTGCCCGCGCGCGGCGAGCGCGGCGCGCAGCGTCCCGAGCGTCACGCCGCACTCGGCGGTGAGGGTCATGTCCTCGGGGCGGTGCTCGACCACGCGGTCGAGCGCCGTGAGGTCGAGGGCCAGGTCGTAACGCCCGGGCGCCCGCCCGCGCGCGAGCGAGACGCCGCCGCCCCAGGGCACGACCGCGAGCCCGTCCCGCGCGGCGGAGCGCAGGACGTCGGCCGCCTCCTCGCGCGCGGCCGGCCGCCGCACCGATAGCGGTTCCACGCCCGCGATGGCGTAGCGGGCGGGGTCGAGCGCAGCGGGCCCGGCGCTCATGCCGGCTCGATCTCCGGCAGCAGCTTGCCCGGGTTCATCAGGCCGTCGGGGTCGAAGGCGCGGCGCAGCCGGTCCATCGTCCGCAGGTCGTCGGAGGCGTAGACCTCGCGCATCATCGGGAGCTTTTCCAGGCCGATGCCGTGCTCGCCCGAGATCGTGCCGCCCAGCCGGATGCAGGCGCGCAGGATCTCCTGCGAGACTTCGAGCGCGGCCTGCCGCTGGGTCTCGTCATCGTCGTCGAAGAGGATGTGCGGGTGCAGGTTCCCGTCGCCCGCGTGCAGGAGCGCACCCGCGCCCAGGCCGCGCGCGTCCGCCAGCGCGTACACGGCGGCGACGGCCTCGGCCAGGCGCGAGCGCGGGACCGTGCCGTCCATCAGGTAGAAAGCGCGCCCGGTGCGCCCGTAGGCGCCGAAGGACGACTTGCGCCCGCGCCACAGCGCCGCGCGCTCCGCCGCGTCGCTCGCCGCGCGGACCGAGCGCGCGCCGTGCTCGCGGGCGATGACGGTGATGCGCTCGACCCGGTCCGGCAGGCTCACGGCCGGCCCGTCCACCTCGATGATGAGCATCGCGGCGGCGTCCAGCGGCAGTCCGAGGTGCAGCCAGGCCTCGACCAACTCCATGGTCTGGCGGTCCATCAGCTCCATCGCGGCGGGCACGATGCCGGCGGCGATCACGGCGGAGACCGCGCGGCAGGCGTCCCCGACCTCGGCGAAGTCGAGACTCATGGTGTGCACGGCCTCGGGCCGCGGCACGAGCCGCACGCAGATCTCGCACAGGATGCCGAGCGTGCCCTCGCTGCCGATCATCACGGAGGCGAGGTCCGCGCCCGGCGCATCCGGCGCTTCGCCGCCGAGCAGCACGACGACGCCGCCGGGCAGCGCGACGACCAGGCCGAGCACGTGGTTGGCGGTGACGCCGTGCTGGAGGCAGTGCGGTCCGCCGGCATTGGCGGCGACGTTGCCTCCGATCGTGCTCACCGGCTGCGAGGATGGATCTGGCGCGAAGTGCAGTCCATGCGGCGCGGCCAGCTCGGAAAGCCGCGCGTTGACGAGCCCCGGCTGAACCCAGGCGAACATGCACGCGGGATCGAGCGCGAGCACCTGGTCCATTCGGCTTGTCACCAGCAACATGCCGCCGTGGCACGGCGTGGCACCGCCGGCGAGTCCCGTGCCCGCGCCCCGCGCCGTCACCGGCACGCCGTGCGAGCGCGCCCAGCGCACCAGCGCCGCGACCTCGTCGGTCGAGCGCGGCAACACCACCACGTCGGGCAGGCCGCGCTCGAGCGTCAGCGCATCCGTGTCGTAGGTCAGGCGCGCGGCGTCGCTGTCGAGCACGCCGTCGTCGCCCAGCAAAGCGCGCAGCTCGGCGAGGGCCGCAGGGGTCCAGTTCATGCGGCGCAGGGTAGCACCGCGCAGCGCGGTCGCGGCAGGCAGGGAGGCGCGTCGGGCCCCGGCGGGCCGGGGCGGCGGCTACCGTGTGGCCGCGCCCGACTCCGCGGCCAGCCGCGCGACCGCGTCCCCGACCTGCCGGTAGCCGGTCTCGAGGAGGAAGTCCGGCTCGCGGCCGTGCGGCTCGTGGCCGAGCGTGAAGTACCGCGGCTCGTCGTCGTCCAACGCGCGGCCCAGCATCTCGTCGGGCCCGAAGCCCGCGTTGACGATGACGCGGTCTGCTTCCTCTGTGTGTGTCGCCTCGCCAATGGCGAGGATCACGCGATAGCGGTGCGTGGCCGAGTCGAACTCGAACTCCTCGACCTCGGCGCGGCCGACGTGCGCCACCGCGGGGTGGGCGCCGGCGGCGAGCGAACGCGCCCGCGTGCGCAGCTCGCGCCTTCCGGGCAGCGGGTCGTGCTCGGCCCCGGGGAAGACGTCGGCCGCGACCGCTCGCGTGATCCACGCCACGGTCGTGCCCGGGGCCTGGTCGGCGAGCCGCGCGAGGGCCGCGACCGTCGTCGCGGCGAAGGTTCCCTCGCCGATCACGACCGTGCGCCGGCCCGCGTACCTCTCGCGGTCCAGGCCCAGCACGTCCTCGACGTGGTAGGCCATCTGCGGGCGCAGGTACAGCTCGCCGAGCGCCGGGATGCCGCCGGTGCCCGCCCAGTCGGGATTGGCGTAGACGCCCGAGGCGTCCACCAGCGCGAACGCGTGGTGGACGCTCTCCAGCCCGCCCTGGTCGCGCACCAGCAGGCGGAAGGGCCGCAAGCGGCGGGTGCCGGCGTCCGAGCGCTCGCCCCGCAGCAGTCCGTGCCGGCTCACCTGCACGACCTGTGTGAACGGGTGGACACGCCCGGTGAGCTCCGGCAGGTGCGCGAGCGGCTGCAGGTAGCGCTCGGCCAGCTCGAGCCCGGTGGGGCAGGCCTCGGGATCGGGCGCGGTCCAGCCCGCCGCTTCGAGGTGCGCGCGCGAGTGCTTCCCCAGGTTCATGCGCCAGGGCGTGAACATCCGCACGTGGCCCCAGGCCAGCGGGTGCGAGCCGACCTCGCCCTGCTCGAGCACCTGCACGTCGAAGCCGTGGTCGAGCGCCGCGAGGGCGGCCTCGATCCCGACCGGACCGGCGCCGATGATGGCCAGCGAGTTGAGGGCGGGAAGCGGCATGCGGGCTCCGAGCGTGGAATGGGGGGCGTGATCGGACCCGGGACTCTAGTCGGGCGCCGCCGGATGCGGCAAGGCAGGTGGCGTGCTGGGGGGGACGGCGGCGTGGCCCTGGCTACAGCCCGAACTCCGCCACGATGGGCGCGTGGTCGCTCGCCCGCCCGGGACCGTCGAGACTTGGCACAGTGGACCCGCGGCCGTCCCGCCAGCCGCGTCCCGCGAACCAGTCCAGCCGCAGGCGCGCGCGCTGCTCGGCCCGGGTCAGCAGGCGCCGCGCCAGCGCGTGCGCCGGGCCGAAGAGCGCATGCAGCTCGTCCAGCCGATCGAAGCGCAGGCGCAGCGTGGGCTCGCGGTCCACGAACGGCGCCCACTCGAAGCCGGCGTCGCGCAGCTCGTCGAAGAGCGGCTCGCGCGCCGGGCCCTCATCGGGATGGAGCAGCCGGCGCCGCAGGGTCCCGCTCGGCGTCAGCAGGAATGCCAGTGCGCCCGCCAGCGGCGTGTGCCACAGCCCGCGGTCGAAGGTGTGCGTGTTGAAGTCGCCCGCGAGGATCACGGGGCGCATCTCTTCGCGCAGCGCGTCCGTCAGCACCCGCACCTGCGCCGCGCGATGCGCGCGCGTGCGGTGGACCTCGAGGTGGGTCGAGACCGCCACGAACGGCGCGCCGGGCCGCTCGATCGCGGCCACGAGACCGATGTGGCGCCCGACCATGCGCTCGACGTCGAACTGGATGCGCTCGGGGCTCGGCAGGTCCACGACGCGCGCTTCGGCGATGGGCCAGCGCGAGAGGATGGCGATTCCGAAGAGGCTCTCCCGGTTCTCGCGTCGCGCCGCGAAGCGCGGGTCGTCGTCACGCCCGGGGGTCAGCTCGAGGAACAGCGCGGCGAAGACGCCGTGCAGCCCGAGGGCCCGGGCCAGGTCGGCGGCGACGTCGCGGTTGCCGGAGCGCGCCATCCCGAGGTCCGCCTCGTTGACCAGGACCAGGTCCGCGTCGTGCAGCGCGTCGTGTGTGAGCAGTGCCCGCTCTACCAGCGCGTACTTGTTGCCGTGCTCGAGGTTCCAGTGCACGGCCCGCACGCGCGTGGGATCGGGCGACGGCGGTGGCGGCGAAGGTGCCTGGAGGCGGCGCGGCGTGCCGAGCAGGCGCTCAAGCCGCGCGCCGAGTGCCGGCCACTCGGGCGCGGCGCGCAGCGCCTCGATCGTGGCGTAGCGCTCGACCGCGCGCCGCAGGGCTCGGCATTCCTCGATCTGGACCGGGTCGCGCATGGCCGGCAGCATAGCGCAGCGGCGCGCGGCACGGGCCTCGGCGGCCGGCCGCCACCCGCCCGCCGCTCACGCCGCGGGCACGCCGCAGTCGGGGCCCAGCGGCGCCAGGTCCTCGAGCCCGCGCAGCCGCACGCGCCATGCTTCCAGCGCCGCGGCGCGCTCTTCATCGCTCATGCGGGCCGGCCCATAGACCACGAACGGCGGCAGCACCTCCATCCCGGTGAACCGGAACATGCCGTGATGGATGGGGTAGAGGAGCACGTTCAGGTCGCCGTTGAACCCGCCCGGTGCGTAGGAGGCGGCGGGCCCGCCGGTGGTGAACGCGAGCATCGCGCGGCGGCCCTTGAGGGTGCCGGTCGCGTAGACCCGGCCGCCGCCGTAGACGTCGCCCATCACGAAGACCCGGTCCACCCAGCCCTTCAGGATCGCGGGCAGCGAGAACCACCAGAGCGGGAAGGTCCAGATGATCGCGTCCGCCCAGAGAAGCTTCTCAAGTTCGGCCCGCACGTCCGGGGCGAAACTCCTCCGCTCGCTGGCGTGCAGTTGTTCCCGCTGGGGCTTGAGGTACGCGGGGTCGGCGGTTTCGAGGAAATCGTGGCGTCCGGAATCGGCGCGGAACCCCTGGGCGTGGAGGTCCGAGACGCGCACCTCGTGGCCGAGACGCGTCAACTCCGCGACCGCGACATCGCGCAGGGCGCCGACGAACGAGCGCGGCTCGGGATGGGCATGGACGATCAGAACCTTCATGTTCGGACCCTCGTCACCAGTGCTGGCGGCCAGGATCCGGTTCGTGCCGCCCGGATCGCTCCGCCGCCAGACGCGCGGCCCAGTACAGGTTTCCGTGGTAGTAGCGCAGGAAGCCCAGTGAGAAGAGCAGCGCCGCCTCGACGAAACGCCGATCGCGGGCCAGCACGCCCGCCCCCGTCCCGAGGCCGACGTTCAACAGGAAGGCGTTGAGCCCGCGACCGGGCGAGCCCGAGAGCATCTGGCCGGACCCCGGCACGATGCTAGAGAACAGGACCGCGGCGGCCGGCGAGATGCCGTGCCCCGCCACACCGCGGCCGACGAAAGGCTGCGCGCGCGCGCTGTCCTCCGGTGTGCTGAAGATGCCGGTGCCCGCCGCCGCGCCCGCTCCGTCACATGCCGGAATGTCAGAGCCGCCCGGGTGCGGGTCGGGCGCACGACTCGTGCCGCTTCCTCTGCGTGGCGTGCGGGTGCGCAGGCGCTTCTCGGCATCCCACCCTCCGCACAGGTCCGCGCTGGCAGCGGCTCCGACGATGCCGCCGGCGTAGAAGACGGCCCCGACCCCCGCGGCCCCCCAACCCTCGAGCGATCTGCGGCCGTTCCGCTCGAAGCCCCGACAGGCAAGCAACGCCGCCGTCCCGACCATCAGCAGGGACTGCAGGCCGTCCGCGCCGCGCCCGCAGTACGCCTTGCCCGCCCCCGGCAGGACTGCCGAGAGGATCGGGGCGGCGACCCACTGGCCACGCTCGGACCTGGATGTCGTGGAGGGCGCAGGCCGCAGGTACCACGTGACCGGATCCTGGATGAGGCCGTCCGCGCGCCGCGCCGTTCCTTTGACGGCTGCCTGGGGCGAGGACCATGGATGGCACCTCGTGATGCGGTCGGCGCCGAGCAGCATGCCCCGGAGGAGTCCACCACGCTCGACCGCCTCCTGCATGAACCCGGAGCAGGACGGCGCGAAGCGGCACGAGGGAACGTCCTGGGAGCCGATGAAGCGCCGGTAGCCGCCGAGCAAGGTGGTCGACGCGACCGTGAGGATCGGGCGCGACTTCGGGAGCGCCGGGACACCTGCCGGCACGACCTGCATGTCCGAGGTGCCGGGCGAGAGCGTCGGGGGCGGTCCGCTCGTCGGCGGGCCGGCGAAGGAAGCGCTATCGCCGAACCCGGGAGCGGTGAATGCCACGACCACCCCGATCAGGAACCGGGCCCCGCGCCGGGTCCGCCTCTGGCAGTGTTGCCGCGGACGTCCAGGGCCGCCCGGTGGGATCCGGACGCCCCGGTCGTCGCGGGCGCGGACTCGAGCCTGGGGCACGATTCGCCTGTTTCCCCGCCCGGAAGAGAAGGCGGAGGCGGAGGTCACCAGGCGAACAGGCGGGGGCCGCAGCCGCCGCGACGCTCCCGGGGTTGGCGCTCCTGGGGCCACTCCAGCTTGTGGGTGAGGCCGACGAGGAATCCCACCTGGTGGTGGACCTTCTCGCCGCCGACGAAGGCGTCGCTGAACATCATCGAGTACCGCCCCTCCAGGGAGAGACGGAAGTCGTAGCTCTGGAAGCAGAAGACGCCTGCCGCCGCATGGTAGGCGAAGGCCGTGCCGCCCCGAATGACCTCCCGGGCGCCATTTGACTCCGAACTGACGAAGTCGAGGCCGATGCCGCCGCCCACGAAGGGCGAGAAGTCGGCCTTCCGGTTGGACAGGAAGCGCAGTCCGATGTCGATCGGCACGATGAGGACGTTCGTCTTGTCGTCTACGATCGCACCGTCGACGGTCTCGCTCTCCCCGCTCGAGCCCCACTGCACGCCGACCGAGGTCTCGACCACGAACCGGTCGGCCTCGTTGCGCGTGACGGCCAGGAGCTGGTTGAGACTGCTGACATTCGCGTAGGAAGGGCCCAGCGGCAGGCCGGCCCCGAAGACCACGCCGCTGGTCATGACCGAGCGCTTGCGGGCCGCCTCGCCGGTCTCCTCCTGGCTGACGGGGAAGCGGCCCACCTCGGACTGGATCTTCCGGCGGCTGGCCACCGCGCCCGCCAGCTTCCGCAGGGTGGCCTCGAGGTCATCGAGGTTCGCCGCGGTGAAGCGGTCGGAGAACGTGACCTCCTTCCTCGCCACGTCCACGAGCTGGACCTCGCCGGTGATCCGGTTTCCCAGCATCGTGAGCGTGCCGATGATGGTCTCCGTCACGCCGGCCACCTCCCCGTATTCCGCGGCGCAGCCCACCGTACGACACACCGGAATCTGGATTCCCCTCGCCGCGAGCTTCGACTCGACATCGGCCTTGGGCATGACACTGAAGCTTCCGGTGGCGTCGAGCTCGCCGCGGAAGATCTGGGTCGCGGCATCGGCCTCCGGCTGGGACAGCCCGATGCCCTCGAACTCGAAGACCGCGATCGTCTCCTGCGCCCTCGCGATACCGGTGACGCAAAGGACCATGCCGAGAATCAGCGCGGCGCGAGACAGCATGACCACCTCCAGGGTAGGAAGTACCAACGCGAACCGCGGGGGGCGTCTCGTTCTCGTGCAGGACCGGTGCGCACGGGGCGGCCCCGGCTGGTCACGTCTTGAACACGGGTGGCGAAGCGGATGGCTCGATTCAGACGATATCACAGCGCGACTTGGCCTCCCAGGGGGGTGCGCGTGCGCGGGCCCGGTGCTCATGCCGCTCGATCCGCTCGTGGTATTCTCGGACAGCCCCGGGGACTGCGCGAACCGCGGCAACCTCATCACGCCGTTGCGGGACCGCGCGAGCCCGCAGCTCATCACCCACCACCCGCTGGCCTGCGAGGACGGCATGCCCATCACGGCGCAGGAGTCCCGGATCGAGCGCGGCGGCGAGGTCGAGGCTGCCTTGCCCGGTCTCAGGCGCGAGCGCGCCGCCGGCGCACGCACGTCCCGCAAGGACGTGCTCGAAACCGTGCTCAGCGGCATCGGCGAGGACTGAGTCAGGTGGAGCGCCCGGCGGGGGAGTGTCCGATGGACCACATCAGGGATCCCCGCGAGCTGGTGCGCGTGGGCTACGATCTGGCGTCGTACACCTACCGGGGCGACACCTTCGACCTGGCGGGCTCCGGCTACGCGTACTGGCTCGGCCGGCTCGCGCCCCTGCTGGCGGCCGGCGCGCGGGTCCTCGACCTGGGCTGCGGCTGCGGCGTGCCGGTCGCGCGGGAGCTGGTGAAGCGCTGCGCCGTGACCGGCGTGGACCTCTCGCCGGTGCAGATCGAGCGCGCGCGCGCGCTGGTGCCACAGGCGCGCTTCGTCTGCGCCGACATGACGACGGTCGAGTTCGAGCCGGGATCCTTCGACGCGGTGGTCGCGTTCTACTCCGTCTTCAACGTGCCGCTCGCCGACCAGCCCGTGCTCATCGAGCGCGTGTCCGGGTGGCTGGTGCCGGGTGGGCGCTTCCTCGCCATGGTCGGCAAGCATCCGTGGACCGGGGTCGAGAAGGACTGGCGCGGCGTGCCGGGCGTGCGGATGTACTACAGCCAAGCCGACGTCGGGACCTACCGCCGCTGGTTTGCGCAGGCCGGGCTTGCGATCGAGGCCGAAGGCTCGGAGCCCCGCGACGGCAACCCCGGCTACGCGGTGCTCATCGCCCGCCGTGCTGCGGCCGGCGCGTCTGGCGACGGGGACGCTGCCGGGGTGACGCGCCGCGCCGCCACCTTGCGATGACGACCATTAGGGTGCTGTGGCGCGAGGCGGGAACCGCGCCCGCGGCGGTCCCGCCGCGCTTGACCCCGTCTCCGGCCCCGCGCTAGCGTGCGGGCATGTCCCTCCGCGCACCGCGCCTGGCCCTGGCGCTCGCATTGCTCCTCGCGCTGCCCCTCGCGCTCTCCTCGTGCTCGGTCAAGCGCTGGGCGGTCAAGGGCGTCGCCAACACGCTCACCGGTGGCGTGGACGTATACGGCACCGACGAGGATCCCGAGCTGGTGCGCGACGCGCTGCCGTTCGGCCTGAAGACCATGGAGTCGCTGCTCGCGGTGGTGCCGGAGCACGAAGGCCTGCTGCTCACCCTCTGCAAGGGCTTCACGCAGTATTCCTACGCGTTCGTGCAGGCCGAGGGCGACCTGCTGGTGAACAGCGACTACGCGCGGGCCACGCTGTTGCACGAGCGCGCGCTCAAGCTCTATATGCGGGCGCGCAGCTACGGGCTGCGCGGGCTCGAGAAGCGCTGCCGGGGCATCTCCACGGGACTCCAGCTCGACCCGGTCAAGGCCGCAGCGCGGATCCAGAAGCGCGACCTCCCGATGCTCTACTGGACGGCGGCCTCCTGGGGTTCGGCCATCTCGCTCGGCAAGGATCGGCCCGGGTTGCTGGCCGACCTGCCGGCGATCCGCTCGCTCATGGAGCGCGGGCTCGCGCTGGACGAGGGCTACGAGGGCGGCGCGATCCACGAGGCGCTCATCCCGCTCGATGCGCTGCCCGAGACGATGGGCGGCTCCGAGGCTCGAGCGCGCGGGCATTTCGCGCGGGCGGTGGCGCTCTCGAAGGACACCAAGGCCTCGCCGTACGTGACGCTGGCCACGACCGTCTCGGTGCTCAAGCAGGACCGCAAGGAGTTCGAGGCGCTCCTGAACCGCGCGCTCGAGTTCGACCCCGACCGCGACCCCTCGCAACGCCTGGTCACGATCGTCCTGCAGCGCAAGGCCCGGGCGCTGCTCGAGCGCCAGGACGAGTTCTTCCTGGACGACACGGTTCCCCCCGACACCACGCAGATCCAGGAGAAGTGATGGGACATGTCCCCCAGGTGAGGTGTTTCGCCCGTCTTGCCGGCCCGGCCGTGCTGTGCGTCGCCGCGTTCGCGCCGGCCGTCGCCGCGTTCGCGCCGGCGCTCGCGTTCGCGCAACCGCAGATCATCAAGCTCGCCACCCTCGTGCCCGAAGGCTCGGTCTGGGACAAGTCCATGCGTGACATGGGCGCGCAATGGGCCGCCGGCACGCAGGGACGGGTCGTGCTGCGCGTCTACCCGGGCGGCGTGGCGGGCGACGAGCCGGACCTGGTGCGCAAGATGCGCATCGGGCAACTGCAGGCGGCGGCCGTCACCACCGCGGGGCTCGCCAACATCGACCCGGCCTTCAACGTCTTCAACATCCCGATGTTCTTCGCCTCCTATCCGGAGCTCTACGCCACGCTCGACAAGCTCACTCCCGTGCTGAAGCAGCGGCTCGAGGCCAAGGGCTTCGTGCTGCTCGCCTGGGGGCACGGTGGCTGGGTCTACTTCTTCACCAAGCAGCCGGTCGGATCGGCGGAGGGGCTGCGCAGGACCAAGATGTTCGTCTGGGCGGGCGACGACCAGATGGTGGCGCTCTGGCGGGAGCTCCGTTTCCAGCCCGTGCCGCTCGCGGCCACCGACATCATGACCGCGCTGCAGACCGGCATGATCGACTCCTACCCGACCACGCCGTTGCTCGGGCTCACCCTGCAGTGGTACCGGATGACGCCCAACCTGGTGGGCATGGGGCTGGCGCCGCTGGTGGGCGGGCTCGTCATGACCAGGCAGGCCTGGGCGAAGATCGCCGAACCCGACCGCGCGCGGATCCTGGAGTCGTGCCGCCGGCTCGAGCACAAGCTCGAGGTCGAGGTGCCGCGCCAGGACACCACCGCCGTGGCCGAGATGCAGAAGCGCGGACTCAGGGTGAACGTCGTGAGCGTGGCGAACGCCACCCAGTTCCGCCTGGCGGCGGAGGACTTCGCCAACGGGATGAAGGGCATCAGCGTGCCGCCCGACATCCTCGAGCTGGCGCGACGCGAGCGTGACGCGTATCGCCGGAAGAGCGGCGCAGGCGCGCGCTGATCCATGACGGCTGACGCCCGGCAACCGCGGCCGGGTCGCGTCCTGGCGGCCCTGCGGAACCTCGAAGGCGGGGTGCTGGTCTTCGCCTTCCTGGTCTCGATGGCGCTGCCGCTCATCGACGCCCTGGGTCGCCCGTTCGGCGGCTTCTCGGTCCCGGGCTCGGCCACCTACCGCGCACAGTTGACGCTCTGGCTCGCCTTCCTCGGCGGCCTGCTGGCGACGCGCAAGCGCCGGCACCTGACGCTCTCGACCGCCGAGGCGCTCGGGCACGCGAAGGCGCGGAACGTGGCGCGCCTGTTCTCCTCCGCGGTCGCGGCCGCCGTCTGCGGCGTGCTGGCGTTTTCGGCCTGGGGCGTGGTGCTCGCCGATCGGCTCCAGGGTGGGGTGCTGGCGATCGGGCTGCCGGTCTGGATCAGCGAGTGCGTCATGCCGGTGGCCCTGGCGCTGATCGCCATCCAGTTGGCGTGGGGCGCCGCGGACGGCTGGAAGGGCCGGGCGCTGGCGTTCGGCGCCATCGTGTTCGCCTTCGGGCTGGGAGCCGTCCCCGCGGTCGGGCACGCGCTCTGGCTGCCGGTGCTGGCGGTGATCGTGCTGGCCGCTCTGGTCGGCGCGCCGGTCTTCGTCGCGATGGGCGGCATCGCGCTGCTGCTGTTCTTCAAGGACTTCGTGCCGGTCGCGTCGGTGACCGCGGAGGTCTATCGGCTCATGCTCTCGCCGACGCTGCCGGCCATCCCGCTGCTGACCGCCTGCGGATACGTGCTGGCCGAGTCGCACGCCTCGCTGCGGCTGGTGCGCTTCTTCCGCGCGCTCTTTGGCTGGATGCCGGGAGGCGTGGCGGTGCTGGTGGCCGCGGTGTGCGCGCTGTTCACCACCTTCACCGGCGGTTCCGGCATCACCATCATGGCGCTGGGCGGGCTGCTCTATCCCATCCTGCGCCAGGAGAAGTACCCGGAGGGGTTCTCGCTCGGGCTGGTGACCGCCTCGGGCAGCCTCGGCCTGCTCTACCCGCCCAGCCTGCCGGTCATCCTCTACGCGGTCGTGGCCAGCGTGCCCGCCGACTCGCTCTACCTCGCCGGCCTGCTGCCCGGCACCCTGCTGGTGCTGCTCGTGGCGCTCTACGGCATCCGCGTCGGCGGCAAGGTCGGGGCCCCGCGGCAGGCGTTCTCGCTCAAGGAGGCGCTGGCCGCCGGCTGGGCGGCCAAGTGGGAGCTGTCGGTGCCCGTGCTGGTCGTGGTGCTCTTCGCCACCGGGATGGCCACCATGGTCGAGGCCGCGGCCGTGGCCTTCGCCTACGCGATCGTGGTCGAGTGCTTCGTGATTCGCGACATCCACCCGGTGCGCGAACTGCCCGGCGTGCTGCTCAAGGCCGGCGTGCTGTGCGGCTCGGTGCTGATCCTGCTGGCGAGCGCGATGGGGCTCACGAGCTGGCTGGTGGACGCGCAGATCCCGATGGCGCTCCTGGCCGCGGTGCGGACGCACATCCACTCGCCGGTGGTCTTCCTGCTCGTCCTCAACGTCGTGCTGCTGGTCCTGGGCAGCGTGCTCGAGATCTACTCGGCGATCATCATCCTGGCGCCGCTGGTAGCGCCCATCGGGGCCGCGTTCGGCATCAACCCCATCCACCTCGGCGTGGTGTTCCTGGCGAATCTCGAGCTGGGGTTCCTGTTCCCGCCGGTCGGGCTCAACCTCTTCCTGTCGTCGTCACGCTTCAACAAGCCGCTGCCGCAGCTCTACCGGCACGTCCTGCCCTTCCTGCTCATCCTCGGCATCGGTGTGCTGCTGATCACCTACATGCCGTGGATGACCACAGGCATCCTGGGGCTGCTGGGCAGGTAGCCCCGGCCGTGCCGCGCCTGGCACGCGCCAACCGGCGCGGGAC
>Ga0315284_10004384_pt1 | contig 20036 bp, 20 predicted proteins | sample YL17G09_16_MG_FD_203696 | JGI IMG/M metagenome (GOLD analysis project Ga0315284, IMG submission 203696) | Sediment microbial communities from Yellowstone Lake, YNP, Wyoming, USA - YL17G09_16 | ecosystem: Environmental > Aquatic > Freshwater > Lake > Sediment | place: USA: Wyoming | collected...
CGTCAGTCCATAAGCCAGCTGAACCCACTGTTAAGGCATTGATTGCTATATCTAGGTCGTGTAGAACGCCCTGTACATTTGTTTCACTACTTCTTGTAAATTCATCACTTGCACCAACATGATATGCACCAGATGTGGTGGGGGATGATGATCCAGCAAGATTATCTCCACCAAGTATTAAATCAGATCCCGAAGCTATTCTAAGATTTCCACTAACATCTAGTTTATATGCAGGATTAGTTGTACCTATCCCGACTCTATCTAATGTTCCATCAACAAAGAGAGTATTAGTATCTATTGCTAAATCATGATTACTTGTGTCAAAGAAGAATGGAGCTTCTGGTCCGGACCCACCGATTGCTAGATCATCATTGAGTGCGGATAGATAAGTGGTTGTACCAGCATCTGTCCATAGACCCGCAGACCCTGTTGCCAGAGCGTTTACTTTAATATCCAAATCATGAAGTACTCCCTGAACATTTGTTTCACTACTGTTTGTGAACTCATCATATGCACCAACATGATATGCACCAGATGTGGCAGGTGATGATGATCCAGCAAGACTATCTCCACCAAGTATCAAATCACTACCACTAGCTATCCTAACATTTCCATTTACATCAAGTGTATATGATGGATTAGTTGTACCTATACCAATCCTATTTGTTGCACCATCCAAGAAGAATGTTCCAGAATCAAAGTTTACATCACTTGCAACTGTATCAAAGAAGAACTTAGCACTAGGCTCAGAACCTCCTACCGCAAGACTATCTGTAATAGATGTTAGATATGTGACTGTACCAATATCTGTCCAGAGCCCCGCTCCTCCAGTTACTATTGTGCCGATCTTTGCATCTAAGTCATTTAGTACAGCTTGAACGTTTGTGCTGTTTGAGTAATCAAGCTCATCGTACACACCAGTCAGGAAGGCTCCAGAATCTATGGCAGAAGATGTCTCGGTTAGTCCTGTTGTTCCGATCTGTAAATCGAATCCTGCTTTAATCCCAATTGATCCGTCTACAGATAGGGTATGTGTAGGAGTGGTAGTTCCAATTCCCACTCTACCTAGGGTTCCATCAACAAAGAGGGTATTAGTATCAATTGCTAAATCGTGATTACTTGTGTCGAAATAAAAGGGAGCAGTTGAATCAGTACCTCCAAGAGCCAAATCATCGGTTGTTGATGTTAAGTAAGTTGTAGCACCACCGTCTGTCCAAACACCTGTAGCCCCACTTCCAATGTTGGTAATTGCCGTGTCGATGTCTTTTAAAACGCTTTGTACGTTAGTATTGCTGCTGTTTGTAAACTCATCAAACGCGCCAACCAAGTAAGCACCCGATACAGTGGGGGAGGATGACGCCCCAAGCGACGTTCCACCAATATATAGTGAATTTCCTCCGGTAATCATAACATTACCTGCTATAGTGACATTTGTGCCGTTATCCGTGAGGAGAGATTCGCCAAGTGTGGTTTGGCCAAGCCATTTGGCAAGGCTATTTACAGGACCAGAGCCAGTTACGGTTCCTGTGCCACCTCCTGCCATTGGTTGCCAGCCTGTTGCAGATGAGTAATAGTAAATCCGATCAGTGGCGGTATTGTAGATAATAGAGCCGTTTCCAATTGTTGTGGGATTTATCGCATAACTTCCTAGTTTTATTTGACCATCCATATAGAGATTGCCGTTAATTTCCGCGTCGTCTGCAACTAGGAGATCGTCTATCCCATCGGGGCCTGTGAGTGTGCCTCCACCAATATCTAGTGATGCCGACGGAGTATTTGTGCCCACACCCAGTTCGTAACTTGTATTATCCCAAAATAGGTAGGTGGCGTTTTGTGTAATTGTTGAACCGCTTCCAAACATGATGCCACCGGCATTAACGGTTGTTCCGGATAGGTAATTTAGTTCATCTCCTGTAGCTGTAACTTCTGTACCATCTACACTCCATGTGCCACCAAAATTTATGTCTCCAGAATAGTCAATTGAGTCAGCCAATTGCTGCTCAGTTATTATTCCGTCAGCGATTGTCGCATCATTTAACGTACCTGTGACTTGCCCGTCTAGTTCCAAAGCCTCCTCAAGTGTTGTTTTGGTAGTTGTGTCAATTGCCAAAAGTTTGTTCATTGTTCCGGGGCTTATAAAGTTTAGTGTACCTATGGATGCGCTTGCTGTGGTTAAACCGCCGGTAAGTGTAGATAGTCCGGTAACATCTAATGTTCCTTCAATTCTAGTATTCTTTTTGAGTATAGCGGGAACGTTGATGCTAAAAATATAATCTGTGACTCTATCCTCTAAAGCAAGAATATCGCTGCTACTTGTTACAGAAGAAAGCACATTTGTAGTGTTTGTCCCTAGATGGAAACCTCCTTTCTGTGCAGCAACTAAAGATATGATAAAGATGCCTGTAGCGACTCCCATGCCCATGAGAGCGCCTTTGACTTTGGTAGAAAGTATGCCAGAATATGATTTATTTTGATGCCTTTTGCGAAAGTAATAGTTTTTCTTACTAATTTCAACCCTTTGAGTGGTTCGTCCTTGCTTATTTTGCTTTGGCTCCTCGTTCAGTGTATTAACATCTGAAAGTCTATACATTCTGTGGTTTTTGCTGTTTCTTATTGAGTATATTTTGCCGGCAATCTCGAGTCTTCTTAAAGTAGATGGGGAAATATTTAGGACAAAAGCAGCTTCAGAGACAGTTAATATTGATTTATTGTATTTTTCCGCTTGGGCAGAGACAGGCATCTTTTCCGTTGTCAAATGTTTTTACTACAACATTTGATAACTATGAACAATGCTAGACGTAATAAAATCACATGTCAATACTTTTTATGAAGTTTAGCCGGGGTCAAACTAGGTAAAAGTTATTTTTGAGTATGTGGTGTGTGCAGATAAAATTTCTGGCTTGTAAGTGTGTGATGTGGCGTTTAACCTTCTAAGCATATTTAGATGCGAATTTTTTATCATCCTTGTGGTTATTGTGATAGGCATGTTTTTGTACGCCAACAGTGCAAAAATATAGAGTTGTCATCTCCTAAAATTTGATAAATTTTTACCGAATATAGCAACCTACGTTGTATCTATATAATAGTTTGTTGACCAAAGGTTTAATAAGAGTTATTTTAAACTGAATGAGAAAATTCCTGCTGTCAAAGATATTTTTATTCGTTTTTTTGCTTGTCCTGCCACTAGAGATAGTGTATGGGTTCCCATCTGTAGTAGGTGTTTCCGTGGAAATCGAAAATAATGTAGGGGAGGATGGTTCAATTATCTCTTTTAAGGATGGTGTATACAGTTTGAGTTCAATTTCGTACGATCCATCGTTGTTTGGGGTTATTAATTCAGGCGCTGTGGCATCTTTAGAAGATAGGAATTTGTCAAACGCCAAGATTGCTGTTTCATATGGGAGGGCTAATGTAAAAGTAGGGGGAAAATATGGGCCCATCAAGAAAGGCGATAATGTCACGTCTTCGGATACTCCGGGTGTAGGGATGGAAGCAAAAGAAACAGGTCAGGTTGTTGGAGTAGCTCTAGCTGATTTTAATCCGTCGTCAGCAGATGAAGTTGGGTTGATACCTGTAATGCTTGACGTGAAAACTGTGTTTGTAGATAAAGATATTGGTACTAACCTTTTGGATGTATTAAAGAAAAGCGCCCGATCGCCGTTTATGACCCCTCTTGCAGCTTTGCGTTATTTTTTGGCTATAGCGGTTGTTATTGTTTCTTTCGCCATTGGATTTTCGCTTTATGGAAGAACTGCTTTAAGTAGTGTAGAGGCCTTGGGAAGAAATCCATTGGCTGGGAGTGCCATCAAAAAGGTAGTAATCTTCAATTTGTTTTTGACCGCTCTAATGATGTTAATTGGGTTGGGGATTGCATATCTAATCTTGTTGCTGTAGATTTTGTTTATGCCCACAATTGATGTAAACCAACTATTTCCTTTTATTATTATTTTCACAAACGCTGTAACTATCGTTTTGGTTGCTTTTTTTGTTAAAGAACTAGTTAAAGAGAAATCAGGTGGTTTAAGCAAAAAAGATCTTAAGAACGAATCGTACCAAAAGGCCTTAAAAATATTAGACGAAGCCAAAAAGGAATCTTTAGATATATATACGGATTCACATAAAAAAGCGCAAGAGATCATCCAAAGCGCATTGAAGGTGAAAAATTCCTCAAAAGAAGAATTAGATAGACAGTATCATGATTTGTCGCAGCACCAGTTGGAGGCGCTTGATAAAATTTCGAGAGACTACCTAAAGAGCTTGAGAGGAACTCTTATGTCTGAAAAGGACAAAAGCGCCGAAGTTGTCACTAAGGCGTCTGGCATGATAACTAAGGAAGTTATGTCTGAAATAGGGAAAATGAAAGAGAACCTAGTTGCAAAGTCTGCGGAGGCCCAGAAAGCTATAGATGAAAGGGTGGGGAATGAGGTTAAAGCTGTTGAAGAGGAGTTGAAAAACTACAGAAGCGAAAGAATGAAAAGCGTTGATGATAAGGTTGTTGAGATAATATCTTCTATTGCAGAGAAGGTGATAGGAAGGGCAATGTCTCTTAAAGATCAGCAGGATTTTCTGATGAAGGTTTTAGAAGAGGAAAAAAGAAAGGGAACCTTAAAACTTTAGACCTATGAGGCTAAACGCTCTTGAAGAACTAATACAATATGTGAAAACCAAAGACAGAGCTTATATGTGTTTGGAAACTTTGAACTCACTTGAGAGGTCAACCTTTAAGCGTAAGAAGAAAGATTTTCCTAAGGAGTTAGATAAAGATTTAAGATTTTTTTTAAATAATAGAGTAAAGAATAGAGATGATATTGAAAAGTCCAAAAAGGCCTTGAAAGAAGCAAAAACCTTGACTTTGCGAGTTGCTTTTGAGCCGGAAGAAAACTTTGTTGAAAAGTTATACAAATGGTTTAGAGGTAGAGGATTACGGGGATTTCTTATCGAGTTTGTTCGTGATGAGGGTGTGAGTGGTGGTTGTGAACTGACATACGAGGGAGTGTTCGTTGATCTTACCTTGAAAGCTAAAATTAAGGAATTTTTAAAGGATAAAGAGTATGTTTCTACCCAGGTATTATAATGATAAGTTTAGAGAATATCTTAACGATACAAAAGAAACCGGGTCTGTGGTGCAGGTTTTGCATCCAATGTTATATGTTGACGGTCTTCCCGGTGCAAAGATAAATGAAGTAGTGGCTTTTGAAACAGGCCAAATAGGTTTTGTAACATCTCTTGGTAGGGAATACGTAGAGATCTTAGCGTTGTCTAATGAAGAGGCATCAGTTGATACCCGAGTTGCTAGATCCAATAGGTTTATTGACGTTCCGGTGGGGAAGTTTCTCTTGGGGCATTGTATTAACCCTCTTGGTGCAACTTTGGGAGAGGAAGTAGTAGTTTATTCAGGTATTGGGGAGTTTCGTCCTATAAATATGGCGGCTCCTGGTGTGGCTGAAAGAGCAAAGATCACAGAACCTTTTGAAACTGGAGTGTCAATCGTTGATTTAATGATACCCCTTGGTAAGGGACAAAGAGAGCTGGTGATTGGGGATAGGAAAGTTGGAAAAACCGAGTTTCTTCTTCAGACTATGCTTAGTCAGGCCAGAAAAGGAACTGTAGTAGTTTATGGCAGTATAGGAAAAAGGGGTCTTTCCACCAAAAAAGTTGCGGAGTTTGTAAAAGAATCCGGGATAAAAGATAAAGTGATTATTGTTTCTTCAAGCGCTTCGGATCCGCTTGGCTTGATATTTCTTACTCCTTATGTGGCTATGACAATTGCAGAGTATTTCAGAGATTTTGGTCAAGATACTTTAGTTATCCTTGACGATCTTACATTGCACGCCAAATATTATAGGGAAATGTCGTTGATTGCCAAGAAGTTTCCTGGCAGAGAGGCCTATCCCGGCGATATTTTTTATACACATTCCAGACTTCTTGAAAGGGCAGGAAATTTTAAGACAGATAAAGGCATTTGTTCAATAACCTGTCTTCCTGTGGCAGAAACGATTGCGGGGGACATCACTGGTTATATTCCTACTAACTTAATGTCTATCACAGATGGTCATGTTTTCTTTGACGCCGGACTGTTTAAAGAAGGTAGAAGGCCGTCAATAAATCACTTTTTGTCGGTTACAAGAGTCGGGCGTCAGACACAAACGAAATTAAGGTGGAGCCTAAACCGTGAGCTTAGTAGTTTTATGATTTTGCTTGATAAAACACAGAATTTTGTTCATTTTGGGGCGGAATTAAATGAGGGTATAAAATCGACCCTTGCTACAGGTGATAAAATTGTGGGTTTTTTCAACCAGCCAATGGGAGTGTGCATACCACTTAATGTTCAGATCGTATTCTTTTGTTTGATCTGGTCTGGGTTTTATAGCGATCTTGGCGCAATGGAAAACACCATTGTTAATCTAACAACTTTATACGCGAAGGATAAAAGTATTAGGAAAAAGATTGACGATTTGGTTGCAGAATCCGAGGATTTAAACCAGCTTTTAGGAACTATCGGAGCCCATTCAAAGGAGATATTAAATTTTGTAATGCCCAAGGCCCAAAATGTTAAAAGGTAATGTTTTAGCACAAGAAGTCGAAACGTTAAGAGATTTTTTAGGAGTGATGAATTCCTATGAGGAAATTGCGGCCATGCGTATGAGGCGCGTAAAAAAATCGGTTTTGGATACTAGGGAGTTTCTTGAAGGCCTAAACGACTCTTTTAGAAAGGTTTCTTACGCCTATAACAAATATTTGGAGGAATTAAAAGGTAAGAAGGAGATAAAAACCCATGTCCTAAACACAAACGGGAAGACCGTTTTGGTGCTGCTGTCTTCAAACACAGGTTTATATGGGAGCGTCATCGCAGATACTTTTAGGCTATTTCGTGAGGAAGTTAGGAAGGTAGGAAGCAACACCGATATCATCATCGTGGGGCGGTTAGGTAAGAAAATGTATGATACAACTGATCTTCCTAAAAACTATAGATTCTTTGATTACTCCGATAAAGGTGTAGACGAGGTAAATCTTCGGTTCATACTATCAACAATATTGGAATACTCTGTCATAGTTGTGTATCACGGGATGTTCAAAAGTATTCTAAATCAGGTAGGAACCAAAACCTTTGTGACAGGGAAAGCTTCTGAGATTGAGCAAAAATACGAGATGAGTGAACAGGTAAATTTCCTTTTTGAACCTTCCATTGAGGTTATTGCAGAATATTTTGAAAAAGAGATACTTTCCGTGATCTTCGAACAGGTGGTTTTCGAGTCTAGTTTTAGTAAATTTGCATCCCGAATGATCAGTCTTTACCAGGCAACGCAAAATATAAATAATAAGATAATGCTTGCAGAGTTCGCTCTAAGAAAATACAAGCATCGGCTACTTAACTCTAAACAGCAAACCACATTGTCTAGTATGAGTTTATGGGGGTAACTTTATGAGTGCTAAAAAGAAAAAAGTCAAAGTGAAAAGCGAGAGGAGAAAAAGAATCGTAGGAAGGGTCATTAGTGCCAGAGAGGCAGTGGCGGAAGTCGAGTTTAACACATCAGTAAAGCCGAAAATAAACAACATATTAATTGTTGAGAATGATCCAAGAATTCGAATGCTTGTGGCAAAGTCTTCGGATGTAGATACCTTCTATTGTCTAATTCTTAGTGGTCCTCAATATGTATATAAAGGGTTACAGGTAGTGGATACTGAGGAAGAAGTTAGTGTTCCCGTGGGTGAGGATCTGTTGGGTCGTGCAATAGATATGTTTGGGAACCCCGAAGACGGAAAGGGTGAAATTAGAATCAAAGATACTAGGAAAATATTTGTCGATTCTCCAGAATATTCTCATCTTGTGACCAAGAGGGAAATTCTTGAGACGGGTATAAAGGTGGTTGATTTGTTTGCTCCGCTTGTCAGGGGAGGAAAAGTAGGTCTACTTGGTGGTTCTGGTGTTGGTAAAACCATTCTTCTGATGGAGATTTTGCACAATATTATTAACGAAGATAAAAAGGAGACAGTTTCGATCTTCTGTGGTGTGGGTGAAAGAACTAGGGAAGGCCATGAGCTTCTTTTAGAGCTTGAGGAGAAGGGTGTCTTACCTTGGGTTTCGTTAATATTTGGTCCAATGGGAGATATTTCTACACTAAGATACCTTACGGCTTTTTCGGCAACAACTCTAGCGGAGTATTTTATGGACGAGAAGAATAAGAATGTTTTGTTCTTCATCGACAATATTTTTCGTTTTGCACAAGCAGGAAACGAACTCTCTTTGATAATGAACCAGATTCCTTCTGAGGATGGGTATCAAGCAACTTTGGTGTCAGAAATGGCAGATATTCATGAAAGATTGGTTTCAAGAAATGATAGATTTATAACTTCAATAGAAGCAATTTACCTTCCTGCGGATGATATTTTAGATCAAGCGACACAAGCAATGTTCGATTATCTTGACTCTTCGATTATCTTGTCAAGAGATGTATATCGTGATGGAAGATTGCCAGCCGTAGACATACTATCGTCAGAATCTAGCATGTTGGATCCAAAAACAGTATCAGTTGATCATTACGAAGTAACCACAAAGGCAAAAAGCCTTTTGAAAAAAGCTGAACTTTTGGAAAGAATTGTGTCACTTGTTGGAGAGTCAGAACTTTCGGAGGAAGATAGAACCCAGTATCAGAGATCTAGAAAACTGCGAAATTATATGACACAAAGTTTTTATGTTGCACAAAGCCAAACCGGAAGACCTGGTACAAGAATACCCCTAGCAACTACCGTACAAGATGTGAGAGATATTTTAGAAGGAAAATATGACGATGTTACAGAGGACAAGTTTTTATTTATTGGAAGTGCTAAAGAGGTAAGAAGATATGCAACTATCAAAGGACCAGCCGCTTAATGTGATTATAAAAACTAGAAAGGAAACGGTTTTTAATGGCGTGGCACACACTATAACTTCTTGGAACGAACGAGGAGAATTTGACATATTGCCATTCCATGCCAACTTTATTACTGTTGCGCAAAAATATCTTGTGTTAGATAAGGGTACGGCCAGCGAGAGAAAATTTGACATAGAAAGTGGTATACTCACGGTTTCCTCAAACAAGATTGACGTTTATATAGGGGTTTAATTAAAGCTCGGAAGTATCTATTCCGTAAGACTTTCCCATTGAAGAACATATAGAAATGGATTTTATCCAGTCGGGTTTGACTTTGTTTGGCTTATTTTGTTTAAGACTATTGAGGAGGTCTTTCAAATTTTCCTCTAATTGTTTCTCTGTGAAACTTACCTTGCCAATAATAGTGTGAATAAGTTTTCCGTCTTTTTCGTTTTTTACCTCTATTTTTCCTTTTTTTGTTTGGGCTAACGCCTTTGCCACATCTTCTGTAACTGTGCCGGTTTTGGGATTTGGCATTACACCAGCAGGCCCAAGAACCCTTGCTGCTTTGGCAAGATTTGACATATATTTTGGTTCTACAATGAGAACGTCAAAGTCAACTTTTGGTTTAATTTTTCCAGAGATAAGCTTTTCAATATCACTTTCTGACAACTCAAGATCTGCGCCCTCAATCTTTTTTGAGGCCATAACCGCAACTTTTTTGGTTTTTCCTGTGCCATTTGGAAGAACCGTTGTAAATCTGATTACTTGGTCTTGTTTTTCGGGATCAATATCTAAATTGATGTGAACCTCAACCGTTGCGTCGAATTTTTCTTTGGAATTTGCTTTTACGTTTTTTATTGCGTCACTTATTATCATTTTTCTATCTCCACACCCATTGATCTTGCTGTACCCTCAACAACTTTGATTGCTTGATCAAGGTTTTTGGTGTTAAGATCTGGCATTTTAATTTTTGCTATTTCCTCAACTTGATGGCGTGTGAGCTTTCCAACCTTATCTTTATTGGGAACTCCCGAGCCTTTTTCGGCCCCTACTGCTTTTTTGATAAGGTTTGATGTTACTGGCGTTTTTGTAATAAACGTGAATGAACGGTCCTCGTATACTGTCAACACTGCTGGAATTACATCGTCGCCCATATCTTTAGTTCTAGCGTTGAATTCCTTGCAAAAATCCATGATAGGAACCCCATGTTGTCCCAGGGCTGGTCCAACTGGAGGAGCGGGATTTGCTTTTCCTGCTTGTATCGCAAGTCTTACTATTGCCTTAACTTTTTTAGTCTTTTTTTCTGCCATATTTATATTCTTGAAACTTGGGCGAAATCTAGTTCAAGGGGAGTTTCACGTCCAAAAACTGAAACCAAAATTTTAACTTTACCTTGGTCGTCATTAACCTCATCTACTTTGCCTAGAAAGTCTCTAAACGGGCCTTCAAGCACCTTTACAGAATCTCCAACGCTAAACTTTGCCTCAAACTTCGGAGCCTCCATTTTAGCAAATCTCATTAAAGCCTTCACCTCATTTTCAGGAAGGGGAGTTGGAGTTGTTCCCATGCCAACAAATCCTGTTACACCTGGGGTTGATCGTACAATATACCATGAATCATCATCCATTAACATTTGAACCATTAAATATCCGGGAAAAAGTTTTTCATCGACCGATCGTTTTTTGCCTTCGGAGACCAATATCTTTTGTTGATGGGGGATAAACATTTTAAAAATTCTTTCAGTAAGCCCCCTTGCCTCAATTCTTTGTTTGAGGGTTCTGGCTACTTTTGTTTCATGGCCAGAGTATGTGTGAACCACGTACCAGTGAGCGTCTTCAGGGACGTTTGAGTTGATGGTGATAACACCGTCCTCGATTTGCAGTTTTTCTTCTTTTACATCTTCTTTTTTCTGTTTCTTCTTTGTCATTTAATTATTAATGTTAAAAGTTTTTTAAATATATAATCAAATACTGTAACAAAAAGGCCAACGCCTAAGCTAACACCTACCACGTATTGAGTCAAGCGAATGGTTTCGTCTTTTTTTGGCCACTTGACCCGCTTGATTTCATCAATAGACGATTTGATGTATTCCACGACTTTTTCCACTGTGTGATTCTAGCATTTTTTAACAAAATCGAGAAGATTTCGATTTTGGTATAATTTCCCCATGTTAGACCTTCTTTTTCAAAACCCTTTAGTATTTATATTTGTAGCAATAGCTCTTGTTATTTCCATCTCAATTCACGAATTTGCCCATGCGTTTGTTGCAGATAAACTTGGAGATCCTACTGCTCGTCACTTTGGACGAATTACTTTGGATCCAAGGGCGCATCTTGATCCAATTGGGCTCTTGTTTTTACTTATTGCGGGCTTTGGGTGGGGAAAACCCGTTCCTTTTAATCCTATTAATCTCTCAAATCCCAAACGCGATTCGGCGCTTATTGCTTTGGCCGGGCCTACATCAAACATTATTTTAGCCATAGCCCTGTCTTTTTTGTTTAGATTCTTTGAAAACAATTTTATTTTGTCGATATTTTTATATATGGTAGTTTTTTATAACCTGATCCTTGGGTTTTTTAATTTGATACCAGCCCATCCCTTGGATGGTTTTAAAGTAGTATATGGAATTCTTCCCCACAGGTTAGCAATTCAGTGGCAACAAATGGAATCCTACGGGCTTATAATTCTTGCAGTTTTGATATTCACACACTCTACGAGTAAATTGATTATGCCTTTGGTTGGTTTCTCGTTGAATCTGCTGGGTTTAGGCCATTTTTAATTCACGATTTTACATATTTTGACATCTTGAAATATCGTAAGTTTAAAGTATAGTTAGTGTAACGATGTACTGTATGGTACATCGCGGACCTGGTGTGTTCGCCAATGATGGGTTGTAAACAAATACCTTCAACTGGCCTAGAGGACTTTCGGATGGACACTATTCGTAAGAATTTTGTTCAGGAAGCCCACCTTAAATAAAGGAAGGCGTTGGGAACCCTCACTACGGCACATTGGGTGGAAATCATTATGAATAAAAGCTAATCTTCCCGCCGACGGCGGGAAGGTTTAGTTATATAATGCTTTCATGAAAGTCTTTGATGGAAAGTTTTTTGCCCCTACACTTGAAGAAAAAATAAAAGATTATTTGGGTAGCCACAAGGTTTTTGGCATCTTGGCGATTGTTCAAATTGGTAGCAACCCCTCTTCAGAAAAATATATATCCTTGAAAAAGAAATTGTGTGACAAACTAGGAATTAAAGCCGAGGTTTATCAAATGGAGGATTCCTTAAGCGATGATGAACTAAAAAGCCGAATAAAAAAACTTTTTGAAGACGAGAGTGTTACAGGGGGTATAATTCAGCTTCCGCTACCACGTGCGAGCTTAAAACCAATCTTGGATCTTATCCCGACGGAAAAAGATATAGATTTATTATCTTCTGCAAGCAAAGAAAGATTTTATAATGGCGATTTTTCACGTCTTTCGCCAATTCTAAGGGCTCTTGATTATTTTCTAAAAAACTGTGATATAGATATTGAGGATAAAAAAGTAATTGTGATCGGGGACGGTGAGCTGGTTGGAAAACCTACCCATTTTTATCTTTCGAGGTTGGGTGCAAATTCGGAAATTATAAATAGTTATAAAACTGGGCAAAAACTTGATTGCGACTTATTAATTTTAAGCGCCGGAATTCCGTATTTGGTGGACGGTGAAGATGTTTCAGAAGGATGTAGTGTGGTGGATTTTGGATCTTCGGTTGTTAATGAGAAAACAGCTGGAGATCTAGATTCGCGATCTAAACTTGATCATTTAGCTTTTGTATCGCCATCTCCGGGCGGCATGGGCCCTCTTGTAGTTAGGTTTCTAGTCATGAATTTTTTGAATATTTAGCATGATATATAGTAGACTGTTAAAATTGATTTATAATAACATATCCCGCGTGCAGCTATTGTCCTGGTATCCTGTAATTAATTTATCAGATACAAGAATAGTATGATAAATAAAAACATAACTTTGGCTTTTCGGAATATAGATAGAAAAGATTTTGTGCCTGAAGAATATTTAGATCAGGCCTGTGGAGATTATCCACTCCCAATTGGATTTGGGCAGACTATCTCGCAACCTTCAACAGTTGCTTTTATGTTTGAACTTTTGAATCCAAAAGAAGGAGACAAGGTTTTGGATGTTGGGTCTGGGTCTGGTTGGACCACGGCTCTTTTAGCAGATATAGTGGGGGAGAAAGGCCGGGTTTTTGGGGTCGAGTTAGTACTCGAGCTTGTGGAACTTGGGAGAAAAAATTTGTCGAAATACGACAAGTATTTAAATGCTCAAATTTATCTTGCTGGGAAACATTTAGGACTTCCAGGCAAAGCACCTTTTGATAGAATTTTAGTTTCTGCTTCGGGTGAAGAAATCCCCGAGGAATTGATTAAACAACTAAAAGTTGGTGGTGTTATGGTAGTTCCGGTTTTAAATTCTGTGTGGAAAATAAAGAGAGTTTCAGAGAGTGGTGTGGAAAAAGAAGAATATCCCGGTTTTGTGTTCGTTCCGTTAAAAGTTTAGTATTGTATTTTGTTTTTTTCTAGTATTTATAGTAGGTGATGCTACATAACGAATTCGACCCGAGCTTTTTTATTTGTTGTGGATACCTGGTGGGTTTTTAGGTCTTTATACAATAGTATTGTATAATAGCCGTGTGCAATTATCAGATACCTCCCAAAAATTGTTGGCTATTTTTTTTGAAAACCCTGAGGAAAAGTTCTACGTCAACGAACTTATTCGCAAAACTGGTTTATATCCAAATTCGGTTCAAAAATCTCTTCAATCTCTTGTGAAACAGGGAATTGTAGTTTCTGTAAAGTTGCCTAGGTTTAGATTTTATGAGCTTAACACTAAATACAGTTTCATTGATGAGATAGAGCAAATAGTTAATAGAAAACATAAATTGGGATCAGTATCAGAAGAAACTAGTTTTAATTGGGTGAAGATACTAAACAGACCGACTTCGTATCCCTTTACTGATGCCCTTTGTGTTGCAAACATTAGTCATCTCAAGGAGGTATATGGAATATCAATTTTCAACTTTTGGTATAACAGTATTACGGGAGGTGTCTATTATTTGAAGAAAGATTTAACTGCCCTAGGGAAAAAAATCTCCGAGATTATAGAAAAAAACCCTGGTTTTGCGGAACAGGACGTAGCAGCGTGTCGAAGGAGTTGCGACCGCTTAGTGAGGGGAACTTCTACGATTCCATCTATGGATTTGGCGAACGGGAGCGATCAGGATCTGGCGAAGATCTTTAAGAGATTTTATGGTTTGTATTTGGATGTTTTTCCTTATGTAACAGCACCGCATGGAATAGAGAATTATTTTGAAAGAAAAATAAGAGAGTCGATAAAAGACGAAGAAATATTAAAAGAGTTACTTTCTCCTGTATTGACAAGGGACGAAGAAAGCGATGAAGCTTTAGTAATTGCTGCTTATGCGAAAGCCCATGGTTTCAGTGATGAATTTTATAAGTTACTTAATCGTCATTGTAAAAAGTTTTGTTGGCTTCCTTTGTGGAGCATATACGCCGAGCCTTTGAGTAGGGATTACTTTGAGGAGGAAATAAAAAACATGCTTGAAAGAGTTGTAGACCCTAAAAAGGAAGTAAAAAGATTAAAAGACGACGAGATTGCTGCAATAAACAAGCTTAAGGAAACCCTTATACGGATTAAAGCCTCCCGCTCGTTGAGAGATAGAGTAAATCTTTTGCAAGAGTATATCTACCTTAGAATTTACCGTAAGAATGCCATATGTAAAGCTCACTATCATATTCTTCCGTTACTTCATGAGTCAGCGAATCGGCTGAAACTTGATTTTAATGACTCAAAATTGCTGTCTTTCGAAGAGGTAATTAGTGGGCTGACCGGTAGAATTTCTAGAAAGGAACTATGTGAATTAGTAGAAAACAGGAAGCAAGGTTGGGCGTTACTTGTGTGGAAAGGTAAAAAAAGAACAATAGTTAGTGCAAAAAATATAATTGAGACTATGGAGCACTATCGGATTGTTGCTCCGGGCTCAGCAATGCAAAGAGCGGTAAAGGGACGAGTGGCTTGCACAGGCAAAGCTACAGGAAAAGTAAAGATAATTAAAAAATTGTCTGAACTTTCCAAAGTTGAGAAGGGAGACGTTCTTGTTACGAAGATGACCACCCCAGATTATGTGATGGCTATGCACAATGTAGCAGCGATTGTGACTGACGAAGGTGGGGTAACCTGTCACGCAGCTATTGTTTCCAGAGAATTTAATATTCCTTGTATCGTAGGAACTAGAAATGCCACACAAATACTAGCTGATAACGATGTTGTAGAGGTGGATGCAGTAGAAGGTGTTGTTAGAGTAGTAGAGACGGTAGAAGTGCCAGATGATATAAAAGTGATCGTGGGCAAAACGATTTATAAAGGAAGGGTGAGAGGTGTTGCGAGGGTTGTGTTGGATGCTGCCGATTTTAGCAAGGTAAAGGTTGGGGATATTATTGTAACGCCACAAACTACGCCCGAGTATCTGTCTTCTCTATACCGAGTTAAAGGATTTATAGTAGATGAGGAAGCGCTCACATCTCATGCTGTTTTGTATGGAAAGGCGTTAAAACTTCCCTCTATAATGGGTACTAGTTTTGCAAGAAGTGTGATTCATGATGGGGAAATGATAGAGCTGGATGCCACCCGAGGTTTTGTTAAAAGACTCGCCTCTAAAGCCGCCAGGTGCTAGTTGATTATATTGGGAAGTTCTATAGCCAACGAGGAACCCTTTTACAATATTCTGAATAACTATTGCCAAATCTTTTTTTGAGCTCAGGTTCCTCAATATAAGTGATGTACCAGTTGTAACCTATAAAACAAAGAAAAGTGTATGCAAATAGTGTGGTATATCCTAAGAAAAATGTCCCTGCAAATATTAAAAGTAAGTGAGATATGTAGATTGGATTTCTTGAATATTGATATAGGCCTCTTTCTATTAGTATCTTGGCAGGGTTTGTAGGTATAGGAGAACCTTTGCCAATTTTTGGAAATAAAATATAGCTGTGAGTTGCAACTAGTATTCCAATAACTCCGAGGACAAGACCCGTACTTTTTACTACGGTGTTGTCCAGAACGGGAAGAGATAAACTCACGTTCAATGATACAAAAACAAATGGAAGGGCTATAAATATGACTAAGATATAAGCAATAGCTATTAAAAACCAAATGGGTTTCACAAACTGATTATACAAAGTTATCCACGAAATGTCTTGGCAGGGACGAGGCGAATCGAACGCCTGTTATCGGTTTTGGAGACCGAAGTCCTACCACTGAACGACGTCCCTATATGGAGCCTGGAGTGAGATTTGAACTCACGACCTGCTGTTTACAAAACAGCTGCTCTACCACTGAGCTATCCAGGCGTGGTGTAAGTGGTTTGCCATCCGAAGCTCCTGCTTGCCGCAGGCAAGTTAGCGTAGGATGGTGCCGGGAGAGGGATTCGGTCACCGGTTCTCGCCTGCTGGCGATCCCGTCGACCCCGCCTCGTCGCCGTCGCTCCTGCGGCATTCGAATCCAGTACTTCTCACCCCACAGCTACACCTTATATGTTTTTTTACTTGGTGCCGGGAGAGGGATTCGAACCCCCGAAGGCGAACGCCAGCTGATTTACAGTCAGCTCCATTTGACCACTTTGGTATCCCGGCTAATTTCCATATTATAAACTAAATGTGGAGCCCACTGGCGGAATTGAACCGCCGACCTACTCCTTACCATGGAGTTGCTCTACCAACTGAGCTAAGTGGGCACGCGAGGAAATTTTAACATACTTTCTAGGTTCAACCTTTTAAAGTGTCACAGTTTGTGGTATAAATTGACCAAATCCACCCTGCTTTGGGGAACATTCTTGAGAAAGGAGTTTTTAGAGATGAACAAACCTAGCTTTACTGTTGGGGCCCTTAGGTTTGAAAGCCTGGGGTGTTTTCTCGATTTGATTTCTGCAAAGACCCTTAGAGAGATCCGACTCTTACTTTGTGATCTTTCGGAAAGCGAGAAAAACGTTTTGAGAGGTACCTCTGAAAAAGATCTCGAATGTATCAAGGATCCTGTTTATCGCTGTGTCGTTAAAGCGGCGATTGAGGCGCTGAATGGTAAAACACCGGCCAGAGGTGCACACGATCCTATACACATGAAGGGGCGAGGATCAAAGCAGGGTTGCCAATGAATTTGTTTTTGGGAAGGGAGGAGAAAAGTAACAACACGCTGTGCTTTTCTTCTCCCGCCTCTTCATTGACACTTTCACTTCATCCGTGATTTAATTCTCACTGTTATGTCAAAAATCTGTGAAATCTGTGGAAAAGGATATCTTAAAGGAAACCTCGTGCCAAGAGGAGTTGGGCGACGTGTTACAAAAAGGACTATCCACAGACAACAACCAAACCTAAGAATCAAACGCTTACTTGTTGGTGGCGTAAAGATAAAAGTTCGAATGTGTGCCTCTTGTTTAAAACGCCTTAAAAAAGACGGAGTGTTAATAAACAAATATCAGTCAGTAGCCAAGTAACCATTACAAAAATCCTTCCAACTCATTTTGTTTTTCCCTTCAACCTGCACTTCTATAAGGTTCAACCTCGATGAAGGTTCAACCTCGCATTTGTAAATTTTCAGCGTTAAATTTCTGTTAACAGCAGGTTTCAACTTAAATCCAAGCCTTTCTAGATTGCCTACGTGAGTCCATACAATGGGCCATGGGTTAAAAGCCCTGACTTTTCTTTCTAAAGTCAGCGGAGTTTCCGAAAAATCTGTGTAGGCATCTTCCTTATATATTAAGGTACTTTTAGGATGTGTTTTTGAATATGTATAAATTGCTTTTGATTCATCTTGGGGTAGGGGGGTAAGTTTTCCGTTTTCAAAATCTTTTAAAAATTCTGAAAGTTTCTCCGCGGTTAGTAGAAAAAGTTTTTCATAAAGTAGCCCCGAAGTGATATTGTTTGGTATTTTGTACTCATATTGTTTTAATATATCTCCGCTGTCGAGTTTATTTTCGACTAATTGAAACGTAACTCCGGTAGTTTCATCACCGTTTAAGATCGCAAATTGAGCGGGGCTTGCTCCTCTGTACTTTGGTAGAAGGGAAAAATGAATATTTACAATTTTGCCTCTGTACTTATTTATAATCTCTTCTGGGATAAAAACACCAAAGTCTATTACCAGGATCAAATCAGGTTTTGAGTAATCTAATTGCTCGATAACTTTTTTTAAGTCCTCGTTTTTTAACGTCTCAATCTGAAGGCAACTGGTGTTATTGGCTCTACACCAGAGTTTTATCTCGTTTTCTTTTAGCCTGTGATCTCTTCCAACCTTTACATCCGTCTTAGTTATACAAAGAACCAGTTTCGGGTTTTTGTTTAGTGCTTCTAGTACAGGTAATGCTCTATCTGAGGTGCTTAAAAATGCTGTTTTCATAAAGATTTATATATCTCGTCAAGTTCCTTTTCGGTTCTTGCAGTGCCAATTACTTTGGATGTGAAAAGTATTCCATCAAGATGGTCTACCTCGTGTTGAATCTCCCGAGCAAAGAATCCAAAGGAATTGAGCTTAATTTTTTCACCCTTTTCGTTAAGGGCTGTCACTTTTATTTTTTTCTGTCTTTTTACAATTCCGTATGTATCCGGAACACTTAGGCAACCTTCCCAATCTAGAGTGGTTTTATCGGAGTTAAAGGAATATTCAGGATTTATTAGGGTGTATTCTGTGAAGATTTCTTTGGTGGGTTTGTTAGGATCAGCCCGAAAGTCGCGAACTATACACACGCGTTTTGAGACTCCAATTTGTGGAGCCGAAAGACCCGCGCCAAGGATTTTTGAAGCATCTAAAGTTTCACGAAGGTCACTGATCAGTTTTTTAATTTCGGCATCAACTTTTTTAACAACCTCGCTTTTTTTGTTTAGAACCGGGTTTGGTGCTTTGATGATTGGTTTTACCATATTTGTATTTTATCACTTTTTCCTGTATATTTCGGGGTAAATCGGAAGTTTTAAAACTTTTTTGGAAGGAGCTTGAGAATGAATAAATCAATGTTATGGTTTGTGATAGGTGTTGTCCTAGTTGCGTTTTTGATTTTGCTTGGGTTAGTTCTGCCGGATGTAGTTGAAAGGTCGTGGCGTGTATTGGAGCCAAGACCTACCCCAACTCCGTTTCCCACCGCTGTCTCCGAACCATTTCCCGAACCGCTGCCCACGGCTACGGTTGTTACACCACTGGATGGTAGAGTGTGTATCCCACCAGGAACGTACCTGACAGGACGATCGGACGTCGAAGTTGAAGGAGCCTATCAATCGTGCGTTGAAATGTCTGTTCGTACAGATCAAGTAAATCCCTCGCCATGCGAAAAGAAGGAGGAAATCTTTGGGGACAACATGTTGCACGTGGTGATTTTGGATCACGCAGTATGTTTTGATCCATATGAGTATCCTGGTAAAGGTAAAATTCCTCAAATTGTGTCTCCTGAAGAAGCCGAGGCGGTTTGCAAAGAACGTGGGGGTCGAGTTCCACTTGGCGATGAGTGGGAAATAGCGGCTATACCTGCGGGAATAGCATACAAAGAGAATATTAGCAACCTCTGCAGAATCGCAAATATTGATTGCAAGGGGGGAAACCCGCAAAACCCGCTGATGCCCTCTGGAAGTTACGATCCAACTGGAGGTTTGTATGACATGACTGGGAACGTAGCTGAAATCGTTAAGCAGGAAGATGGGACTCATGAGCTCCGTGGGGGATGGTCGGGTTCGTATAATGACTTTGCCTACCCAAGCCAGAGACTTACTTTGAGTAGTAAAGGTGGGGGAGTGCGATGTGTGTTTGATCAAAAATAAATATTTTCTGAGGGCAGGTGGTTACACCCAACACCTGCCCTCTAGTTTTCTTCTAGGTTCAACCTCGATGAAGGTTCGACCTAATTTCTAGTTTCGTTAGAATATTCTCCCTGTAAATTAATTGAACGTGTTGCTATAAAGAATTTATATGCCATCCAAAGATGTAATAAAGACGTACATAAGTGGCGGAGTTTATCATGTATACAACAGAGGAAACGAAAGCAGAGACGTGTTCCTAGACGAAGAAGATTTCCATGTGTTCATGTATTTATTAGACCACTACTTGTGTCCTCCAATCCCTGG
>Ga0315284_10004385_pt1 | contig 20035 bp, 24 predicted proteins | sample YL17G09_16_MG_FD_203696 | JGI IMG/M metagenome (GOLD analysis project Ga0315284, IMG submission 203696) | Sediment microbial communities from Yellowstone Lake, YNP, Wyoming, USA - YL17G09_16 | ecosystem: Environmental > Aquatic > Freshwater > Lake > Sediment | place: USA: Wyoming | collected...
CGGCGATCCATTCGCCGGGGACGGCGTCCCAGGTTAGGACGTCCAGGTCGTTCGGAGTCGGAGCGTTGACGTCGCTCAAATCATCGAGGGCTCCGCCTCCCGCCGGCGGAGAAGCGATCCATTCGCCAGGGACAGAATCCCAGGTCAGAACGTCTAGGTCGTTCGGGGCGGCCGCGTTAACGTCGGTCAGGTTGTCAAGAGCGATGGATCCGGCGCCGGGTGGAAGCGGAACCCATTCGCCCGGAGTCGGATCCCACGTCAAAACGTCTCCCGATCCCGGAGTGCCGGCGTTGACATCCCCGAGATCATCGAGAGAAAGACCATGGGCGGCAAATCCGAATGTCGTCGCGCTGAGAGCCTTCAAAAAATGGCCGGCGTTGAGACCGGCAACGGTATGTTTCGCGCCGTCGAGTGCGTGGGCCACCATGTCCCCGGCCTCGAGAACATCCCAGTCCGGTTCGGCCGAGATCGTACCCGTCCCGGTCTGCCGGAGAAACTTCTTCGTCGTCGTTATATTTCCGGCTCTCTGGATCCACTTCGGCGTCGCGTTGGCGATGATGATATCGCCGAGGACGGGGGTCCCCGTGACCGTGTCCGCATGGTATGTTCCTTCGAGTAGACTATGGTAAAGATTCACAAAACTGAGAACTTTCGACCCGCTCGTTTTTATGACTTGGTTCGCCGAACCGTCCGCGACCGGGAGCACCCAGATACAATTCGATGCGACTTCCGCGCTCTCAAATCCGGAGTAATATTCCCCTATTCCGCGAAGTCTGAGTTCTTCGTAAATGAAAATACTTTTATGGACCTGAAGGATGTTGTCCGCTGGATCGATCTTCAGAATAATCTGGTCGGAGACTTCGTTGTAGAGATAAAGGGGCCGATTCGTCCCGGCGCCCTGGGTGTAGAACATCGACCAGAAATCCGTCCAGGTAGCATCGCCGTCGAATTTTCTCCAACGATGACCGACCTTCGGCGTCGCGTTGGCGATGACTTCAGGATCGTTGACGGACCCGCTCGAGTAGACATGGTTCAAATCTCCGCAGATCAGGCCGAGGGTCCCGGCGCAATATGTCCCGTCAAAAAGACCGGAATAAATCCCACCCATGAGCGAGTCGGCCCAGGTCGCGCCGTAATCGTGGGAGACGAAGATCCTGACTCCCCCGGCGGCAATGTCGAAAAGGGCGACATGGCCTCCCGTGAAATTAATGAATTCCCAGACTCCGTTCTGGTCTCCGGGAACGGCACTGATAATAGTCCAATTGAGTCCGTCGTTGGTCGATCTATAAACCCTTGTTCCTAACGAAGTCCATCTTCCAACAAGCCAGATCCCGCCGCCAAGGGAACAGACGCCTCCGGCGAATTCCGCTCCGCCGACGCCGGTCTCCAAGACCGTCGTGTAACTCACCCCTTTATTCGTCGATCTCAGAATCTCCCCGCCGTTGGGCCATCCGGCGGTACAGGCAACGAGGGTCCCGGTCCCGCTATCGTAAGCGGCCCCCCAGACGGGCCGAACGAATAACCCTGTCTCTACGGCCCAGGTCGCCCCGGAGTCGGTGGACCGGACCTGCGCGCCTCCGACAAACTGATAGGTAAGAATGACCCCGGCCCCGCAATTCACGATCTTCTGGAGGTCGTCGATCCCGGGGGCGATATGCCCGAGGTCGGACCAGGTGAGGCCATAATCCGTCGACCTGAAAGTATGAAAACTTCCGTACGGGTAACCGGAGATCATCGCCAGGACAATCCCGGCGCCGACGTAGAGGATATCCATCCACTGATAAACGCGGCCCGGATCGACCCAGGCGATTTCGGTCCACGTCGTCCCGTAATCTGTCGACCTCCAGAGCTTCTTCTGGGCGCCCCCCATGACGATTCCGTTCTCAAGGTATTCTATACAGCGGGTCTCTCCGGCGCCGGGAGTATAGGTCCAGACCGCCCCGAGATCGACCCAGGTATCGGCGATAGCCATTACCAGACTCCTACGGCGTCGACCCAGGTGTCTTCGCCGTCAACGCCGATCGCTCCGAGATTCCCGTCCTCAGTATGAAATTTATATTCGTCCGATTTCGGATCCGGAGTTCCGACGGCAGCGCCGCCTTCCAAGTAATAAATATCGGACCCGCGTTTTATCCAGTAGCATGGACCCCCCGTCGTCGTCGTCGTCGATCCTTCTACGGTCGTCCCCCCGCCGCCGATCCTCTCGAAAGTATCGTCGATCGAGGCGCCGGGCTCGGGAAGGTCAAGCTCGCAGGAATTGAATTCTTCATCGAGCCAAGGATTCGGATACTTGCCGGACTCGATCGCCTTCTGTTCCTCGAGTAGAAGTTGGCCGATGATGTCTGCCATGTTATTGATTTCCCGCGATCCGGCCGCGTCGAACATAAGCCGCGTAAAAGAATTTTAGAAGATTGATCTTCAGCGAAGCGCCGACGGCGCCGGATTCGGTGAATGAGAATCCGAGATATTTCGCCTGAAGAAAGAACTCGATCGAATCAAAAATAGGAAGTCTGTATTCTTGGTCCGGCGCCGAGGGCGTCGATCCGGCGATCGTCCGGGTCGAAACGGCCGTAGACTGGAGGTCGATATAAACATTCGTCGTAAGCGTGATTCCCGTGGGCGCCTCGATCTCGGCCTCCATCTTCCGGAATTGAGTTGTGATCGGGAATCTGATCCAGGGAGTTCTTCCGGTTGCAGTGATCGTCGTTCCGACATCGGTAACTCCAGTGTCGGCGGTGAAGAGATAGCCGTCTCGGGATCCGAAGTAAGTCTTCATGACGCCGGAGGAGTTCCTTGCCTCGACGATGATCGATGGGACCTTCGCGAAACTGAAGAAATAAAACGCCGGCACAAGATAATTGCAAACGATCGTGATCGCGGATCCGGAAGTCCGGTCCGGGATCGAAAGCCAGGCTTCGTAATAGTCCCTATTTACGACAGAGCAGACTTTGTCGAGGGCCGTCTTATCGAGCGTGGCCAGGGTCCGCCGGACCGGCAACGAAAATAGAACGGAGTAACTCGCGCAACCGTTGAAGACTTCCCATCCTCGGTGAGAGAGGAACATCAGGAGTCCGCCGACCTCCTGAAGACTCCAAGGCGCGATGCAACCATAGTCTTTGCATATCCAGTACCGGCCGTATGTTCCATCCGTTCTTTTCCGAATAATCGCGATTGCGTGTTGTTTGAAGACGTAGAGATGGCTTTTGTAGGGAATTACTCCGGTGATCTCGTCTTTCGATTGGCCGCTCCGAAGCGAAATCCATCTGTCCGAAATATCAAAAGCCTCCGGATCGTTTATTTCGGAATAGTAAGCCATGCATTCAGTATGATTAAAGATCCAGAGTCGATCGTCCCAGTAGATAGGAAATTTCCCAAGAGGCGCGACATCCCGGTCCAGTCGAAGATCTTCGCCGACTCCTAAGACGGGGTCGTCGTTATTATCTTTATACGTCGTCGACAAATTATCGTTCATGATGGCCAGAAGGTAATAGGAGTCTCCGCCGGCCAGCGTCGCATAGATTTTTCTTTGATCGATCCCCGTCTCTCCGGACTTGGGAATGCCCGTCAAAACGGCGTACTGGTGTAGGCAGTCCGCGGCCATGGCCGAACAAGTAAAAGTCCAGTAATCGTCGAGAGTGTGCCCGGTCGTGGCAACGAAGGTCAGGGTCACGCCGTCGGACAGGTACATCGTTGTCGTGATCGGTACGGTGGTTGAATTCCACGTTTCTCCATCGTCTTCCGACCACTTGATCGTATTAGGGGGGCCCGTCCCGTCGATCTTGACGATATAGGTCTTGTTTCTTATTCCGGTGTACGTCCCTCCCGGAGTCATATCGTTAAGTCCCCCGGAGGACGTGACGAACGTGACGGAGGGACCCACGGTTCCGAAGATCGGATTCGATTCACTGCCGTATGCTCCGGACCTGGCAAAAGTAACGGCATAGCGGCGGATCCCGACGATCTTCCCGCCGGTGACTCCGCCGATCTTGAAGTAATCGATATAGACGTCGGTCGCGACGCTTTCTCCGAGCAATCTAATTTGAATCGACCCGGGCGTTGTCGTTTCTTTGTCCGAACATCTATACTGGCCATAACTTCGACCATCCCGATAGACTTCGCAGTATTCCTCGCCCGGTTCTTTCGTATTGATATAAAACTTGTACGTCGCCCATTTATCCTGGGGAACATTCATCCCCGTCGACACCCAGTATTTTCCCGAATAAACGTACGTGTCGTTCATGTCGATGATAATTTGGGTGTTGGTCCGGCCGTTGTGAAGGTTGAACTGAAGTTGGTTCGAGTTCTGATACATCCCGATCGTGTTGATATAGATCGACATCTCGACCGTAAATTCGGCGCCGATATTGGAGACGGTCCTACTTCTGCCGGCGATATTTCCGGAGAGGGCCGTGTTGAGAAGCCTCATGCAGCTCTTCGAGTCGAAGGTTGCTTGAGACGAGGCGCCGGCGCCGACGTCGTCGTCCGCCCAGTCCGTGATCGCGGCCATGTCTTCGTCGAGAAGTAGGGCGTCGTAAGTCGCCGTGATCGTCGGGACCGTCGTCGGCGCGGTGATCCCGACTTTAACTTTCGTCCCGGCCCCGAGAAGCATGAAGTTCTCAATTTCGGAGATAACGTACTGCTTTCCCTGGATCTCAAGTGGATTGATCGGGTGCGCGAGCGTGGACGCCCAGGTATGAATCGCGGATCCCCAGGATCCGGTCGCTGTTTTCCTGTAGATCTTGTCTTCGGCGATCACCAACTGGCAGAACTGGGCGGCGGCGTTGTAGTAGGTGTGGTATCCGAAGACATCGTGCCCGCCGAGGACCGTCGCGACATCGTCGTCGATCACGGTCAAACCGTTTCTTTTTTCGATCCGCTTCCCGTCCTGGGCAATCCTCCAATTTTCGAGATTTAAGAATCCGCTTATCGGAACGTCGGCAACCGCCGAGACCTGGTCCACTCCATGATTGAGCCGGATCTCGAGCTCAGAAAGGTTCTGCGTTGATTCGATCATCGCTCGAAGGGTGAGGCCATGTCGATGAAAGCCTTATCTCTCGAGTCGAGATACTCGAGTTCCGCCGGATCCGGATTCAGGAACTTCGGTTCGTTCTGGACCCGCGGTCCGTAAAGGCGGATGCCTTGATTGATAAACATCGCGTAGATCCTTTGGAAAGAAATCGGATTCGTTTCGGTGATAGAACAGGTAAGTTCGACGGCCTTGAGTGGGACAAGAGAATGAAGGGGTGTCGGAATATAGGCCGGTCCGTTCGTCCCCATCGTCGCAGCCTCGGCCGAGATGTACAAGATCTTCGCGTAGTTGGCCTTCGCGACCGAGGGTGTCGGGACGAAGGTGATCGTTTTTTCGCCGGTGTGATACCAGCGATTCGGATTTTCGTGTTTCTCTCCGACGGTCATTCTCGTGGCGACCAGGCCCGGGTCGATCCATCGAATCGGCCGGGGCGTCTCGCCGGTGATATTTCTGAGCATCGCCCAATACTGGAGAGGACTCCCGGTCAACGTATAACTCGCCGTGTTAGCCAAGAGACTGATCGTCTCCGAAGTGAGGAACTCATGGGGAAGGAAAACGGCCAGGTCCATGCAGACAAGAGTCATGCTCATGTCGAGGACCAGGTCGATCAGGACGTTGTCCGAGGGATAAAGGGCGCCGACGGCGGTCGAAGTTTCCTTGAAGAGATTTCGGACGAGGGTCCTCATCGCATCTTTGGTCATTTCTATTCTCCGGCGTGAATCGTGTGCTTACCTCGATTGACGTACTTTTCGATCTCCATGAATCCTTCGGCCTGCATCTCGATCCCGAGTTCGATCTCTTTCGCCCGGGCTTCCTTATTCATGCGGACGATCCAATCGAGATAGGCATTCGGATTATTCGCTCGGGCAAAGATCTCTCCGAGGCGCTTTCGAGAACGAAGATTCTCGAGGGCCGCATCGTTGAGATTCTTGAATGTCGCGAGCGACGTCGTCGTCTCGAATTTCTGGAGATCTCCGTCTCTCTCCATGTAGTACGGTGTCGTGAGTTTAACGGACCAGTAATCGTACTCGTCGACATAGACGACTTTGTAGCGTCGGTCGATGATGGCGAGTTCCTTGACCCACCAGTCAGGCGGCCGCTTCTCCGTCCCATGGACTTGGATCATTTTGATCCGAGATAAACGTCGAGATAACCGGCGTCGATCGTCAGCAGCCGAAAACCGTTGAGCGACCTTCCTTCATTGCCGAAGTCGATTTCGATCGGCAGGACGACGGCCGGGCCGGCCTTCATTCGAACTGCGATTCTGGCAGTCCCGCCGGGCGCGTACTCGTGAATAACGACGTCGTCGCTCACGGCCGCGGGAAAGTAAATGAGTTTTCTCACAATGACGGGAGTCCCGGCCGCCTTGATTACGGCCGCGTCTGTGAGCATCCAGAGTCTTTCGGAATCGGTGTTGTTTGCCATCTTGCCTTTCCTCCAGAAGATCGGGGGATGTTACCATCCCCCTTTCTTTCAGTTCGTTTCTTCGGCCATCATGCGGGGATGTCGGGAATATCGAAGATGGCCTCGGTACAATATCCCCAAAGATATACCTTGGCTCCCACGCAGTCGAAGCAGGTGCATTCGGTCGGCGTGGGCGATGAGCCGATAGGGAGCGTAATTTTGCCCGTCCCCTTGCAAGACGAACAGATCTTGTAAAGTTTATAGGCGTTGGCCATGGACCTACACCTATGTCGTGATCAGGACGCCGTTGCAGTAGTTCGCCCCGAGATATCCGTCGTGCTTGGAAAGACAGTGGGCGGCATCGGCGAAGTTGTTGAAGGAATTTCCGTCGATGAACAGATACCCGGCCGTGGGTGTGTTCGTGACTTTGATCCCGTAGGCGTTCGTGCCGTCGACGGCCGAGAACCGGTTGTCCACGATGAAAGAGTGGGGCCGGCTGGTCCCGTCGGTATAGTATTCGATCCCGATTCCCGCCGCGGCGGTGATTGCGAAGGTGCAGTCCCGGATCACACTTCCGTAACCCGTGTTCCAGAAGATGGCCCGGGTCACATAGTCCATGAAGAAGCATCGTTCGATGCAACCGCAGGGTGAGTCGATGGTCGCTCCGCTCCCGACGCCGGCAGCGGTGGTGTTCCCCCAAATAACTGCGGTCAGGGCCGCGGAGTTCCCGCCGAAGTAGCAGTCGTGGAGATGACCGCGCCAGTAGTTGTTCGTGGTTCCCCAGTCGATTGAGACCCCGGCCCCCTGATGGTGAAGCGATAGATGGCCGATTTCGACCTGGTGGGCGTTGACCGTGATGAGCGTAGTCGTCGCATGGGTGTGAATTGCCGGAGATCCCCATTGGCGCTCATGCGTCTGAAGACCGAGAATCTTCAGTCCGTTCTTCGTGATGTTGATCGGAAGTTCCGTCTCCAGGTACGCGCTACAATCCGTGGCGGGCAAGACGATGATCTTGTCCCATGCCGCGGCGCGAGAGTTGGCGTAGGCGAGAGTCTTGAAGGCCTCGGCGGTCGTGAGCCCGCTTCGGCCGCCCTGGTCGGCGCCGTCGTTTCGGACAAAATACGTATAGCCGAGAGGATTCTGGATCTGGTCGAAGATGACGTTCTTCTTGAATCGAAAGGCCTCGTTGATGTTGAAATACCCACCCGATCGAATTCCTTTTGCCATAGACATTTTTTGCGCTCTCCTAATGCGCTGAAAAAGACGGGCCCGGCCGGCTCTAGGATGACCGCGTCCGGGCCCTTTCGTACATTGTTTCGTACCCCTAGGTCGTGACCGTCATCGTGTTGGTGCAGAGTTGGGCGACGTTCCAGTAGGTTCCGTCGCCAAAGACTAAGATGCAGGCCCCGATGAGATTACTTCCGGTCGAGAACACGACGCCATCGGCATCGAGATCGTTCTTCGTCCGCATGGTGTTGGCCGCCCCTGCGTTGACCGTCATGTTCTGGTCGACGCTCTGGAAGAAAATGAAGAACTCGTTCTTGATGGGGACAACCGGAAGAGTAAAGACGATCGCGCCGGTATCGCCGACGGTGCAGAAGATCGTTCCGGAATCGGTGTGCAGGACGGTGTAGTCCGCCGTCTTGATCTGAACGCGCACTTTGATCTTCGCGCCGTCGAAATTGACGGGTGCCAAAGCCTTGAAGGAAAGTCCATCGGAGATGATTTTGGGAGTCTGAACGGCCATTTTTTCCTCCTTAGCTCGCCGCGTGCTTGACGTAGGTCAAGGCGCCCTGGGCTCTCGTCTTCTCGGCGACGAAGTTGTAGTAAAAGACCAGGCTTGCGACTGATTCGTCCTTGCCCTGAATTCTCTGAAGAATTCCGCTATCCCCCGGCAACCAGGCCATCCCGTTCTTCGAGGGGGCTTCGTTCTTGAGGTATGCTTCGTCGAGGGCGAGGATCCGTTGATCCGGACAGTCGTCGTCATAGATGACCGGGATCTCCCCGGAACGACCGCCGTAGAATTTCAATCCGGTGACGCCGGCCCAGGCGGCCTTTTCGTTCGGCATCGTCCGGTCCGTTTTCCAGATTGAAAAGAGAGCCCGCCAGATATAGGCGTTGGTGAGGAGGACTTTCGTCCGGCCCCACTTCTCGCATTCCTGGACGAGTTCGAGAAGTTTGTCGTCCGTCGGCGCCGTCGCCGAGGATCCCATCGCCACGATCGTTGCCTTTGACCAAGATTTCCCGGAGGCGGCACGGTCGATGTTCTGAAAGTAGGTCGGGGTGATCCCGACGTACGGATTGGACGCGGAGATGATCCCGTGCAGTCCCATCGGGACGCCGGTGCCCGCGGCCTGAGAAGCCGCATAGGTGTCGTGGTCGAAAAGATAGCCGTTGTCGCTCCAGGTTTGAGCCGTCAAAAGAGTGACCGCGGCGGTCCCGTCCCCGTTGTTCACGATCGCCGAGATGTCGACGTCTTCCGCCTCGAGATTCCCCGAGGAATCGTAAATGTCGACCGACATCCCCTCGTCGAGATATTGAGCGGGATTCGAGCGGCCGTTGGAGTCGAGGCCGAAGAATTCGTGATCGATCGTGAGGTCGGTGGAGTTCGAGCCGGCGCCGTAGCAGCGAGCCAGGCGGCCGGATCCGTCGCCGTGGTACTGACGGTTGAGTTTATTGGAGATGTGCATCTTAATGCCGTCGACTTCCGTTCGGAGAACGTCAGCGATGGCGCCCTTGCCCTGGGAACAAGCGAGAGTGAGCCCGTCGAATTGAAGTTGGGCGTACATACCGCGCTTCAGATAGACGAGATATTCGTCGTACGCTCCCTGCTTCGCGGTCGGGAAAGTCGAAGACGATGAGGGCCGGGCCGATTTCGGCGACCCGGTTACGCGTTTAAAGAGCGCGTATTTCCCGACGACGTGTTCGGTATCGGTCTTGAAGCGATCGTAAAGGATCGTGTTCGCCCTGATCTCGACGTTGAGCCCGGGCATGATGAATTCGAGAAAGATTTTGTCGGTGGCCACTTGGGCCAGGCCAAAAACATTGGCCATGAGGATTCTCCTACTATGTGAACTTGAAGTTAATCGTTAGGTAAACCGATCATGTGCGGCATCGATCTGGCCATTTCCTCGAGTCCGGCGATAACTTCCGGGTCCTCGAGAGCTTGATCGATCGCATCGTCCGTTCCCTTTATCTGCCGTTTTACAGCGGTCTTCTTCTCGAAAGCGGCGCCGCCGGCGCCGGCAGGACGGACGATTTTGGGGAAGGCCTGTCTTCCCTCGACATAGGCCGCGACCGCGATCTTGCCGATTTCTTCGACAAGGTCGGGGCGATCCTTCGAGAGTACATCGACGTTCAAGGCCGTCGCTCCGGTCGAACCTCTGAGCTTGACCTGAAAACGACTGAAGTCCCGAACTCCTCGTTTGATAAGATCCGGGACCGGCGTTCTCCTGAATTTCGGATCTTGCTTAGCCATCGCTTCTTCCCGTAGGTTAAGCATACTGATGTAGCCGGCAACCATCGGAAAACTCAGGTTGGCCTTCGTCTCGTCGTCGATGACGTTCTCGATCGAATGTTCTTTGGCAGCTACGTTATAAAGTTCCTCGAGGCCCGACGCAGCCGCCGTGGCGGTTCGGATATTGCGTTCCTCACGAACCTGACTCAGTTCGTCCTCGAGAACCTTGAGTTTGCGCCCGGCTTCCTGGAGTTTCTTCCGAGCGACCGGATCTTCGATCTCCTCTTCCTCCTCGTCCCCGAACGGAGCTTCCTCTTCGGAGTCTTCCGTCTTCGCGGATTTGGACAGGAGCGGTTTCCCGGATTTGATGTGTTCGACGAGGGTATTGAGCGGATCGGCCAGGGCCATGAGCGAGCGTTCTCTTTCTTCGAGATCTCTCTCGGTTTCGGAGTCGCGTTGTCTCTTTCGAGTGTAGTCGTGGCCCTGTTGAGCGAGGGCGATCAGTTCTTCTCGGCTTTTGACGGGGATATCCTTGCCGTCGACTTTAATTACGGCAAACGGCTCCTCGGATCCCGAGGTTGGCGCGGCCGCAATTTTCTTCGGACAGCCCGGACAATCGTCTTCGCCGGCGGCCGGGGCGGGTTTCGGCGTGGTCTTGGCGGGTGCTGGATCTCCAAAGAGATTCAGTTCGCTCATCCACTTATTCAACGTCCCCGGTTCGAAGAAACCCTCCTTCGGAAGTTCGCCTGGTTTCGGAGACTGCGGAGTGACCGGGGAGACCGGCTTTCCCGCTTGGTCTTCTTTAGGCTCTGGCAATTTACCCTCCTTCGCGATTATACCACAGGAAGAGGTTCGGCTCCTTCGCCGCCTCCCCCTCGTTCAAGCTCTTCCTGGGCGTATTCGTCTTCCGGAGATGCCGCGGCCTGCCCTGTTTCGGACGTGGGCCCGGCCTCCATAGCCTTGGACGCCTCGGCGAGCTTGAGATAGAACTCGAAGTGTTTCTCGATATGATCCTCAAGCGCCTGGACCTGTTCATCCGGCCAGGTCTCGACTTCCTCCGATTTGTAGAGGTTCGTATGTTGCTCGAGGTGGACTTCATGATCGTCATGGACAAAAACCCAAATAGGCCGGCTTTTGCCCTTGACCCCCATCCAGGTCCCGTCGATGAAACTTTGGTTCTCTCGGCAGGCCCGCTCAAGGTCGGCAATATCTCCGCGGAATTCGGCCTCGGCCGTCCCGAGATTTAGAAGTTTAAGGATCTTCGGTCTGTCCGAAGTGTCGAAGAATTTCTTGTCCCAAAGGTCGAGGACGAGTCGACCGAGTACAGTTGTGGATTGATTTATGGAGACTCCGATCTCGAGTTGAACATCGTAATTCTGATTCAGATCGATCGCCGAGAAGTAACGAGTCGCCGCGATTTTATTCGGTCCCATGATCTTGACGAGTCGTCTTTCTCCATAGTGTTTGGCCATGAGTTTAAGGCGGAAACGACTTTGGGCTAAGATCGTCTTATTCGTCCGCTTGACCATCGGGTCGAGTTTGACGGCCTCTTGTTCAAGCATGGATTGATAGAGCGAGTTCGGAGATTGACTCGAATATTTCGGAAGTTGCGCGTAACTCGGCTCATGAATGTTCGAGACCATGTCCTTCGCCGCGAGGAGGAAGTCTCGATATTCTTTCTGGCCGGAGGACAACTGAGGCATCTGGACCGGCTCGGGCCTCGCGCCGCGGTCGAAGGGAATTTCGACGAGCTCGAGGGATCCCGCAATCATGGAACTTGCTCGGGCGAGCGAGCCCATCGGCACCATCATCTTCGGCCGCCAGGCCTCATAGTGTTCGGACTCCATCGAGACCATGCGGTTGAATTCTTTCTGGATCGGCTGGACGTAGTAGAGCGGTCCGCGGCCCCAAAAAGACCTTCGATTCTTTCGATAGTAATAGAAGAAATATCCGAGATCGTTGTCGGCGTTCGTGTTCGGGCCGGCCTCGACCGCCTTGTCCGCGAGGACGACGATGAATCTTCCCTGCGGATACTTGTTCGACGGTTTCTCGATAAACTCGAGGATAACGACGGTCGGCATATCGCGGTGTTTCTCGCTGAGATCTTCGTTCGTCCCCATGTATTTCTTCGCCGGATCTGACTCGATCTGTTTCTTAAGCCATTCCTCCTCGACCTTGTCGCCATAGGTGGAGAGGAAGTCGTCGACCGAGATTTCCTTGATCTCGAACATCCATCGAAGTTGATCCGGCCTTTTGGCCGCCGGATCCGGGCGAAGATTGAAAATATCGGGGGAGTAACATCCGACGTCGCCTTCGACCCGCCGGGCCGCTTTCCCTTTTTCGACTTGACCGAATCCCGAGAGAGACTCATCCCAAAACCAGCGGATGCAGCCGGTCCCGGTCCGGTACATATCGTACTTCATGTCCTCCGTAACCCCATCGATCCCGACGATGACGTCATTGTGGGCGAGGATTTTCGTCGCGACGATGGATCCGTTGATATCCTTTTGCTCGGAGGAGTTCGGGACGCCGATAACTGAGTTGAAAAAATTTACCTTGCCGTCGATCGCCTCGATCAGCGGCTTCATGAAGTTGATGACGACTCGTTTCTTCCGAGTAAGATCGACCGGGGCGACCCGCTTCGCGTCGGAATTCCAGAGAGTATATTGATCTCCCTCTTCCCAGGCGATCAGCTCCTGCCATTTTCCATGGTGTTGGCGGACGACCGGATGATCCTGGACAAAGGCATTGGCCCAGGCGCAGAACTGGGCCTCGGTCTGCTCTTTCCCTTCGATCCAGAACCAGTCGCCCTTATCGACTGAAATCGGGGCGATCTCCTCGGTCTTCTCTTCGGCGATCTTTCTCGATGACATCTCAGAACTCGTCGTCGTGAATGCCCGGTTTTAGGGCAACCCTGGCCTTCGTGGCGGATACTTCGAGGCGAATAAGGTCGCCGCTCGCCTTGAGATATTCGAGTTTTTCTTTGGCGACGGTGCGATCGAGGACGAGTCTTTCCTGGTCAGCCTCGGAGATCGTCGCGAGAGTCGCGTTGATCCGTCGGAATTCCGTGCAGATTTGCTCGAGAACAGTCCGATTTTGCTCGGACGATCCTAAGACTTTCTCGATGATTTTACATAGTCGCATCGGCCTGGCCCCATTCGGTATTACTTTGGAGATTTTTCATGAGTTTGTTCACTCTTTCGAGTTCTTCCTCGAACCGATCTTTTTTCTCCTCGCGTTCATCCCGACGATGTCCGCGTTTAGGAGGGTCGATGATTTTGACCTGGTAGGCGAGCGGATCCAGAAGATCCGTATTTTCCTTGCTAACGCCGTCATAGGTGACGATCGCGTCTTCGAGTTCGTTCATGTTATCGCCGAGAAGGATCCGGCCGGTCTCGAACCACTGTTGCATATACATAATTCGGCTTGCCTTCGGCCTCCCCTGATGTTCGACGAAGGTGAAGTTGAGCTTCGGCGCCAGGTACGTGTACGTGTCGGCGATCGTGATCGAAGTTTTTTCTTTCTCGACGTAAGTTTCGTCCGGATGGAACTGGGCCGTCAGTCTTTCCATCAACCGAATGAAACCTTCGGGCGTGACGAAGAATTTCTCCGCGAATATGACATAGAGATTCCCAGAAGGATCGACGTCGCAGATGACGACGCCGGTTGCGGAAGTTCTGGAGCGTTTCGGATCGGCCGTGACGGCCGGGTCCATGACCATGACTCTCTTGTAGACCTCCGGGAGCCGGACCCACTTACGGATCCACTGCGGCCGGCACAGCATCCCTTCTTCATCGGCTATCTCCAGGGCGTATTGAGTTGCGAAGATCGTCGGGCCCTGGTCTTCCCGAATTGTCCGGAAATCCTCCCAACAGAACATTTCCGGGAACGAGAGGACGCCGTTTTCCTTGTAGGGGTCGACCCGTCCTCGGCCGTCTTCGATGGCCCAGGGCATGACGAACTTATCGTAACTCGGGAGTTTGCGGATCTTGCAGATGGTGTCCTTCGAGTGGAACGGGGTCCCGCTGTCGATCTCGAGCCCGATCTTGAATTTCGCATAGCGGGTGACGATCGACTTCTGGTACTTCCATGTATCCCAGACTTTCTCGCGTTCTCCCTCGGACTTCGAGTTTAAATCGTTGACGATGTCATCGTTGATGTAGATCGTCGTATGGCGCGAAGTCTGCTGAGTTTCCGTCGACGAGACCTGAAATCTGAAAAGATTCCGATACTCGACCTTGTGTTTCTCCCACTTCCGAAAATCATTCGGATCGGTCGGGAGTTTCGGGAAGATCCACTTGAGCAGAAGACAGTGCTCGACAGTTTCCCGGAAGTCGAGATTCAAGGCTTCGGCATTTTCCTTGATCGACGTGTTGTAGGTGATCGAGGCCGGCTTATTCATCTCGATCGACCAGGCGAAGACCCAGATGATAAAACCGAGAAGGACGGTCGTCTTGTAGGATCCGCGAAAAACGGAGATGAATTTTCTTCGCGAAGGCCTCTTCCGTCGATCGAGGAAGTCGCAGAGGAGTTGATGAAGACAACCGAAGTTCCTGAATTTGTCCTCCCAGGCTTGGGCCAGGACGACGTGCTCGAAAAAGAAAAGCCCGGAAGACTGATCTCGCCACCAGGAACGCGGGAAGCGGCCGGCGATCTCAGAAGGGGCGGTTTGGATCACTGAGGTCCTCCGCCTCAAGTTCAACGTCGATGATTTTTTCTCCGCTCACTTCCTCAGCTCGGTGGATGGTTCCTGAGTCGAAGTTGAAAGTCTCGTGTTTCTCGAGGCGGATGGAGCTTTTCGACGGCATCGCTCCGAGGACATCGTATCCAAGTTCGACGGCCCTGAGTCTGATGACGTGGTCTGGGACGGTGATTACTTCTTTTTTCTGGACGACATTTCCGTTTCCGTCCGTTTTTTCCGGGACGACGGCGGCGACCTTGGTTGCGCGAATCGCTTCCTTATGCGTCCGGACGAGGAGATCCGGAGTCAGGCCGCGGCTTTCCATGGCCCGGGCGATGAGTTCCCGGACCGTACCGGACTTCATTGGAGCTACGGCGCCGGCGTAGCCGGCGAGTTTAGCCGCGTTCTTTTTCTGGGCGGGGTCGAATCCCGTCGATTGAAAGATCTGAAGGAAGGTCGCCTGTCTGTCGTTCAACCTTCCGAACGCGGTCTGTTGAGTTTTCATTTACGGAGCGACGATGTCTTCAGGCGGAGGGGCTCCGGCCGAGTCGAGATTTTGATCGAACGGACTTCGGTCGTGTTTCCTGGCCGGCGGTTTTTCCCGGAGGATCTCAGGTTTGATTCCTAAAACCATCTTTTTCAGATGGGCCTGGAGATCCACTCCGCTCATTTTCTCTCGAGGAAGCGAAGACGTATCGACCCCGATGCCGTCGAGGAGACCGGGAACGGGGATCCCGGGATCGCGGCCGGGGAAAATCTCTTCCGGGTTCGGCGCCGCCGAGGGTTTCGCGATCGGAGTTTGACCCTTCAGGACTTCGAGTTGGAGTCGGAGATCCTCGTTTTGCTTGCGAAGTATCTTAGCTTCGGCCTCGAGCGAGAGCGGCCTCGAGGGACGCTGGTGGGTTTTGAAATATTCGTTGATGTCGGCGAGTCTGACGATCCACTGCGTAGTGCTGTGGACGAGAAGAAAGTCTTCGCCGGCGTCGGCCGAGTTGGCCATCATCGTGAGGATTTTCTCCATGGTGTGAGCGACTCCGCCGCCGATCGCGTTCCAAAGTTCCGGGAACGTGACCTCGCGCTTTCCGTCGGGCAGAATGTTCAAGACTTACCTCCTTTGGATTTTCCCGAGGATCTCTCGGGACTATGGATATGAATGGTCGCCAGATAGTCGTTAAGTTTTCCGGGAGTCGTGCAGCCGACGCGCTTTCCGGCGGATCCATCGGGATTTTTCTTGTAGACGCAGACCCGGTTCTCGCTCACTTTTCGATGGAGATAAGGCATGAGGAGACTCCTGGATGCTTTATTGGCCGAGGTCCCATGCTTAAAGCTATACGTCCGGAATCTTTAAAAGTCAAGAAGAAAAAATGCCGGCCCGTTTACCCGGCTAGGGGTATCGCTCGCGTGTGACGAGTTGCCGGCGGGCCGGCTCGGACAAGATTCAACTAGTGGATTCGGCCTCGGCGTTGATTTCTTTCTCGCGATCTTTCCGCCATTTCTTCGCAGCTTCGCGAGCTCCCTTGAGGACGTCGAGACGACCGGACTTAAGGGAGGCGATCTTCGTCTTTCGCTTTTCGATCTGGTCTTCGAGTCGTTCGATCTCGACGATCGCCGAAGAGATCTCGAGTTCGAGGGCGTTGAGGACCTCGTCCTGGGGGCCGAAAAGGGAAACCTGCTTCAGGTCCGCGAATTCGACCGCGGGCCCGACGATCTCGAGTTTGGTCGTCGCGAACGGGGCTCCCTTGGTCTTCTCCTCCGCCGGCGGGGCGGACGGTTCCTTAATCATTCCGCGGCGCATGGTCAAACCTCCTTCCGGATCCGGACCAGCGAATCTCCGGAGATCTGAAATTCGGAAATGAGAAATCGGATCTTCCCGATCATCTCCCCGATCGATCCGCCGCAAGGCGGGATCGATCCAACCTTCGGCGCGTCGGTCTTCTCCGAAGTCCCGACCAGCGTCGACTCGAGATCGATAGCTGATTTCTGGATGCCGGCCGAGAGTTCTCCGAGTTCGGTCAGTCCCTTGAAAATAAGTTCAAGGGCCTTTTCCCGCTTTGATCCTTCGTCTGGTCTCATGAATACCTCCTATAAAATTTTGATATCCGCAAGTCAGGCTTGCATGATTCCTGGGGAAAGCCAAAGACATTCGACCCGGGGCGAGGCGTTGGTCGTGCGGGCCGCCCTTTCGACTCGGCGCCATCCGTCGAAGAGGCGGTCATAGATCTCGGAGCGATAGCCGGATATGATCGCCTTCCCCTTAATCGAATGGAGCGCCGCGGCCAACATTTCATGATCGAAGTCGGACATTTCATGGGTATATGATCGTCCGAGCTCCGAGGGCCATCGGATCGCGGACCGGGTCGAATGAACGTAGGGCGGGTCGCAGTAGAACAGCGTCTTCGGGGTATCGTACCGGCCGATGATGTCGATCGCCGGAAGACATTCGAGGACGACTCCCCTGAGCCGGGCGGTCCAGATCGGGATCCACTCGGATTTCTCGGACCAGGTATGTTGCTCCGGCCGGCGGCCCTTCCAGACCGTTGACCGAAATCCGGTCATGAAAGCTCGGCAGCCGGAAGTCGAGTAGCACATGAAGTTCCGGATCATCGTCCTCCGGGCCCGTTCGACCGGATCCTCGGTCGGAAGGTAGGAATCGATGAATTCCTTCCGCGAGTACGGCGTCAAAGCGATTTGTGCGGCCAGGATAGAAGACAGACTGAAATCCCGAAGGACGCAAAAGGCGTTGACGATGTCCTCGTCCAGGTCGTTCAGGACTTCGGTCTTCGATCGGACCTTCTGGAAAAGGACCGAGGCTGCCCCGCAGAAGGGCTCGACGTAGATCTCATGCTCGGGAAAATGACCGATGATCCAGGGTGCGAGCCGCCACTTCCCGCCGTGGTGACGCCAAAGAGGGCGGACCTTGATGTCCCTCACTTATTGGCCTTGATTGCCCGGTAGTGTTCTTCGCCGTGAAGTCCGAGCCGGAGGGCCCTCACTTCCTTTTCGGACTTTCTCCATAGGCCCTTGTAGGCCGAGACCTGGCGCCGCATCTTGAAAATATCTCCCCAGGCCTTCTGGAGCATCTCGCGGAGTTCTTCTGGCGAGAACGAGAGAAGCATAGTCGAAGGTCGATTGACTTCCGCTATCAGTCCCGGGCGGATATGATCGCGGAAGAGCCTGTCCATCGTCCGAGAGGGCTTGAAGATTCCACGTCGGCGTCGGGTCGGTTTCATTTCTTGACCGACTTGACGACGTAACCGACCTTGGGGCCGCGCCGGCGGATCAGTCTGCGTTCGGCGAAGTTTGGCTTCCCGATCGTGAAGACGATCTCGACCGGACCGTGCTTCAGGATCTTTCCCTTGTACCGGCGCCGAGTTGCCCGGATGATGAGATTTTTGTCGATGAAATACGCCACCCTGTAGTTCCCCGCATTCCCGTCGTCGGCGACGAGGAAGACCATCGTCGAGACAAGTGAGCGGTCGATTTCCTTTCCTTGAATTTTCATGATCATCCTCCTTGAATTTTTGAAGGCTCCGACCCATCTGTCCATGAGGGAGCATGGTGTCCGGATGCCTCTTCGAAGACGATAGCATTCCCCGATGAGTTCAGGTTTCATGAATCACCTGGTGGACAAAAAGAGTCCCCGTCCCGAAGTCTTCGATCTTCGGTTCGCAGAAGCAGAGTCCTTCCTCAAGATCGTGATCGTCCGCCTGCCAGGCCGGGGCGACATGGACGTTCCTCCCGGATTCGTAAACTCCCCACATCCGGGACGACTTCATGATCGTCAATGAGACTTCGTTCATTCGGCTTTTTCTTCCTTCGCGGCGTAGAATCCTCGTCTCCAGGCGTTCCTAAATCCACGAGAGAAAGTCGGCCCGTTCTTGTGTTTGGTCCTATAATCGGGATACGGATTGGCAAAGATGCTCTTCTCCGCCCGGTAGGCGTAGTATCCTTTCCACCAGGCCGACTTGAACGGACCCTTGCCTGAAGCTCTCGATGGCGGAAATAGCGCGGGGGACTTCACGCCGGCACCTTTTCCTCCGGGATCCCGGTGACTTCCTTCACCGGCCTTGCAGTGCCGGCGCTGGAAGCCGGCACGTCCTCGGGTCGGATCGGCTTCGGCTTGTAGGCGACGTAGTTCGCCGCTTCGGCATCCTCCCGGATGACCTGCTCCATCTCCGCGATCGCGCCGCGCAATTCCCCGACTTCGATCTCCATATTGAGGACCGCCACGTCCCACTTGCAGAGGATCTTCGCCTGATCCGGCGTCTTCCCGAATCCCGTCGCGAGGATCGCGTCCCGATTCTTCCTGTCCTCGAGGAGCCGGCGGGTCAACTCCGCCTCGGACCGCGCCATCAGCGCTACCGCCAGGAGCATCGCCTCCTCACGCCTGTTCTTCCTGATCTCCTTCGCCTGGTGGATCGTCATTTCTGCCTCCGTCTTCCCTTCGGGATCAGCGCCTTCGGAAAATGAAGGACGATCTTCTTGATCCCCTTTTCCCTCGACACCTTCCTGACGTCCTCCATCATCTCCCGGACGTCGTTGAAGTGCTTCCTCTCCACCTCGCTCGAACCGTGCCTGTGTATCTCCATCATACCTCCTTCCTTCTGAGGGCCTCCGCCGGATCCCGGAAACACCGTCTACCCGGGCCGGCGGAGTCGTATCCTTCTCGGCCCTCCCTACCTAACCGCACCAGTCCGGCTTCTCCCCCGTTTCCATTTCCAACAGCCCTCCTCCCCTCCAGGTCATATCCTGTGAGTATCCTGTGGAAATGCACAGTTTTCTGTGCACCGCGATATGTCGCCGTGGTTCCCCCCACACCCCCCTCCAGAAGAAGAACATCCGCGGATGTCTTCTCTTTTCTTCCTCTTCCCTGATTGAAGATTCAGAATTATGATTCTAATAGGACCCCTCCGCCTGTGGAAAACTTTTGCAACTGACACATCCCAAACCAGATACGCCATTTGCAACCTGTGGAAAACCCCTTTCCAACCCCCTCACCTCCCAGTGTGGTAATATCAAACCACAGACCTTCCCTCTGAGTACTCAATCATGTCCTCGACCTCCTGCACCCCAAGCCCTCGGCTACAGAAGTCAGGTTCCCTACTATCAAAATCCCCATCAAAGATCATGAAAGATCAAGACCCCGCAAGGCGGGACTGGGAAGCCCTGCCGCCCGCCCTCGCCCCTCTCCCAGGACCTGAAGATCATGAACTTCCGTTTTCTTGCTGAGGAATTTTTGGGAAATATTGGGAAATGTTAGGTAGGGAATCGATCCACCACGTCATGCGTGTGTGAGCGAAATAGCCACATGGCCTCCTCTCTCTCCGGCTGCCGACACAGGGGATCGAAGATCTTGATTTCTCGGGATGGCTATGATCTTCGATGATCTTACTCATCGTCACACGATGATCTTCCGTAGGTCTTAAGAGTATCTCTTAATATTAAGAAGTCTTCCCCTCTTAAT
>Ga0315284_10004386_pt1 | contig 20028 bp, 12 predicted proteins | sample YL17G09_16_MG_FD_203696 | JGI IMG/M metagenome (GOLD analysis project Ga0315284, IMG submission 203696) | Sediment microbial communities from Yellowstone Lake, YNP, Wyoming, USA - YL17G09_16 | ecosystem: Environmental > Aquatic > Freshwater > Lake > Sediment | place: USA: Wyoming | collected...
TCCCTCCCGACTAAATTCGTGCCTGGCGGCACCGCCGCCCATCGTGGACGACAGGATTTTGCATCGGGTTCTGTAGCGCGGGGGTTTATCCCCCGCGGCCTTGGGACGTAAGGCGTTTTGCGCGGGGGGTAAACCCCCGCGCTACAAGTAAGGCTCCGATAGACGGTTGGGGTTGATGATGCAAAATCCTGGGACGACCGCCGGGAGTTTAACTTCGCTGAAACTTTCACTTGCCAGACGGTATTAAACAGTTACAAAAAGCCTTGAAAGGAGCGGTTATGAAGAGACTCTTCGGTTTCCTGGTTTTCGTGTTATTCGGTTGCGGCCTGGCCTGCGGCGCCGAGCCGGCCGCGGACGCTTCCAAGGCAGCACCCCCTCTGCCCTCGCGCTCCGAGCGCATGCAATGGTGGCGCGAGGCACGGTTCGGCATGTTCATCCACTGGGGACCGGTGAGCCTGAAGGGAACCGAAATCAGTTGGTCTCGCGCCAATTCGAATCCCAAGTGTCCCAACAAGGGACCGATTCCCGTCGAGGTTTACGACAACCTCTACAAGGAGTTCAACCCCGTCAAGTTCCGCGGCGACGAATGGGTCGCTATCGCCAGGGCCGCCGGCATGAAATACATGGTGCTCACCGCGAAGCATTGCGATGGCTTCGCGCTGTGGCACTCGCAGGCGACGGACTACAACATCTCCCAGACGCCGTTTAAGCGCGACGTCTGCGGCGAACTGTCGGCGGCGGCGCACAAGGCCGACATGAAAATCGGCTGGTACTTCTCGCCCATGGACTGGCGCGACCCCGATTTCCGCACCGAACGCAACGCCCGCTACGTCGCCTCGATGCAGGCACAGGTGCGGGAGTTGTTGAGCAACTACGGACGGATCGACCTGCTATGGTTCGACACCGATGGCGGCCCGGCGCTCTACGATCAAGCCGAGACCTATCGCCTTGTGCGCACCTTGCAGACGCAGATCATCATCAACAACCGCTTGGACATGGGCAGCATACATAACTATAACGCCCAGATCATCGAGCAAAACGCCGACTACTATACGCCCGAACAGCGCATCGGCGGCTTCGACAATCAGCGGCCGTGGGAAACCTGCATGACCCTGGGGACCCAGTGGGCCTGGAAGCCCAACGACACCATCAAGTCCCTCAAGAAGTGCATCGACATCCTGGTGCGGTGCGCGGGCGGCGACGGGAACCTGCTGCTGAACGTCGGACCGATGCCCACCGGCGAGATCGAACCGCGCCAGGCCGAGCGCCTCAAGGAAATGGGCCAGTGGCTGGCCAAGTACGGCGAGACGATTTACGGCACGCGCGGCGGTCCGTGGCGACCGGGACCCTGGGGCGCCGCCACTTGCAAAGGCAACACCGTTTACGTTCACATCCTCCAGTGGCCGGGCGATACGATCGCCCTGCCGGCCCTCACGAAGAAGATCGTTTCGAGCAAGGTCCTCACGGGCGGCACGGCCTCGGTCAAACAGACCGACGGCGGCATCGAGATTTCCGTCCCGGCGGCCGACCGGCAGGAACTCGATACCATCGTCGTCCTGACCCTCGATGGCCCTGCGTCCGAGATCAAGGCCGCAACGCCGGACACGACAGCCGCGGCCGCAGCGTTTTAAGGGAGATGAACGTGCTCCAGACCGGAGGGTAAACGCATGACCGGCATCAGGACCTGGGGTGGCATGGTCGTGGCCGCACTCGCCTCGTGCGGCCTGGCAGCCGGCGCCGAGAGCGAGAAGCCGGGGGACATGCTGACCGCCAGGCCGGAGGCGGTTGAAGCCTGGAAGGATATGCGCTTCGGCATGTTCATCTGCTGGGGACCTGTGAGTTTAACGGGAAAAGAAATCGGCTGGTCGCGCGGCAACCCGACGCCAATTGAGGAATATGACAGTCTTTACAAGAAGTGGAACCCCGAGAAGTTTGACGCGCGCGAGTGGGTCAAGGTCGTCCAGGAAACCGGCGCGCGTTACATCGTCTTTCTCCTCAAACATCACGATGGTTTCTGTCTCTGGGACACGAAGCAGACCGATTACAACATCATGAACGGACCGTTCAAGCGGGACGTGACCAAAGAACTGGCGGAGGCGTGTCGGGAACAGGGCATCGGGTTCTTCCCCTATTACTCGGTATGCGACTGGTATCACCCGGATTTCCCCTTGACCAGTCCGGGCGGCAAGGTGAAACGCTCCGTCCCTAATCTCGACCGTTACACCGACTTCCTCGAAGCCCAGGTTAAGGAGTTGATCACCGGCTACGGTCCGCTGGTCGGGATTTGGTTTGACGTTCCTCAGGCTTTCGACCGCGCCCGCGGCGAACGCATCATCCGCTTCGTCCGCTCGCTTCAACCCAACATCCTCGTGAACAATCGCACCGGCGCCCCCGGCGATTTCGACACGCCGGAGCAGCGCATCGGCCAGTTCCAGGTTGACCGACCCTGGGAATCCTGCATCACCCTGGGAACCCAGTGGTCCTGGAAGCCCAACGACACCATCAAGTCCCTCAAGCAGTGCATCGACATCCTCGTCCGATGTGTCGGCGGAGACGGCAACCTGGCCCTGAACACCAACCCCATGCCCACGGGCGAGATCGAGCCGCGCCAGGTCGTACGCCTCAAAGAAATGGGCGCATGGCTCAAGCGGTACGGCGAGAGCATCTACGGGACCCGAGGCGGACCGTGGCGACCGGGACCCTGGGGCGCCGCCACGTGCCAAGGCAACACCGTTTACGTTCACATCCTCCAGTGGCCGGGCGATACGATCGCCCTGCCGGCCCTCGCGAGGAAGATCGTTTCGAGCAAGGTCCTGACGGGCGGCACGGCGTCGGTCAAACAGACCGACGTTGGCGTCGAGATTTCCGTCCCGGCGACCGATCGGCAGGAGATCGACACTCTGGTGGCCCTGGAACTCGACGGCCCGGCGTTCGACGCCGGCATCGTCAGCGGCGGGGCATCCGCGGCACGGGCGAGATTCCCGGCGAGGGGTACGACAACCTCTGCAAGGAGTTCAACCCCGTCAGGTTCAGCGGCGACGAATGGGTCGCTATCGCCATCGCCGCCGGCGCAGCGGGGTGCCGCTTTGTCAAGAACCTGAAGGCCATTTGCGACGCCGATCGGCTCAGGTGCGAGGAGGCGGACGGCCGATATGAAATCGTGAGAGCGCGGCCGGCGGCCGAGGAGAGCGAGCCGCCGGACGGTGACGGCGCCAACCGACCCCTGTGGAAAAGGAGCCTGGCATGACGGCATGGCGATTCTTTCTGATTCTCGTGATCTTCGCGGGCGCCAGTGTCGCCTGGCTCATCCTGGGCGGAACGATCGAGTTCCGCACCGCCTCCCTGAGTCGCTCCTCGAGCGCCGAAGTGGATTCCCTCTGGGGTCCGGCGGACCTGGCGCAGTCGGCCCCGTTCGTCGAGCCGGCCGACGGAACCGGGACGCGCCTCCTCCCCAGCCGGAGCGACGTCGCCGTCCACTTCGATCACCGCAACCGATACAAGGGGCTCCTCTGGTTCAGCACCTACACGGTGGATTTCTCCGGGACCTACAAGGTTCTGGTCAAGCCGCAACGGAAAACCGACGGGACCTTCCTCTTCCGCTTACCGCCCGGCGTTCCGTTCTTCGAAGACCTGACCGTCACGATAGACGGCGAACCGTACGACCTGACGGAGGCCGACCACGGCGATAACACCCTCCGCGTGCGCCTGCCGGGCGAGGGCGACATGGCCGACGCCGAACTGATGCGTGAGGCGCAGAGCCTCTTCGCCGCCGGCAACCCTGCGGCCGCACTCCGGCGACTCGAATGGATCAACCGTGAGGCCGTTGGGTACTGGGAGCGCGGGAAGTACGATGCCCTCCTGGTCAGGGCCCGGGAGGCCGTCGAAGCCCTGAGCAAGGAAGCGCGCGCCGCCGCCCAAACACGCGAGCACGTCGTTTCGGTCCACTACAAGACGCGCGGGCGCGACCGGTGGACTTACGTCCCGACAAGCGAAAACGACGGACGCCCCGTCCGCCTGGAAAACTTCACGATGACGGCCACGACGAACTTCCGGGCGATTGACTATCCGAAGGGGACGCTCAGCCCGACGACGCCGGCCGAACCGCTGGACGGCGGCATGAAAGCCGTCTGGCACGTGGGCGACGCGCGGACGCGCCAGCAGTTCGGCATCGAAACGCCCGGGCGCGAGGACGCCGGACCCATCGCCGGACGAATGGCTTTCTATGCGCCGGTCGGCCTCCTTTTCTTCTTCACAATCCTCTTTACGACGATGCTTCTAAAGCGGGTTCCGCTCCACCCGATGCATTACCTGTTCATTTCGGCGGGGTTCTTCGCGTTCCACATTCTCCTGGCGTACCTGGTGGACAAGGTGGACATCCATCTGGCCTTCTGGATTTCAGCGGCGGTGAGCGTCTTCCTGGTCGTCAATTACATGTGTCTCGTGGCTGGCGTCAAGTTCGCTGTCGCGTACGTGGGACTCGCGCAACTCGTGTACCTCATCGGCTTCAGTTACGCGTTCTTCTGGAAGGGGTGGACGGGTCTTTCGATCGTGATCGTGGCGATCCTGACGCTTTTCGTGCTGATGCTGGCGACGGCGCGCGTGGTCTGGAACGAGGTCTTCAGTCGCAAGACGCCCGCGCCGCCGGCGCCGCAGGGTACCGCTTCGTCAAGAACCTGAAGGCCATTTGCGACGCCAATCGGCTCAGGTGCGAGGAAGCGGACGGCCGATATGAAATCGTGAGAGCGCGGCCGGCGGCCAAAGAGAGCGAGCCGCCGGCAAGCGACGGCGCCAACGGACCCCTGTGGAAAAGGAGCTTGGCATGACCGCGTTTCGATTTTTCCTCATCCTCGTCATCTTCGCCCTGGCGTGCGCCGCGTGGTGGGCCCTGGGTGGAACCGTGTACTGGCGCACCGGCAGCCTGCGGGACCAGTTGAGCGAGCAGGTCGATTCGTCCTGGGGCCCTGCAAACCTCAGCCAGCCGGTGCCGTACCTCGGGGAGAACGCCGAGCGCGCGGCACCCGTGGATCCCCTCGCCTCGAACATCAAGGTCCACCTGGAGCACGAGAACCGGTACAAGGGGCTTCTCTGGTTCAGCACGTACACGGTGGATTTCGCGGGGACGTACACCGTGAAGGCCGGCCCGGCCGCGAGCACGTTCATCTTCGCCCTGCCGGCCGGCGTTCCGTTCATGGACAACCTGAGCCTCGCCCTGGACGGCGAAGCGCTCGACGTGGACTCCAAACAGGTCGGCAACCGTTTCCTCGTCCCCATTCCGGCCGATGAGAAGACGCACACCGTCGCCCTGACGTACAGGACGCGCGGCCGGGACCGCTGGAGTTACGTCCCCGCGAGAGAGCCCGCCCAGCCCGCCCACCTCCTGGACTTCTCGCTGGAGGTGACGACCAACTTTCGGGCCATCGATTACCCCGAAGGCAGCATGCCCCCCTCGAAGAAAGCCGAGCCGACGGACGGCGGCGTGCGGGCCGTCTGGGAAATCACCGACTCGCGCACCAGCCAGTCCATCGCCGTGGACACCCCCGCGCGCAAGGACGCTGGCCCCATCGCCGCCCGCATGGCCTTCTACGCCCCCGTCGGCCTGTTCTTCTTTTTCACCGTCCTCTTTACGATCATGCTCCTGAAGAAGGTGCCGCTGCACCCGATGCATTACCTTCAGATCTCGGCCGCGTTCTTCGCGTTCCACATCCTCCTGGCGTACCTCGCGGACCACATTGACATTCACAGGGCCTTCTGGATTTCGGCGGCCGTGAGCGTCTTCCTGGTCGTCAGTTACATGCGTCTCGTGGCGGGCGTCAGGTTCGCGGTGGCGTACGTGGGACTCGCGCAACTCGTTTACCTCATCGGCTTCAGTTACGCCTTCTTCTTCGTCGGCTGGACGGGCCTCTCGATCATCGTGGTGGCGATCATCACGCTCTTTATCCTCATGCAGGCGACCGGCCGCGTCGACTGGAACCGCGTGTTCCGCAAGGAGACGCCGGCGCGGGCGAGCGAGGACGTCTGGGCGACCGTCGCGCCTCCTTCGCCGCCGCCCGCTTCGCCGCCGGCGAAATAGCGCGCCGCGCGCCACATCAAAACAAAGCCCAGGGATTTCAATCCCTGGGCTTCTTATGCGCCGATCGCGTCGGCATTATTCTGCCGCGGCGAGTTTCACGCCGGGGCCCGACAGGCGGTTTACCAACACCACGACGGCGCCCGAGAGCGGCTGGTCGCCGAGGATCGCCCGGCTCTCGGCGCGGAAAGCGGTCCACGCCTCTCCGCCCGCCCGCCGGCACGCCAGGGCCGTCAGCACGACCATGTCGTCGCCCTGGACGCCCTTCGCCAGGAGTTCCGTAAGAGCCTTGGCGTCGATGTCCTTCGGCTTGGCGAGAAGCGCCTTGGCGACGGTGCGGACGTCGGCGAGGGGCGAATCAGCCTTGCCTTCCGTGAGGAGCGGCTTCGCCTTGGCCAGGAATTCGCTCGATGCGTCGCGGATGCCCAGGGCCGTGTAGAGGACGGCGAAGTAAGCGGCCGGGGCGTCGGGCGACTTTTCAAGGTCCGCGAGGGCCGCCTTGGCCGCCTCTTGCACGCCGTCGCGGAACGCCTTCGGAATCGCGACCGATTCCTCGACCGTCGGCATCGCCGCCCAGGCGGTTTGGAACGCCCACGCGGAGCGGATGGGGATGACGCGGGCCTCGCCCTTCAAGAGTTCCGCGGCGGCGGGGTTCTTCCAGGCGACCTGGAGTTCCGCGAGGGCCTCGGGGTTGAGTTCGCCGTTTGCCGCGGCCGCCAGGAGCCGCCAACTGTATTCCCTCAGGACGCCGGCCACGCGGGCCTTTTCCGCGGCGGCCCGGGCCTTTTCGGCAGCGTCTTTGCGTGCCTCGGCGCGGGCGCTGGTCGTCTTGCGGAGTTCCGCGAGATCGCCGGCGAGTTCGGCCTTCGGATCGGCCAGGTCCGCGAAGAGTTTCGCCGCGGCTGCGTGCGTCTTCGCGTCGGCGAAGAGCAGCAGTTGCCCCGGCCCGTACCAGACGACCTCGGGCTTCTCCTCCTTTTCCTCCGCCTTTTCCTTTTCCCGGACGAGGTCCTTCGCGCCGAGGGCCTTCGCGACGGCCTTCAGGAATGCGCCGGCCGACTGTTTCACCGCCTGGATGCGCTTCTGGTGATCTTCGATCTTCTCAATCTCTTTCTCGTCGGGCATGACGAGAAGCGAGACGTCATAGACCCACGGCCCGGCGACGGGGGCGCTCCGCGCCGTCCCGGCGCGGAGGGCGCCGTCCTGGACCCACCACGTCATGCGCTCGGGCACAAGGATCCAGTCCAGGGCCTGGGCGACGGTCGCGCCGCGGAGATCCAGATACGTGACCCGCATTTTGCCGCGCTCCGCCCGCAGGACCGGGTCCTGGACGCCGCCGATGAGGCCGTCGGTCTTAAGGCCCGCCCCGCTGCTCGCGACCGCCTCGAGGGCGTCCTCGATGGCCGCGTCGCGGATCACGAGGTCCAGGCGCTTCTCGAGCGCCGGCGCTGCCTTCGCCCAGAGGCGCACAAGGCCCTTGTTGATTTCCTCGATGCGGTCGGCGTAGCGGGCCGGCGCCTCGCCGCTCCCGTACATTCGGCTCCGCATGTCGGCGAGGAGGTAGTCGTACATAAGGCGGGCTCGCTCGGCGAGGAGAGCGTTTTCGTTGCCCGGTTCGACGGCCGGCGCGGCGCGCTCGGCCTTTTGCGCGAGCGCCTCCCTCCCCTCCTGCTGGGCCTGCTGCCAGTAACGCGCCATGGGACCCGTGTAACGGTCCATCCCCACACTCTCGGCCTCCATAAGGCCGTTGCCGAACGAATACCGGCCGGCCGACGCCTGCGTGGGCTTTCCCCCGGCCCTCATGAGGGCATTAACGGCCGTCCGGCTCATCGCCTGAGGCGTACCCGGCATGCTTGGGGCCGGCGCCGCCGCCGGTGCCGCTCCACCGCCTGAGGAACCACCGGAGCCGTAGCCAACGAAGCCGCCACTCACGCCGCCCCCTCCGACGCCAATCACCGTCATCGACTTGCTTTGCCTGGGCGTCCCCGCGAACTGGGGCGCCGGGGCCGCTGGGGCGACTTCGTAGTGCGCCACAAGGGCATCCATTTCCCCGAGGCCGGCGTCGCCGAAGAACCCTTCGTAGCGCGTACCTTCGGGGATCGGGACGGGGACGAGCATCCGCCTCGGCGGGCGGGCGGGCTCGACCATCTTGCCGATCTCGCTCTCGTCCACCGCGACGAAACTCGTGTACTGGCTCATCAGGCGGTACTCCAGCGCGATGTTCGTCACCATCTCCTCGACCTCGGGGGAGCCCGCGTAGTACGTCGTGTGCATCAGTTCCTCGATCTTTTGCCTCGCCCACACCTTCGCCAGGACGTCGTGCTTCTCGGCGTTGGCCGGGAACTTGACGTGCAGCGGCCAGGAGACCGGCGCGCCTTCCGCGAGGCCGCTAATCCTGACGTCGCTCTCGCCGGGCTCGTAGAGGCCGAAGAGAATGACCGGGCGGCCGGCCCAGAGTTCGGGAATCCGGGCGGGGTAGGTCTCGAAGACTTTGAGCGTGCCCCAATCGATCGCGATCTTCGCGAGTTGGGCCCGATGGATGCGGAACATGACTTCCTGGACCATTTCGGCGGGGTCGTCGTTGAGGCCGACGACCTTCGACATGCCGCCGCCCTGCTTCGCGACGCCGTCCGTGAGAAACCGGTTCGGCGACTGGCCGATGCCGATGCACCAGAACCTTATCTGGTCGCCGCATCGCCGGCCGACCTCTTCGATGATCTCGGCCTCGTTGCCGATGAATCCGTCCGTGAGCATCATGACGATGCGGATGCGGTCGGGGTCGAGCGGCTCTTCGAGGACCATCTTGATGCCCTTGAGCATTTCGGTCCCGCCGCCGCCTTGAAGGCCCCCGGTGAAGTTCAAGGCCTTGGCGATGTTCTCCGGCGTGCAGGGGACGGCCTTCTCGAAAAGTTTCTGCGACTGGTTCGCGAAGGTGACGACCTGGACGGTGTCCGTAGGCTTGGTGTGCTTCAGCATCTCGCGCATCGTCTGGATGACCTTGGCGGTGGGCTCGCCCGACATCGAGCCGGAGACGTCGATGAGGAAGGAGATTTCGCGCGGCGGGGATTGTTTGAGGCGTTCGTCCTCCTTCGGCTGGACCATGAGCATGAAGTATCCCTGGCCGGCCGCGTCGGTGTGGGCGAGGACGGCCATGGCCGGTTTCTCGCCGACCACCGCGTACTTGAGGACGAAATCCTTATTGGGGATCGCGTCGGCGGGCTCGAGTTCGGCCGACAGTTCGCTGTCGCCCTCGCGATCCAATTTAGCCTTGTGGTTCGGTATCTGGATATCGCGGATCGGGACGCCCGCGTCCACCCAGACGGAGAGGCTGATGTCGTGGCCGGTGCGGAAGCCCGGCTTGAGGACGGGCGGCGTAATGCGCGAGGCGTCCGGCACGCGGTCCGTGTCGGGCGCCCAGCCCGTGCCAGACGGATTGCGGATTTCGGATTGCGGATTGCGGATTGACGGATCGGCTGAGCCGCCTTCGCCCGCGCCGCCGGTCTGGTCCAGCGTCCCCACCTTGCCCTTGAGTTCCTCCGGCACCGGCGGGATCTTCGACGTGGGCGAGCCCGGGATATACCGCGGGCCGACAACCATCGGGAAATGAAACTCGTAGACGCCCATGTCGTAGTCGAGGACGTCCACGTAGGAGATTTCGATGCGGACTTCCTCGTGGGGCTTGATGTTGCCGACCGACTGGGTGAAGATGTTCGGGCGTTCCTGTTCCAGGAGCGCCGCCGTCGCCCCGCGTGCGAGCGCCTCTTCGTAGATTTGCCTCGCCTCGGCCCGCCGCTTGATGACGCCGACGATCCGCCGCTTGCCGATGACCATCGTCATGTCGTCCACGGCCGCCTTGTGCGGCAGAGGGAAGACGTAGACGGCTTCGATCTTTTCATCCAGCGGGTTATAGAAGGTTTGCGTCACGCGGACGCGGGCGATGAAGCCCGCCACTTCCGCCTCGACGTCCGTGTGCTTCAGGGGACACTCGACGATTTCGCCGTCCTTCTTGACGATCCTGAGGGCCCCCTGCGTGACGTCCTTCCCGATGTTCTCGCTCTGGAGCGGGTCGACCGGCTGGGTCTCGACGGCCCAAACGGCCGCCGGGACCAGCAAGAGAACCGACCCAGCCCAGAGAATCGCCGCCCACCGGCTCGCGCGCGTCGCCATGGCTCGTCTCCTTAGGTCCGTTACCCTCGGGAACGGGGTTCCCCGCTCTCACTTCGCCACTCCTTTATACGCATGCCGGGGCCGTTTGGTTCCATCCTTTCCGCGCCCGCGTGGCGTTCCCCGCCCGTGCCACGCAAACCAGAAGCCCGGGGATTGGAATCCCCGGGCTTCTCCTTTGCGCTGGGTGGCACTGGCGGCTTGTCCGCCAGTGCCGTCTTCAGCCGCGCCCCTACTCGAACCGGAACGTGCCGGCAATCTTTTCGAACCGGGCCTTGTACGCGTCGAACGAGTCCGGCGTGGCCGAGCACGTCAGCGCGTAGCCGCGATTGCCCTTCACGGCGACATAGAGCATGCCCTTGACGCCAATCTGTCCCATCGTCGTCTGATAAACAACGCGCTTGGCCGCCTCGCCGCCGATCCGGGCGTCGGCGATCTCCGGCTGCCGGGCCTCGGTGAGCAATTTTCCCAGGTTCACCCTGCTAAGGTTGAAGTATTCGTCCAGGGTCATCGGCGACGGCAGCGCCTCGACCACGACGTTCACGTTCTCCCGGAACGGGTCGTCCGCCCCTTCCGCCGGGCTCAGGGCGATCACCACCGTCCCCATCACGTTCTCTTTCTGTTCCCACTCCGCCGGGAACCGGATGGAGAACCCTTCCTGTTTCTTGTAGTACCGTCCCGGCTCGGGCTCGCCGCTCGAACATCCCGCCAACGAGGCCGACAGAAACGCAAGTCCCAGGACCGCGAGCCCGACGAAACGTTTCCTCGCCATGATCCGCTCCTGACCAGAGGTTCCGCGGCCGCTCGCCGCATCGAGAAGAATATAGGTTCAGCGCCGCGCCCTTGTCAAAAGCAAAAGGGCGCCGGCCGCTACGGCCCCGGTGCGGCCTGGCGGGATTCGATGAGTTCGGCCGCCCCTTCGCGGAGGGCCCGCCACGCCTCCGCCGACGCGCCCTTCTCGCCGCCGACGTAATGGTCCACGAAGGCGCGCATCTGCCCCGGCGTGAGGGCGAGCCCCCGGCGCACAAGTTCCAGATACTCGATCATCTGCTCCGCCTCGCGGTAGGCCTTCAGGCGCATTGAGTGGTGGATTGCGGCCAACCCGTCGCCTTTCGGCTCGAAAATGAAAAGGCCCAGCGTGTCGGCCCGCCGCAGCGCCGAGCCGTCCTTGTTAATCGTCTGCCACGGCACGACGCCCGACGCGCCCGCGCGGTACGCCTCGAGCACCCACCGGGCCGTCTCGCGATTCGGTTCCTCCACGCGGCTCGTCGAGCCGTACATCCATATCCTCTCGCCGGTCCGCTCGGCCCGGTCCGCCACGAGCCGACCGTATTGCCGCAGGGCGTCCGTGCTGACGACCCAGAGGTCTGCCTTGCCCTCGAGTTGGCCGCGGTCGAACTCGGGGCGCGAAATGTCGATCCGGTACCGCACGATCGCGTGCGGCTCCGGCCCCTTGGCGCGCTTCACGAGGTCCGCGTAATACGCGAGCGCCCGGTAATCCCAGTACGCCGTCGGCTCGTCCAGGATCCACGGATTCTTCTCGCGCTCGTTCAGGCTCCCCTTGTTGTTGAGGTAGACTTGAAATCCTGTCCGCGTCCAGCCTTCGCGCTGGGCCACGCGGAGAAAGTCCTTGAGAATGTTGACGAACGTCTCGGCATACTCCGGCCGCGCGTTGAACGCGTCGTATGCGTCCGGGTTGCCGCTAAAGAACGCCCGCACGTTCAGCGGCCAACTCTCGTGGAACGTGAGGTAAAACCCCGGGGCCGGCACGGGACCGCGGTGCCCGTTTGCGAAGTAACTGCCCGAAAGGTATGGGCCGAAGACGGCCACAAAGTCGTCCCAATATCCGCGCGTCGCGCCCGGCTCGATCGCATTGTAGCGCTTCTCGTCCATCCGCCGCCCGTTCGGCATCACCATGTCCAGGTTGCACTTGCGGGCGCCTGGCGCGGCGGTGCTGTGCGAGTAATAAAGGATGTTCGCGTGCACCCGGTGGTCGTAGGCGATCTCCTGGAGCCGATAGAACTCGCTCACCTTGTCCGGCAATCCGTAGCCGTTCATCTCGCAGAGGAAACTCGCCTCGCGCGGAATCGCAAACCGCCGGACCGTAAGCGCTATTGGCACCGTCCGCCCGTCCGACACCTTGAGCGAACCCGCGACGCGGTCCCGCGCGAAATCGAACGGCACGAAGACGTCCACGACGACCGGCGTCGCCTCCGTCTCCGACAAAGCGAGCGTCTCGAAGGTCACGAGCGGATCCGGAATCCGCCGGCCTCCCTCCGACGCGACGTAGAGCGCTCGCCGCATCTCCGTCCGAATCCCCGGCAACTCGCACGCCAACTTCACCTCGCCCTTGCCCTTGAGGAGCGCCTGAAACCCCACGACCTCGCCCCGCGCCGCCGCGAGGCGAATCGTCGCACCGTCGAACACGCCGTTCCGCGTCCGGTAATCCGCCGGAAAATCCCCGACCGGTTTGCCGGCCGCGTCGTGCTTGTCGAGCACGGGGATGACGCAGAGGTCCTCGAACGCCGGCTTCGCCGCGGAAACGTCCGGCACGTTCGGCATCGGCGGCGGCTTCGGATTGGGCACCGTGGCCGTCACCGTCGCCGCCTGGCTCTTTTCCCCGACGCGGCTGAGCGTCGCAACCGAAATCGCCACCCGCGCGCCGGGCGCAAGCCCCAGGTCGCGGACCAAAATCACCTGCTCCCGGCCCGGCGCGACGAACGGAATGTTCCAGCGCGGCAGCGCCTTCCCGCCGACCGTCACCTCGTACGCAAAGCCGTTCCTCGGTCCGCGCAGGTGCAGCCGCATCCCCTCGGCGTCCCCGTTGTCCGCCACGCGGAGGTCCGTCGGCGGGTCAGGCTTCGGCTCCGTCCCGCCGAACTCGACCACCAAGTAAGGCTCTTTGCCGCGCTCCTCGCGCGAATAGATCCGCGGATTGCGCGAATAGTCCGTCACCCATTCGTGGATCGTGAGGCCGTGCGCGGCGCCGATCGCGCTCGCGTGAATAAGGTCCGGGTCCACCGGCCAGTGGTACGCGTCGTCCTTGAGTGTGCTCCGCGCCTGCGAGACGAGCGAAAAACTGTTGCCCCCCGTCACGGCCGGAAACCACGCGCCCGGCCACGCCCAGCCTTCCTCACGCCGGACGCCGGAAGTGAGGGCGTTGGACTTCATCTCGTCCCAGTCGGCCGAGATCGTCGAGAGCGTCACGCCGTCTATCGTGTGGTCCACGCGCCGGCAAACGAGCGTCGCCGACCGGACGAGCCGACCGCGCAGCGGCGCAGTGTCGAACGCGAGGGCCACGAGGTGCTGGTTGCCTTTGATGCGGATGCGCGATTCGGCGCCCGCGTTGAGGTGATACTCGCCTTCGACGAGGACGATGGAATTGTCGGCCGTCACGGGGACGCGGACCTCGCCCTCCGCCGCCGAACTTTCCGTGGCTGGGAGAAACAGCACGGACGCCGCCAGCGCGATGGCGAGGATCGCCTGGAAAGATGAGCGGTTGGTCGTCATGGCGTTTCTGTTAAAAAAACAAGAAAGGGCTGGCGCGCAACCGCCAAACCAGCCCTCTCTTTCTTTGCCATGCTGTGGCCGAAATCCCTCAAGCCGCGGCTATCACTTGCCGGCCTGCCCTGGTGGCACACCGCCAACTGGGACGTTGAAGACCGCGCCGGTAGTGTCGTTGTATGCCGCAAATTCACCTATGCAGGGATTGCCGCTATTTGTCCTCATGACCAACAGCCGCACCTTCTGCGTGGTCCGGCTGACGATCGCCGCGATGAAGTCGGAACCGATGGCCCTGCCGTTGAAGCAACTCGCCCATCGGGAGTCCTTGGCGTCCCAGTACTCGATTTTATAGCGGATGACCGAAGAGGATGCATCCTCTTTGATCCTGAATTCGTTAATGGCTGTGGGCCGGGTGAAATCGAGTTGGAGCCATTGGTCAGTGGCCGACGCGGCCTTCCAAGCGGTGGCCGCATTCCCGTCGATTGCCTTGGCCGCCTCATTCCCAGACTCCTGCGATGAGGCCGAGACGGTTGCCTTCGCGGCCAGATTCGGGGTGCTGCAGGCCGCGCTGAGGTCTTTGAGCACACATTGGACGAAGGAGGATCTCTTATCCTTCTCGGGGTCCATCGTCCTCATGAGAACTTCTCCCGGAGAAAGATAAAAACGGCAATTATTCCAGGCCACTTCATTCCAGTCCGTCGTGTTAACGATTTCACATCGGGGCAACCCGATAGGACGCTTGGCCTTCCCGTTCAGGACGCAATTCTCCATGCGAATACCCCGGTTAGGGTTCCCGTCGGAGGCATAACAGCAAATCAGAAAACCGGGGCCATCGGTGTCGTGGAAGAGACAGTTCCGCATGGTCATGTTGTCGCAGTTGCCCTCAAAGTCGAACGCCTCGCCATCCCCGCTGCCCAGTCCTATGTCAATAAAACCCCATTCGCTATCTTCAAAGACCCAATCCTTGCAACGGAAGAACATGGCCCCGGCTACACCGTTCCAGGCCCGGAACCCCCGGCCGACATCGTGCGTGACGCAGTTTCGGACGGCCCCGCCGGCAACCCCGCGAATCCCCATTTGCCACTGATAGCCTTCCTCGAACAGGCAGCCTTCGAAGGTCATGTTTCCGAAATTATAGACAAAGGACGCATTCTTGTTGAAGTTATCCGGACTGTTGGTCCAAACGCCGGACGCCAGTCTTCGGAACACGCAATTCTTGATCGTGATATCGGTCAGCACGATCTTGTTGTCGCGCTCATACGAGAAGAAGCAGATGCCAAGGCCGATATTCCGAGGATTGGGATAGGTCTCGTAATGATCATACTTCAGAGAATCATGAAAATAGCAGTCCTCGATCCAGATGAATTTCTTGGTCGGGCAACCGTCGGAGTATTCCGCGTAGATGCCGGTCATGCATCGATTGAATTCGATCCCGACTATTTTGAAACCTCCCTGATCGACCAGACGAATGCCGCAAAGGTCCTTGTTGTAATCTTCCCTGTCAATCACGGGCTTCTTGCCCTCGCCATACGAGCCGATAAAAATGGGCTTGTCGGGCGTTCCGTTTCCCTTCGGGCGCAACTCCTCGTTCCAGGTATCCCCGCATTTCAGCAGGATCCGGTCGCCGGCGACATAGTCTATCGTCGAAGCCTTCGCCAGCGTCTTCCACGGACCGTTGGCGCCCGCCGGACTCGCGGCCTGTCCGGTCCCACTGTCGTTCCCTGAAGATTGACTCACGTAATAGGTCTTTGCCTGCGCGGACATCGCGCCGAACATCAGGCAAGCCGCGGCCACCCACAATACGAGGACGAACTCCCCTGTGCCTCTTGCGGTTTTCATTTTTCCTCTCCTCATTTTCCCTGGAGTTCAAGCATCGTTTCGGCGAAAGCCTTGCCGAGCAGGATGAAGAACCGGCCCTCGCCGTAATAGTGATAGCCCTGGTTGGAAGTGGCGCGTTTGAGCATCGCCTCCTCTTCCGGAGTGATCGGATTCTTCTTCAGATCGCGATCCGGGTTAAGCCAGCCGGCTGTTTTGATGGCAACGATCTGGGGGTGCAGGAGCGGGGCGCTCTCGATCGCCTTGACGTTGCCTTTGAATTCCGGCACGGTGTTGACGAAACGCTGACCGTCGCGCACTTCCTTTTGCTTGCCCACTTCGTTGCGCACGCCGTTGACGCCCATGACGCCGACGACCACTTTCATCTCCGGGGCCTTGAATTCCTTCCGCAGGTCGTTAATCAAACAGACGAGGTTCTTGCCGTAATCTTTGCGGGCATTTTCGTCAAATTGATCGTTGTAGCCCTGGAACCAGACGAAGCCGGCGATTTCGTAACCGGCCTTCTCGTCATAGCCGGGGAAGCGCTTCTTCAGGTTGTCCAGGGTGTCGTGGACATAGCCGATCAAGCCCCGATACTGGTTGCCGAAATCCTCCGGTTTGGCGCCCGCGGGCAGACCGGCGCTGGGCGGGCGGAAGTTCTGGTAGAGGCTCTGGCCCCCGGTGGCGTACTTGATGAGCAAGACCTGCTCGTTCAGCGCCTCGCCGAGAAAGTAGCCGAAGGCGTACTCCGGGCCGATGCAGTTCCCAAGTGTGTCGTCGCTTTTCCGGGCGCCGTAGCCCGGGGCGAGATTGCCGTAAACGCCGCGGTGTGCGACCCAGACATCCTCACGGGTCACCAGCGTCTTGCCGTCGGGTTTGAACTTTTTCAGCAAGGCGCCGTGCTCCTTGTCCTCTCCGAGGAAGTCGATCGTTGAGATATTGGCGTTGCCGTCCATGTTCGACTGCCCGGCAAGGATGAAGACTTTGAGCGGCTTTGTCCCCTCCGCAGCGTTAAGCGCTGCCACGGGAGTCAGCAGCAGCGCGGCAAGAGCGAGGAGAATGTTTTTGGCGGGTTTCATGGTGCCTCGTTTGGATTTCATAGCAAAAGGTTCATTAGTTCTTTTCGACGAGTTCGTCGGGATCTTCGGTCACGTCATCGCGGCGCGACTCGGTCAAGATTGCTTGCCGTTCTTTCACCCGTTCGGACTCTTTGGCGGCGAGATCAAGACTCCTTACTTCGTTGAAGGCCCCGTCGGGTTGGGCGGCGCTTTCGGGCCGCCCAGCAATTCCACCATTGCCTTGCCCATGCCGTCGCCGATCAGGTAGTAGCTCTCGGCGTTGCAGCACCAATGATAGCGGATCGGGCGCGGCGAGACATCGCCATCCCGGAAGAAACTACGGGTCTCCACGTAGCGGACATTGTCCTTGAACTCGTCGTACTTGGCCACTGCCGCCTGGGCCTCCATGATCTTCAGCCGGCGGGGAATGCTCTGCTGCCATCCCCCGAATCCGCTGCCGCCGATCACAAACGGCATCTTCGGCACCCCGAGGTCCTTGCGGACGTCGCGGATGAAGTTGGCCATGTTCTTCTCGTACTCGTTGGCCGTGGAGTCGCTTAACCCGTCCTGCCATCCCTGGTGCCACCCGAAGCCGACGATCTCGTACCCCTTGTCGGCCAACTCAGGGAAGTCGGTCTTAAGATTCGCGAGTTGTTTCTTCACGCCCGCAATCATCCCGTCGTACTCATCGCCGATGCCGGGGCTGCGCTCTTTGTCACCCGCTTTGCCGGAACTCGGCGGCCGCCAGGGACCCGCGAGACTCGTGCCGCCCGGCCCAAACTTGATCAGCAGCACCGGGTCGACGAGATAGTCGCCGACCGCCCAGCCGAAGCCGAGTTCAGGTCCAATTGCATTTTCTGCAGCGCTCTTGCCTATGGTCAACTTGCATTTCGTGTCATAGTACGACAGCCAAACGTCATCACGCACGATCCATTTTCCATCCTTGTCGGCCAGGTGTTTGTAGCGATCCGCAGACGCCGGGTCCTTGAGCAAAGTCTCCAGCGTCCCTTTTTGCGGCCCGCTGATGACCCCATGCCCTTCCATGTTCGACTGGCCGGCGAGGATGAAGACCTTGACCGGGCCCTTGGTCGGGGCGGGGATGAAGACCTTGACCGGGCCCTTGGTCGGCTGGCATGCGGTTACCGTCATCACACAAGCGATCGCCGCGAATACTGCCAGAACCGCCAGATTCCGGTTCCACTTCTTTTCAACCCTCACCATTGTCTCCTCTCCCGGGCACTCGCTCCGTGTTCCGCCGCGATTGTTGCTCCGGAACCCGCCGGAGTCAAGTTTTAAAGCGTATCTCCTTGTCGGGCGGCGTGTGGCCCGCAGGAAGCCAACCCGGTGCAGATTCGTCCACGGCAACTCCCTTGCCTGGTGCTACTTTGTCAACTCCGCGCCCCCGAGGGGGGGATAGCGCGGCGGGCATTCTTGCCCGCCGCGCGGTGGCCAAGAATGGCCACCGCGCCTCCGCTTACCTGCGGTCGCCACGGCGCCCAGCCAGGGTCGAGGAACGGAGTTGACAAAGTAGCGCTAGTTCGTTTTTTTCCGAAACAAGTTCTGGTATAGTCAAGGTGGTTGGATGAGAAACAAGTTGCTGGAAAGGGGTCTATCCTGGTGCTCGGCGAAATCCCTGAAGCCGAGCCGGACTTCCGCCCCGGACTCCGCGCAGCCGAAAGACTGACGCCCGGACAACTAGTTGAAGGAGAACTCCTGATGACCGTACGAGCCCCGACGATCGCCATCCTCTTTGCCGCGGCAACCGTTTCCGTGTTCGGCAACGTTTCTTACGCCCAGCCCGTTTCGAAGGACTGGCGGCAGATCAGCGCCGTCCCGGACGCCAAGACGCACCTGGTTCCCCGGACCTGGACGTTGGACAAGTATCCCGACGCGCCGACCTTGAAACCGCACGCCAAGGTAACCGTGTTGGACCAGAAGGGCCCGGGGGTGGTGACCCTGTTTCACGTGTCGGATTATGCTCGCGGCGATGCAAGCAAACTGGTGCTTCGCGTGTGGTATGACGGTCAGGAAAAACCCGCCATCGACATGCCGCTCATGGATTTCCTGGGCGACATCCAGGCGGCGACGAAGCCCTATCACACGATCTACTTCTCGCGGGCCCGGGCTTCCCACAACTTCCGCCTGCCCATGCCCTTCCGCGAACACATTCGGATCGAGGTCGAGAATCCGACCGACGCCGACCTCTTTGGTTACATGGACGTTCAATGGGACGAGGTGCCCTCAATCCCCAAGGACTGCGGCTACCTGCGGGTCGCCTATCAGACGGGGGACTTCCAGTTCCCCCATGAGGAACTCGTTCTGTGCGACATCCGATCGCCGGGCACGATCGTCGCCCACTGGCTGCAACTCGAAGGGGACCATCCGGCGTGTGCCGGGGGCCAGGGCACCTGCGAGGGGAACCATGAGATCTACCTCGACGGCGACAAAGAGCCTACGGGCGAGTGCCTCGGGGCCGAGGATTTCTACGGTCACTCCTGGGGATTCCCGGGGCTCGAGTCGGATTCCTTTTGCGCGATCGTCCGCAACGAGCGCACCGGCCAGGGCGGCACTCTGGTCGCCATGGTCCGGGCCCGCGATACGGACAAGATCACCTTCAAAAAATCCTGCCTGATCCGCCTAACCTACAAGCACGACCTGGGCGAGCCGTACAACGGGAAGACCGGAAAGGCCCCCGCCCTGCAGCCCTTCGTCGGCGGGAAAAGCCTGAAGGTCCCGTACCGCAGTTGCATCTATTATTACGCGACTCCGTAGCCGGGCCACAGTCCTATTCATCGAACTCGAACAAGCCGGCGTCGATGAACCTCGACGTCTCGGCGTGCGAGCCGGGAGAGGCGATTTCAATTCATCAGGGTTTCTTCGGCTCAGCCGGCTTTCCTTTCGCCGCCGCGTCGGCTGCCGCTTTGGTTGCGGCGGCTTTCCCTTCGCGTTTCGGGCTGGCTTGCTCGGCCGCTGCTCTTTGCGGCTCGACGAGGCGTGTTTCGTCCTGCTTGAGGGATCTCAATCGCCATTTCCGCTTCCTTCTGCCGGCGATAGGCGACTCTCTCGCCCGCCTCTTTCATGATCGCGCTCGAGACATCCCTGGGCATGGTTTCGCCAAGTTTCGGCTCGGGCCAGTCCCATGAGTCGGTGCGGAAACTCGGCACCGGCTGCCACGGCTTGCCGTTTATCTTGAGGTTGCCCATCGGGCTGCGGGCCCAGGCGTAACGCACCGCCACCGGCTCTTTCACCAGCGGGCTCCAAACATACAGCGGTGGCCGGCTAGCCCTCGGCACCCCTTGTGTTGCACCTGCCTGCTTCGATGAATCGCTACTCGTTATACCGCCAAGGCTCTTGATGGTCACCTTCATTTGGGATGGTCAGCAGTTGCGTTTGGATCTTGTAGCTTTCCGATTTCCGCCA
>Ga0315284_10004389_pt1 | contig 20023 bp, 14 predicted proteins | sample YL17G09_16_MG_FD_203696 | JGI IMG/M metagenome (GOLD analysis project Ga0315284, IMG submission 203696) | Sediment microbial communities from Yellowstone Lake, YNP, Wyoming, USA - YL17G09_16 | ecosystem: Environmental > Aquatic > Freshwater > Lake > Sediment | place: USA: Wyoming | collected...
CTCGGCGCCCCTGCATCGGGGTCGGCCCGGACGGCGTTATAATAGGCCCTGGCTTCGGAGAAAGCCTCGGTCGCAAAGGCGTCCCCGATGAGCGATTCCGCGAGGAAGCGGTGCGCCTCGGCGTAGATGGGATCGGACTTCGCCGACTGTCTTTCGATTTCCGTCACCGCCCGCATGGCCTCGCGCGCGGGCTCCTCCTTTCCCGTCTCATGGGCCGCCATACCGTAATAGTACTGAACGGCGGGCCAGCGGGGGACCTCTGTCCTCAACGAATACAGTTCCCGCTCGGCTTCGGCCCACTTGTTTTGGAACGACAGGACGCGGGCCCGCATGAACCGCGCGCTGACTCGCTGGTCGGTCTCCGGCTTGGCGCCGAGAACCTGATTGCACAGTTCCACGGCGCGGTCCAACTCCCCGGCGCGAAGGGCCACCTCGGCCCTCGCCAGTCGCGCCTCGTTATTGCCGGGGTACTTCTCAAGGATGCGGTCAAGCCTTGCCGCGGCCGACTCAAGGCGCTTCGCGTCGTCGGCATCGGCCAACTCGCCCACGCCGTGGAACTCCGCCAGAAGGAGTCTCACGACGGCGGCAGGCGGCGGGTCCTCCAGGGCCAGGATCGCCTCGCGGGCGGCCGCCAGGGCCGTCCGGTCGCCGCGATCCACACACAAGTCGACCAGCACCCGGGCCGCCTGGGCGCGCTTCGGGTCCTTCTTGACAACGGGCAGCAGTGTGTCGGTCGCCTGGCGGAGCAGCCGGTCGGCCTCAACCCGCGATTCCTCCGCCGCCTTGTGCTTGGCGGCCTTAGCGGCGGCGTCCCCGGCCGTCGCGGCCACCTGGGACTCTTTCTCCAGCCGGTCGCAAAGCATTTGCTGGGCGGAACCCATCTGCGTCAGATTGACGCCGATCGCCTCTTGCACATCGAGCGCACTCGTCTCGTCCGGTGCGCGCACCCCGGCCAGGTAGTCGTTGGCCTGCTTCAGCCCCGCGACAGCCCCGACGAGGACCGAGGGCTGGCGGAACTCGTCTTCCGACGCCAGGGCCCTCCGGGCCGGCATGGCGTAAGTCTCGGCCACGGCCAGCGGGACCGTTACGCCCGGCGGGTCATGTCGGGCGGCCTCTGCCAGCGCCTCGCGGGCCTCGGCGTACTGGCCTTTGCCGCTCAGAGCCATGGCCTTGGCGTAGTAGGAGCGCCAGTTCGTCCCTTGCTTGGCCACCGCGGACTCGGCCAGTTCCAGGGCCCGGCCGTACTCCTTGGCGCGCATGGCAACTTCCGACCGGGCGAGCAACTTCTCGACCGTATTGCGATGCAGGTACCAGAGAATGCCCCCCGTGACCACCCCCAAGAAGGCCACGATGACCAGGATCAGCAATACTCGCCGCATCGGTTTTCTCTCCTTGGCTTATGGCAAGGCCTTGTCCAGATACGGAATGGCGGCGGCCATCATCGCCGCGCACCGCTGGCGGGCCGCCTCCTCGTCGTCGTCGCCCACGGCCGTGGACACCCGAATAAGTGCGCCGCTGGCGTTGCGGTGTAACAGACCGTTCACGAGAATGATGAGTTGTTGTTTCCAGAAACTGGCCGTGTACTCGCGGCCACACTTATACACATACAGGAAGCACTCGCGGCGCCGATCCGTAGCCGTCAGGAGCATGCGGCACGGCACATCGCCCTGTCCCGCCACGTCCCGGACCACCACGTTGCGGCTCGCAACAACGCTTTCGCCAAGGCACACCTCCGGAGGGTGGGTGCCCTTGCGGTTGTCCTGGCTGAAGATGACGCAGAAACTTACGGCCGGGGCGCCGGCCCCCTCGTAGCGGCGATACAGGTAGTCGGTCGTCTCCAGGATAGTCAGCGTGTTGTCATCCAGGGCCAAGTCGAAGCCGTAAAGGCGGCGGCCGCCCACTTCAATCGTGCGAGGCATGGACTTGGCCGCCATCTCCTGGTTCCAGGTGTTGGCCACCCGCGTGTTGACCATCCAGGTGACGCCGGCCACGGCCAGCACTATGAAAGCGGCCGTCCAGCCTGCGCGGCTGCCCACGGCGCGGGCCAGACGCCCCCACTGGTCTTCGTCCTCGGGGTCTCGGAGCACGCCGTGGAACAAGGGCAACACGACCGCGGGCCGGCCGGCCATCCGCCGGAGGGCCAACACCAGCCGCTCGATGGTGAACATCAGCCAGAAGGCCAGCACGTAAATCAGGAGGCCCGAAAGGTCGTGGTACCAGCCCGTGGCCGTCTTCTCATCCCAGACGTCGGCCACCACGATCAGGCTGACGATCCGGATCGAGTTGCTCACCACCGCCACCGGGACGCTCATCGCAAAGAGCCCCAGCCGCCATGCGCCCCACAGTTTGCTGACATATGCGTAGATGGCCCCGAAGGCCAGCAGGCTGACGATCGTCCGCAGACCGTTGCACACGTTGGCGATCACCAGCGTCTTGCCGTCCTGGAGCAGCACCTCGTTGGGCCGGTCCCGGGACCGTTCCACGATGATCCCCAGGCCGCTGGCCCCCCATACGCCGATGTCGGCCGCCCGCATCTTCAGCCACAGGTTCAGGTTGGCGATCATGACCTCCGGCAACGGCACCATGAACGCGAGCAACGCCAGCGGAAACCACAGCCTCCTCAGGGCGGTGGATCCCCACAGCAGCAGCACCAGGCCCGCCAGTGCGCCGATCAGGCTGAACCCGCTGACAAAATTCACCCGCGCAAAGCACGCCGCAAGGTGCACCAGCAGGCTGCCCGCCAGCACCACCGTGCCCACGATGCGCTTCGGCTCCAGCGGAATCCGCGTGTGACGCACCAGCAGGACCATTATGATCAGGCTGACCACGGGCACGAGCGGGCCGTGGGTATAATAACTCTCGCCTCCCACAATCCGGTCGTACAGGCCCATGCCGGCGTGGCGCCAGGCGGGAAACCAGCGCATCCACATTTCGCCAATCGTATTGGCGTAGGCTGCCACCAGACCGCCGGCCAGCAATAATCCGACAACGCCCGGCAAGCGGGATGAAGGGTTCGTCGGAGGTTGACTGCCCATGTCGCGCCTCGGCTTAGGATGGTTGCACGGCAATACAATAGCGTCAAAACTGCTTTTTGTCCACCACTTACGCTTCAACATCCCGCGTCGGCCATGGCTGCCGCCTCGGCCGACCACCTGGGCGAGGGGCTTCGCGGCGTCCTAAAGTGTAGGATTGTCTACTGTATAGTAAACGTTTATTCGCTTTAGGAGGCCGGAACAAATTATTTCGGGGAATTCCACTTGCCAATTCCGTATTCATGGGGTATATTGTGGGGCTTGCATTAGCGGTCGGCGCGCCTTGGGTTGGGGGGAAATGTTAAAGTGGGACATGGTTGCCATATAGCGGTTCGAAGTCTGGCGAGTAGCCAATCGGTCAGGTTGGACACGGGCGAGGGGGATGTGCGTTGAGCGGTTCCGGGGCCGTTATAGCGGCCTCGTTTTTTTACGATGCGTCGCGGTTCTTGAAGTTCGATTCGTATAAGTGTGCCGGCGGCAGGTGTTCTTGGTAACCGCACCGGTCGGGTTTCGCGTGTCGGGTTTCGTTGGCTGAAGGTTTGAGTGCGGTAGAAAAAGGGGTGGATCAGCAGGTTTCCTTGGTCAGGGCGTGCTGATCCACCCGGGACGACGCACGTGCGAACAAGGTGTCCGTACGCGCCTGATACATTATAGGCTCGCGTCGTCTCGGAAATCCAGTAAATCCGGGCGGGCCGTGCATGCAGCGCGGCCCAAGCGGGAGACGACGCTATGCCGGAACCGATCACTATCATAGGCTTCGGGGCGGGGTTCCTCGCCTTGACGACCCATTTGGCCCGCCGCTACTTTGACGTTGCCAAAGAGGTCGCCGACATCGTCCTCGGATTCCTTGCCTTTGTGCTGTGCCTCCCCGTGTTGCTCGTTTGCGCCGCCATTGTCAAACTGTCGAGTTCCGGCCCCGTCCTTTACCGGCAGCAGCGCGTCGGGAAAGACGGCCGGCCGTTCAAGATGTACAAGTTGCGGACGATGTACGCCAATGCCGAGGCGGCCAGCGGCGCCGTGTGGGCGGCCAGCGGCGACCCGCGCGTCATGCCGGCCTGCCGCTGGATGCGCGGCAGCCACGTCGACGAACTTCCGCAACTCATCAACGTGATTCGCGGCGACATGTCGCTGGTGGGGCCCAGGCCCGAACGGCCGGAAATCCTCTCCCAACTCGAAAAAACTTACCCCGACGTCCGCAGGCGGCTGGCGGTCCGGCCCGGCATCACGGGCCTGGCGCAAGTCCGCAACGGCTACGACACGACCGTCGAGGCTTTCCGCGCCAAACTGGCGGCGGACCTCGAATACATCGAGCGGCGGAACTGGAGCGCGGAATTCCGGATCATGGCCGCTACATTCGGCAAACTGCACGACCGAACGGCACATTAGCCGCGCGGCACAGGCTTGTTGGCTCTGAGACTTAGCGCGGTACGATGCGCCGGCGTGGCGGCCACAAACGGTGGACGCGATGCCGGCGCTAGGCCGCTGTAAAGGAAGGGCATGCGGCACGGGTCCGGACGCTCCTGAGAGCGTTCGAGCAGTAACCCAAAAGCAGAGCGAGGTAAACCCCCGAGCGTTCGGGGGGCAGAAAGAAGAAGGCTGTCATGAAATTGATAGGTTTACTGCTAATCGCAGGTGCCCTGATCTTAGGCGCGGGCGCCCCATCGGCATGGGGTACGCTGGTGCAGTTCGATGAGTTCGGAGCAGGCTTCATAGACGGCGCGCCCCTGACTTCCGGGGTAGGTGTTGATCCGCTATCCGGCGTCACTGGGCTCTACTATACCCTGCCAATCCCAGTCGTGGCGGGCGATGTGCTCCTGCTTGAGCCTCCTGGTCGGCCGCCTGGTCAGCCGCCCGAGTATTCCGACATTATCCGGTTCGAGTGGCTCGCTGGGGACACAACAACAGTGTTTTTCTTCTCGCTAGCCGAGGAGGGTGAGACGCAGGGCCTGGCTGACATCACAGAAGTTTCTATGCAGCAGATATTGAATGGATTGCAAACCAACAATATATCTGTTCGTGAAGAGGTGTACTCGCTTGACTCGCCAGAGGGCTGGAACGGCGTCAAGTACGCCGCGACCGATGGCCTGCCTGGGCATAGGCAGGGGCAGGGTCCCGACGTTCTGTACGACATCACCAGTGACGTTCCGCCTCCCGTTCCCGAACCGGTGACGATGGCCGGCCTCATGCTCGGCATCGGCGGCCTGGTGACGTACATCCGGAAGCGCCGGACGGCCTGAGGGCGAGAAACCGCCGTCGGCGGAGTCTTGGCGAATCGAGAGAGCAGCCGCGAGAACCGGAAACTTGGTGGTTTCGTACCAGCGCCCGCCTCAGGCGGGAGAAAGGGGGCAAGCGAATGCGAGGATTGAAGGACCTGCGGCCCCTGTGTAGGGGGCCGCGGGGGGAAGCCGGGGTTGCTACCGCCGGCCGGCCCTGGACCAGGCGGTCCGACTGCCGGACCTCTTGGGCGAAAAGCGGGTAGCAGTGTGAAGTTCAAGAGAAAGGATTCTTACCATGAGATACCTTAAGTTGATAGTAGCCTTGGGCGCCATTGCCCTATTGGCGGGCGGGGCGAGTGCGGTTACTTACACCATCGAGCACGCACACACACAAGGGTTCACCGCCACCGTCTCGTTTGACAGCGGTATCCACTACACATCAGGTGTTTGGTTGGGCAGGTTCATAATGGATCCCGTGAAAGATGATTTGCCTGCCATCTACCCAATCTACACGATACCTAACTTAGGTTCTCCCCCCCACAGCCACAACGGTTTCTTCAGTTACTGCCTCGAACCACTCCAGCCTATTGAAATGAGCTCATACGTATTCAGTATCGGCTCGTTGGCTGGGACGGATGGAATTAGCGCGAGTGAGGCCGACCTGATTCGCGAGCTTTTCGGCCGTTACGACCCACTACTGCGAAACGATCCCACTGGCCCTTACACAGGAGGGACTTTCCGAACAGCGGCCGCAGCCTTGCAGTTGGCTGTCTGGAAGATCAACCTCGACGCGGCCACCGAAACCTTAGGGTCTTGGGACTTCACTAGCGGATTGATGCGAGTCGGATCCACCGGTGTCACGATTGAATCGGGAGCGAGCGCAAAGGCAGATGCCGTTGCACTGCTAATGCTCAACAGCCTTGATGGTACCGGTCCAATGGCGTGTGGATTGGAGGGCTTGAGGAATGACTCCAAGCAGGATCTGCTCATCCAGGGCATTCCCGAGCCCGTGACGATGGCCGGCCTCATGCTGGGCATCGGCGGATTGGTGACGTACGTTCGCAAACGCCGCATGGCGGCATAACAAGGGCCGGCCGCGAGGGCAGGCCCTCGAATAAGGAATCCTTGCAAGAGGGACACCGGATAGCCGGTGTCGGCGGAAGACGCCGGAGAGGGAAAGGAGGACAACCCGAAACGGGGCTTTGGCCCAATGGGGCCGAGTTGTGCGGGGCGCAGGACGGGCCCCGAACGTACATAATCAGCCGGCAAGGAGTAAGAACCTCATTCCGGCAGCGGCAAGTCAAGTCTTCGCCATCCGCCTTTGGCAGGTGGGGGGCTTGGCCCCGCAACTTGGAGGCTCACAAAAGCATAGAGGGAGACACGCATGAATCGGGACATTAAGAGTTTGCGCCGAGGCAGGGTGTGGTTGCCGATTGCCTTGGCCGGCTGCCTTGTGTTGGGCATTGCCACCGCCTCCTCGGGCGTGGTGGTTGACTTCACCGGCGGCACAGCTACACTCGTCGGGGGCGGCACCTACATCCCCAACAACTCAGGTTACGTTGGCAACGTCACCCAGTACATCGAAAATGGGATGCGGATTTCGTTCGTCGGCTTCACGGGGTACATCGGTGATTACTACTCAATGAGCGTCAGGCCGAGTGCCCCCAACGACGTGATCCACGCCCACTGGTCCGGCAGCAACACGTCGATCGTCTTCTCGAAGATCGACGGCAACCCGTTCGACCTCACGTATTTTGACGTGACCTCCAACACCGTGAATGGCGGCGGTCAGTGCACGGGCAACGAACTGTCGTACATCACGTCCTCCAAGGGCCAGATGCTGCTGCCGCCCTCGGACTGGGGCTTCGAATACGATGTCGGTGGCAATCCTGGCGACGGTATCCAGCGGTTGTGGCCCAACGCCAACTTCCTGGGCATCACCTCTTTCACGGTGACCTCCCAGAACGCCTATTGCTTCGGCCTGGACAACTTCTACATCGACCAGCCGGCACCGCCCGACCCAACCATCCCCGAGCCCGTGACGATGGCCGGCCTCATGCTGGGCATCGGCGGATTGGTGACGTACGTTCGTAAGCATCGGAAGGCGTAAGAGGCGCGGCAAACTTTTGCACTGGTCGGCTGCCCTTAGCCGGCCGGCGCCCGGCCTAACCACGGTGGTGAAGGCCGGGTTGAATCAAGGGGTAAAAGGAACAATACTATGAGAATCTTAGGTTCAGTTTTAGCGGTCGCGGCGTTATGCCTGCTGCTCGCCGGCAACGCCTCAGCCACAGCGACGGGCTGGGTTACGATGAGTTTCTACAACGTCAGCCCGGGAGAGGGCGTGAGTTACTCCGTGGACCCGGCGGGCCCGTTGCCCCTGCGCACGGGCAGCACCACCGCGGGGGTGTACAACCAGAAGGTGTACCTGACCCAGGGGTATGGCAACATTGTTGACCAGGAGGCCACCAAGTTGATCACATCCCTGGGTAGTGCGGACGGTGGAACGGGGACGGGAACGTGGGCCTATGCCTCAACGTTCTGCTCCGACATCTTGCAGTCTGCGACCGGGACTTGGCTGAGGTACGACATCTACACGCCCGAAGCCGCGCCTATCGGAGGCAGTCAGAATCCCATGGGCCCCACCAAGGCGGCGGACTTGCGCAAGTTATTTAAACTGTACGGCGACTACGGCGTGGGCAATCTCGACTGGGGCGACGTAGGCAACACGCCCACGACTGCCGAGAAGAACGAGCAGTCTGCGGCGTTCCAGGCGGCCGTGTGGGAGATCATCTACGAAACCGCCGCTTCTTACACCGTCACGGCGGACGCCTTTAAGATCACCAGCGGCAATGCCTCAAAGACCTTGGCCGACTACTGGCTGACGCACCTGGGAGACGTGGACCCCTGCATCGGGCTGCGCGTCTTGGTCCGCGAGAACCAGCAGGACTTCTCCATTGTGGTCCCGGGCGTCGGGAGGGATCCAATCCCCGAGCCCGTGACGATGGCGGGCCTTATGCTGGGCATCGGCGGCCTGAGTGGCTACATCCGCAGGCGTCGCCGGGCTTAAAGCCCGACGGCGGCCTCAGGCAGGGTATGTGTTAACTGTGTTCTGAACTCAAGGGTGGGCACGGTCGCTGCGGCGACCGTGCCGCACCTCTTTTGATGTGCGGTAAAGCAGGATGGCGACGGCCTCCGGAGCCTGGGGAGGCGGTGTGCCAGAATTTTCTGGCAAATGTTAAGTCGTTGTAGCGCGGGGGTTTACCCCCCGCGCGACTGGGGCGAATGAGGTGTCCGTCGCGGGGGATAAACCCCCGCGCTACAATTGCGCCATGGGCCAGCCTGCGGTAATTCAAGAGTGCCAGAAAACGCTGGCGCACCCTGGGGAGGCGGCCGGCAAGATTTGGATTTGCATTTCGCCGATTTTGGTGTATATTCTTTATAGAGGTCGGTATGCGTCTGCCGGTAGGGGGCATGACAGGCTTGGAAGGTTCGGACCGGGGAGTTCCAGCAATGAAGGTGCAGTATGCGCTCGTTGCGGCTTGCGCGTTTGTGCGTGGTCCTGGTGCTTCTGGCGTCTTCCCAGGCGCTCGGGAACCAGGTTATTATTGACGACGTGCCGAATTACACCTGGTACGGCGGTTGCGGTCCGACGGCCGCGGGCATGATCATTGGCTACTGGGATGCCCACGGCTACCCGAATCTCATCACCGGGGCGGTCAATGACATGATCGCCTCCACCGAACACTTCTACGACTATTGGGGCTGGGGGGACGGCAAGGACCGTGTCCCCCCGCCGCCGTTTCACGACCCCAACAGCGTGGCCGATTTCATGGGGGCCAACATGGGAATGGTTCTCAAGGACGGCGAGAGTTACGAGAACCTCCAGTACGTCGGCATGGTGAATTACGCGAAGTACCGCGGCCACGTCGGCGCCAACGGCTTCTACGCATCTTTCGGCTATTTCGACGGCATGTGGAACCTCTTCGTCGCTGAGATCAACGCCAGACGCCCCATGGAATTCTTCGTGGACCCGAACGGAGACAACAACCCCACACATTTTGTGACGGCCATCGGCTACGACGATACCCCGGGCGCCTTGAAGTATTACTTCTACGACACCTACGGCTACAAGCAGGAGGCCGCGTTTGCCGGGATGGCGAAGAACCAGTTGTACGGCATCCAGTCCGTCTCGCGGTTCGTCCTGACCCCGACGCTCCAGTGGCGGGGCCCACTTGTTGGTAACACGTGGGACGTGGGCATCACGGCCAACTGGTTGGGCGACACCGGGGATTACCGCACATTCGGGAATGGAGACAATGTCTATTTTGGCGACTTCCTGGCCCCGACGGCCACCGTCAACGTCAGCACCGTCGTGACGCCTGGATCGGTCGTGGTCAACAACTCCACGACGGCCTACGAGTTCACGGGCGCCGGTTCCATTGACGGGCCCTGCAGTCTGACCAAGACCGGCGCGGGCACGCTGGTCCTCAGCAACAGCAATACCTACACCGGCGGCACGGAAGTCTCTGGCGGAACGCTCCTCGTCAATAACGCCTCCGGCTCGGCCACAGGCACGGGGCCGGTGACGGTCAGTGCGGCCACGCTCGGCGGCACCGGCTTTATCAACGGCCCGGTCACCCTGACCGGCGATGCGACGCTCACTTCGACCGGCACGCTGACGATCAAAAATACGCTGACCATCCAGGGCTGGGCCAACCAACTTGCGGCCGGCACGGTGCTGACGACCGGCGACGTGACTATCGAGTTCTGGTCGGTATTTATCATCAACGGCACGCTGGGCGGCGAAGATGGCAGCCTCATCGTGTACGGCACGCTCATGGGGAAGGGAACGATCAACAAGACCTGCATCATCGAAGCGGGTGGCGTGCTCAGCCCCGGTTCGCCCTCGACTATCCAGGACATGGCCCAGATTCTGAACGCCGCAGCCCCGCGGAACTTCTCCTTCGAGATCGGCGCGGCCAGCCCGAACTACGCGAGTCCGAGCGACAGCGTCAACGATGTCATCCGCCTGACGGACGCCGTGATGCCGTTTGCCGACGCTACGGGCGCCGCCTCGGCCGCCCTGACGGCCGACACGGTGATTGACGTGTACTTCCTCTCAGTTGAGCCGGCGATTGGTGACTATAAGGCAGAGTTTTTTGCCGCGACGAACTTCCGCGACGCCGTAGCGGGGGCGACGTATCAGTACTGGCGTCTGAACCCGCGCGGCAGCCGCTACCACAACGGCAACCTCTACTCGCCGCTGGATGCGGCGCTGGTGGACTGGTCGGTGGTGTCCGAGACGGCCATGTTCGACGGCGCGCCGGCGAGCGGCTACATCACGGAGTTTACGGTCATGCCGGAGCCCGCGACGCTGGCGCTGGTGGCGCTCGGCGGGTTGCTCAGTTACGCTCGTATGCGCCGGAAGGCCTAGTTAGATCGAAATACACGCTCGGGTTCCGTCCATCGTGACGAGCTCGAGCGCGGTTCTAGAGTCAGCTTGGCTCTTTGCCGGTGCGAATCGGCCGCGCACTTGGCTGTGCGCGCAAGACAGGGCGGTTGCGCAGGCCCCCCCCAAACCCCTTGTTTATTTCCTGCTTAAAGCACACTGTACTGCCGATATAGGGCACTAGTGCCGTGCCGTTTCCCTGCATAGGAGGGGGGTTGCATCCTGATGGTTTTAGACTATACTACCACGTGTCGCGGACCGCAGCAGCGGTCCCGGGTCGCATTCTGCGATCAGCGGCTCTCGTTGGGGGCGTAGAATGACAACAACGGCCGGACGTTGCCTGGGTGTTCTGATCGGGTGCTTGCTGGTGGCCGCAGCCGTGGGCTGCGGCAGGAAACACGAGCGCCTGAAGGCGTTCCTCCAGGAACCGCGTTCGCCGGTGTCGGGGACGGAATACAGGGTCCTGCCGCCCGATGCGCTCCAGATCAACTCCATCCACGTGCCGGACATCAACAACTTCAAGGTGCAGGTGCGGCCCGATGGCAAGATAAACCTGCCCCTCTTGGGCGAGGTCATGGTTGCCGGCAACACGCCGGCGGAGATAGAGGCGGTCCTGAAGGCCAGGTCCCGCGAGTTCTACGAGGAAGTCGATGCGACGGTCCAGGTCTCCGAGTTTCGGTCTCAGAAGATCTACGTGTTCGGCCAGGTGTTGCGCCCAGGCCCCATGCCTTGGACCGGCACCGACACGGTCCTTGACGTCCTGGCCCAGGTGCAGCCTATGCCGACGGCCTGGCCGGAGCGGATCGTCGTAGTTCGTGGGAAGACGCCGATCCGGGGAGGGTACTTGCCGCCCTCCAAGAAAGACAAGGACAGGGACAAGAAAGACAAGGCCGGGAAGTGCGATCCTGAGATGCACGAGCCGGAGCCGCCGACCGAGGAACTCCCCGTGGCCAAGCCCAAGGAGGACGAGGACAAGAAGGAGAAGTTCGTGACGGTCGAGGAAGCCACGAAGATGACCGCGGAGGCCGCCAAGGCAGCGGAGGCCGGCGATGGCTCCGACGCCCACGTCATGAAAGTCAACATGATGCACATGATCGAGAAGGGGGACTTGTCGCAGAACGTGCTCCTCAGGCCCGGCGACACGGTCTATGTTCCTCCGAACCCGTTTGCGGCCTTCGGCCTGGCCATGCAGCAGGTGTTGTTGGGGATTCAGCCGGCGGCATCGACGATTCAAGTGCCGGCCAGCGCGTTATATAGCGTGAAGTCGGTTCAGAACTTTGGTGGCTCCAAGCAGATACCGTAACGGGAGGCGTCTGATAGCCGAAAGGGCCACGAAAGCAATTCCGCAAGGTTTCCTGCGGATAGTCTTCCGGCGCCGGCGTCTGTCGCCGCACCGGCCAGTGCCGCGAGAGAATTCAGCGGTATCGGCGGTGGTGGCCGCTAGCGAGAAAAACGATGGACGAAGAGAAACACAAGAAGACGCCGCGGGACCTGCTGAGGGCGGTGTTTCGCCACCGCTTGCTCTTTGTGTCGAGCGCGGCTTTGTTTGCGTTTGCCACCCTCGTGGGCGCCTGTTGGTGGCCGCTGAAGTATACGGCCATCGCCAAGTTCGAGCGCCGGTCCGACCCGGCTTCCGAGGACCTCGTCCGCGGCAAGAGCGAATCGTTCGAAGCCCTGAAGATGACCCTTCAGCACGAATTTGTCGGCACGAATGCCGTCGAGGCCGCTGCGGAGGAACTGGAGAAAAAGGGGCTACTTCCGGCGCTGCCGCGCGGCCAGGACGGCAAACTGACGGCCGAGGGCAAGATGTTGCGCCAGGAACTCGTGCGCGGACTCTCCGCCGACCTGAAGGCCGTTTTTGAGGTGCGATCCCAGGAAGTGGACCTGGTTTCCGTTTCCTTCACGGACCCGGACCCGCGGTTGGCGCAGGAACTGCCGAACACGTTGATCACCAACTACATCAACCGCATGAGCGAGCAGATCGTCACCAACCTGACGTCCAGCCGCGACTTCCTCCAGAACAAAGTCGACGAGTCTAACACGCGTTTCGTGGAACTCACGCGGAAGCGGATCGACTTCGAAACCAAGTATGCGGGCATGTTGCCGGACAACCCGGGGGCGCTCCAGCAGGAAATTCAGCGCGTTACGACCGACATGGACACCGTCCGGCGCCAGCAGGCGCTGGCCAAGCAGAAACTGGATCAGATCAAGATTATCCTGGGACGCTCCGCGGCCCCCGAGGGCGACGGGGCCGATGCGGCGACCGGCACGGACACGTCCAAGAAAACCCCGGGCAAGGATTCGGCTACGGCCGGCACCGCCCCTGCATCCGCCCTGTCCGCCGAGCAAGAATACAAAGACGCAACACAGGACCTAGCCCGCCTCCAGGACCAGCAGCAGCAGTACCAGAAATCGCTCGACGAGGCGCGGACGCTGCTGCACATGACGGGAAAGCACCCGCGCGTCGTGGCGCTGCGGAAACAGATCGACGACCTCGACAAACGCATCGCCGCGATCAAGGGCCGTATTCCTGAACTGGAAAAACGCCTCCGCGATAGCCGCGCCGGCGCCCTCGTGGGGCCCGCGTCCGGCGATACCGTCCTCGACCCCGGCCGTCAGCGCGACCAGGAAATGCTCCAGGCCAATCTCATGATCCAGGAAACGACGGCCCGGTCCGAGTATCAGATGGCGACCAACGAACTGGAACGCCTTCAGGCACGCCAGGCCGCCCTCCAGGGCATCATGACCAACTACGGTCCCGTGCGGCAGGAGTACCTTGCACTGGCCAAGGAAGTGGCCGACCAGCAGGCCGAAGTGGACCGGTGGCAGAAACGCTGTACGGAAGTCCAGATGGCCTTGGCGGCCGAGGCTGCCAAGCACCGGACCCACCTGAACCAGGTGGAGTTGGCACAGGAGCAGTTCCGTCCTTCGTCCCCCAAACTTCTTTACGTGCTGGCCTTGGCTGTTGTGGGAGGGTTGGCCTTCGGGGGCGGCTTGGTGTTCCTGACCAATACGGTGGACCGCTCGATTGCGACCACCGAGGAAGCCGCAGAATACTTCGCCCTGCCGGTCCTTGGCACCATCGGCGAGATCACGACCCCCGCGCAGAAGGCGCGCCGCAAGATCCTCCGTTGGGGGCTGGGGCCGGTGGCGGTGCTGGTTGTGGTGGTGGCGATCGCAGCGGCGGCCCTGAACATCACGCTCTGGCTGGATTACTGCGAGCAGTACAACGAATGGAAATCGGCGCCGGCGCAGTTTGTGGCGGCCAAGATCGGGAACCTGCTCAACAAGGTCTTTGAGGCGATCCTTGTATCTTAATTTCTACAACCTGAAGGAATTCCCGTTCGCCATCACGTGCGACGACCGCTTCTTCTACGAGAGCGCGGTCCACGCCGAGGCTCTGGCTAACATGATGTACACCGTCCAGCAGCGCAAGGGCATGGTCCTGGTGACCGGCGAGGTGGGGGCGGGAAAAACCTTCGTCGGCAACATGCTCGGTTCGCGCCTGGGCGTCGGATGCCAGACGGTCCTGATCAGCAATCCACCTCAATCCAGCAAGCAACTCCTCGGCACCCTGGCCCGGCGCCTGGGCATGAACTTGCGTGCCAGCGCCGACAAGGCGAGCCTCGTGGAAGAACTGGAGCGGTACCTGGCCAGGCAAAGCGCGCGGGGGCGGCTGGTGGCGCTGATCATCGACGAGGCCCAGGACCTCTCCGCGACCGGCCTCGAGGAACTCCGCCTCCTCTGGAACTGGGAGCAGGGCGGACAGCGCCTGACCCAAATAGTCCTTATCGGCCAGCCGGAATTGCGCCAAAGGCTCCTCGAACCGAAGTGGGAGGCCCTGCGGCAGCGCATCGTTCTCAGTTACCACCTTCGGCACCTTTCGCCGGCGGACACGCCATCGTATATCGCCCACCGCCTCCGCGTGGCCGGCGGCGGCGAGTGTTCGGCCCAGTTCTCGGCTTCCGCTATAACCGACATCCATGCCGCCACCGACGGCATTCCCAGGCTGATCAACGTTCTCTGCGACAATGCCCTGCTGGTGGGCTACGCCAAGGAGGTCCACTGCATCGACAGTCTGATCATCGCCGAGGTTGTCCGTGACATGACCTGTTGGGGCCTTCGCGTGCCGTCCCCGGCGCCGCAAGCCGCGCCCGCCGGCAGGCAGGAGTAGACTGTGGCCAACGTGTGGGATGCAATGAAGAAGCACCAGGCAGAGCAGGCGGCGGCCCGGCCGCCGGGAACGCCCGCTTCCGCCGAGGCCGCGTCAACGGCCGCCGCAGCAGTGCCTGCGGCCGCCTCGCCTGGGGCAGCCCCATCTGTGACGGCGACCGCGCCGTCGAGCATCGCGGTCGCCGTCAACGGCTATGCGCCGGAACTGCTTGCGCACCATGAGCGCGGCGGAGCGATCGCGGAGGATTTTCGCGGTCTTCGGACCAGCCTGCTGGCTCTGTACCCGGACGAACGTTTCTGCATGCTCGTCACGTCGGCCGAAAAAGGTGAGGGCAAGACCGTCGCGTGCCTCAACCTGGCCCTCGTGCTGGCGGAGCGACAGGAACGCCGCACGCTTGTCGTCGATTGCGACCTGCGCGCCCGCCGCGTGGCGAGACTGATGCGAACCCCGAATGCCCCGGGCATTGTCGAACTGCTGCGCGGCACGGCAGGCATAAAGGACGTCGTACGCAAGACGGCCTATCCGAATTTGTTTCTGATCCCGGCGGGCGAGGCCGACAAGACCAAGATCGGCGAACTCCTGCACCGGCCGGAACTGGAAGAGGTCCTCACCGCCCTGCGGCGGGACTACGACTACGTGCTGTTCGACACGCCGCCCGTCGTGGTGGCCCCCGACGCCTGCATGCTGGGCCGGGCCGTCAGCGATGCCCTGATCATCGTGCGGATGTACAGGACGCGCCGTGAAACGGTAGACAGCGCCATCCGGCTTCTCCATGCGGCCAATATCAAGACGGTGGGCATGGTCCTGACGCATCGCCGATACTACATTCCCAGGGTGCTCTACTACCACACGTAGGCGACTTTCGCTCGGCGCGTCCCCGGGGCCAAGGCCGGACTTGAGGCGTGCAGACTCTCACCGCACCTTCACGTGCCCTGCCAGTCTTCACTGTCGGTGCGGGAAGGCCCGGAACCCTTGATGAATGTGGTCACAAACGGGTCGTACAGGAAGGCCCCGCCGATGCCGCTGACAATCGGGATGAGCACCGAGGCCATGTCTGCCCCGCGACTGTGAAGAAACAGGTGGCCTGCCTCCAACCCGATCGCAATCGCTGCCGTAACCGATGCGGCCAACGCAACCGCAAGGCGGCGGCCTGCCAGTCCCCCTGCCAGGCTCTTCAGGAGCATTCCGATCACGGCGAAAACAATAAACTCGCGGGCCACGGTGGCCGCGGCACTGACCTCCGTCTGGTAATAGAGGTACGTCAGCGGGGCACGAATGGCATGCTGAAGGTGTGCTCCCAACCCCTCCGGCGGCCATTCAAACCCAAAGGGGCGCCACTTGTACCATACACAGGCCCCCAGCCAGGCACTGAGCGCCGTTGCTTTGATCCACCAGCCGTGCCGCGCCCAGAATGCGGTCTCCGTGAGGCCCGGCCGCGCCTCCGGGCCGAAATGGCGGCCGGCCCAGGCGCCCGCGGCCACACCGACGATCCCCAGGACGACATCCGTTGCACTGGCAAAGCGAGAGGCGATGAAGATCTGCAGGAACTCGATTACTGCCGCAAACAGGGCCCCGTAGCCAACGACCAGCCATGGACGGCGTTTCGCGGCCGCAAACAGGAGGGCCAACAAGTAGCCGATGGGCATCATCATCGCCACTGTCGACAGGATTGCGTACAGATCATGCCCATGAAGATCGGCAAACGGCACGAAGTTGATCTGGCCGTTCTTGAGCCTGTGGTAGAGCTCCTCCGGCCAAATGATGATATCCATGGGAAGCAACTGGTACAGGAAGAGCCCCACGGCGTAGCCCGCGAGGATCTTGACCGCGCGCCTGCCCTGTACGTGCTCCTGCCACAGGCTGTGGCCCCAGCAAGTCACCACGCTCCCGACCAGCAGCCACACCGCGATGCCGATGGCGTTGCCGATGCACTGGGCGAGGATGTCGCTGAACGCCGTGGTTCGCGCCAGGCAGAAGAGCTGCGACAACTCAACGCCCGCGCTCAAGAGCCCGCCGCCTATCATCAGGCCGATGGCCGCCAGCCATCGGGCGCGGCATATGTTTTCCCGCGTCAGGACACCCATGCCGAAAAAGCCAAGCGGCACGCCGAGGAGCACGTTGGCGGCGAAGTCCGTCCGGGAAATATGAACCAGGGTCGAGGGCCAGCGGCTCAGGAAATCGGCCCAGGCGTCCCCGAGAGTCCTGCTCCTGAATTCCAGGGGTACAAGACTCCCGTAGATCAGAAAAGCCGCGTAGAAGAAAAGCAGGAGACGGTACCCCCGTCCGGACACCTTGTACGGGCACACACTACTCACGCCGCCGAGTTCCGCCTCGCCTGCCAGTGGAGGCCGCTGTCCGGCCGCGACTACCGCGCGGCGGAGCGGTTGGAGCATCAGGGCCACGAACTGGCCGTAAGCCAGGGTGAACACGGCCGCTACGTAGACCAGCGTCCATCGCAGAAGGAGTGCGGCCTCGGACAGGTTCGCTTGCCGATCCGGCCCCAGAAGGAACCGCACCGCCGGAAAAGTAATGTCGTACTTCGTCAACTGCGGCACCAGTGCCGCGTCCAGCAGCAACCAGCCGAGGAAGGCCAGGATCGGTGTGGCAACCAAGGCGAGGAGGCAGGAGCCGGCCCTTGGGCTCCGCAACGTATGTGCGATGACCGAGGCGTTCAGCCCGATGAGGAGCACCAACACCATGAGGAACGCATCTCCGGGATAGGGATCATCCCGAATCAGTTCCGTCAGGTTGTCCGTGCAAGCCCACTCGATGACCACGAAATGCACCAGCAGCAGCAAGGGAAGGTTGGTGAAGAGCAGCCCCAGGCCTGTCTGAATGCCTGCGTACGTCCCTGACCGGGACGCTGTGCCGACAGCGGCACTTGCGGCGATCAGAATGATCGCGGGGCCGCCGTACAGGGCCAGGAAACGGCATATATATTCCCAGTCCCAGCCCCACCGCAGTACCGGCGAGCCGAGGATATCGCCGATGCTTTCGGTCGTGACCGACAGCCTGAGGAGCGCCCACGCGCCGAGCGTGACCATCGCTGCCCAGACGGGGGTTCCAAGCGACCAGCGGGGGTTCTTCAGGATCCGTCCCGCCACCCACGCAGGCGCAAATCCGCCGAACAGCAGGAAGGCTGCAAAGAAGACTGCCGACACGTCGGCGTGTCCGAGAGGGAAGAGTTCGCGAATGTTGTAAGGAACCCCCGGAATGCGGACGAGCACCCAACTGGCGATTGAGAGGGCCGCCAGGCCGATCAGTGCCAGGATAACCGCCGGCTTCCGGCTGAAACGATCAGGCACTCCGCCGATCTGCTCACGGTCCATTATGTTTTCGATCCAGGCTGCAAACGAAGCGGCCGCATCGAACGGCCGCGAGTACGGGCGGCAACCCAAAGTACCTCATCGGCCGGCCGGATTCAAGGTGCGACGGCCGCTTCCTGGCGGCAGAGATTCGCCAAAGCAAAGGGGTTGACACAGCCGACATTAGCAGTGAGCATATGCCTTGCGTCGTTCAGCCCCTCGCGAAACGCGTTCGAAAAGAAAGGCGGCCATGGCATCCCAACGCAAGCGTGCCGCTCTCGCCAGGAAAGTGAAAGCCGACTTTCGCGACGTCGTCGCCGTGCTCATGGCGGGCGGCGCGGGCATCCGTTTCTGGCCGCTGAGCACGCCCCACCACCCCAAGCAGTTCCTCACGGCGCTCACACTCAAGCCGCTCTATGTGCAGGCAGCCGAGCGAGCCCGCCTCCTGGCATCCTGGGACCGTATTCTGGTCATGACCCATGCGGACTTCGCGAGCCTCGTGCGCCGGCAGACGCCGGAGGTTCCGGCGGCGAACGTGGTTCTTGAGCCGGTGCGGCGCAACACGGCCGCCGCCGTCATCCTGGCCGCTACCATCGTTGATCATCGATGGCCGGGCGCCACCATGATCGTCATGCCGTCCGACCACCTGATCACTGGGTTGGCAGCGTTTCGCCGAGCGTTCGTGGCGGCCGTCGCGCGGGCCCGGTCGGGCGGTCTCGGCACCATCGGCATCCGGCCGACGTCTCCGGCAACGGGCTTCGGTTACCTTCATCTGGGCGCGCGCCCTGCGGGCCTCAGGGCCGTGCCGGTCAAGCGGTTTGTCGAGAAGCCCGACCGCGCAAGAGCGGCAAGGTACGTTGCCTCGGGCGACTTTCTGTGGAACAGCGGCATCTTCGTCTGGCGGGCCGACGTGTTGCTCGAGGCCGCCGAGCGCCACCTCCCGCAGATTTACCGGCCTTTGGCGTCGCTGCGGAAGGTGATCGGAACGCCGGCGTTCGCGCCATCCACACGCCGGGCGTTCAGGCACATCGAGTCCGTCTCGATCGATTATGGCGTCATGGAGAAGGCCGAGGATGTATGGGCCATCCCGGCGGCATTTTCGTGGAGCGATGTCGGATCGTGGACGTCCGTTGTGGAACTTCTTCCCGCCGATGCCGCCAAGAACCATGTGCGCGGCAACGTCATCCTCGGCGAAGCACATCGCAACGTGGTGGTCGCCGATGGATACCTGCCGGTGGTTGTCGCGGGCGTCAGCGATTGTGTGGTCGTTCAGGGCCCCTCAGGCACGCTTGTCTGCCGCAAGGACTTGCTCGACCACATTAAGCTGCTCCTGGAACGCGCCTCTTCGGCGCGTGCCTGAGACGGGTCCCCCCCTGCCCCCCCCGCCGACTCACCGCATGGTGCCGACGAACCGGTGCCCGTAGCAGCAATCTCGCCGGACCTTCTCGCCAGCCGCTCCACAGGGTCCGCGCCTGCCTGACCCCGTCCTGGCCGCCCGCGGGCCGTCGAGCGAGAAAAGACCGCCCGGCTGGACGTACAGCAAACCCCCGTCCTCACAAGACGAAACGGCCCCGAGTAGGCTTCCATGCCTATCCGGGGCCGCCTGCTTGTCATCGGTGCGATATACCGGATCCGAGCCTTGGACCCGCTGACTAACCCAAGTTACGCAGTTCACGGCCGAAAACGGCCTTGGCGGGGGCGCCAAGGCCGATCAGGACGAAAAGTCTTCACTACATTTGGCGACCTCATCGGCCCGGCGCAGACGTTGCGGGAGCGTCAGGCCCAGGCGGCTGAGCAGCACCTTTTGTCCCTCGTCCGGCGACATGACACAGCGCAGCCGGAGAGTC
>Ga0315284_10004391_pt1 | contig 20013 bp, 16 predicted proteins | sample YL17G09_16_MG_FD_203696 | JGI IMG/M metagenome (GOLD analysis project Ga0315284, IMG submission 203696) | Sediment microbial communities from Yellowstone Lake, YNP, Wyoming, USA - YL17G09_16 | ecosystem: Environmental > Aquatic > Freshwater > Lake > Sediment | place: USA: Wyoming | collected...
ATACAGACTCCTGTACCAATTAATAACTCTGTGCTTTCCCTCTAATCCATGCAGGCTGACCCTTCGGGTCAGATAGAGAGATGGAATTTACAGAAAAAACAGGACTTGACTTCGATTTCATAATCACTCCGAAATTACTTGATACAGTTACTGACCGGAGTCTATATTATTGTCATGGCAATCATTGAAAACCACAAACCTGCCCTACCCGACCGTATCGCATTCATTGCAGACGCCCATCTCGGGATGCCCGGCGACGATCCCCGCCGTCCGGAAAAACTCGTCGGATTCCTGCGCTGGCTGAACGGGAAAGTTTCATATCTTTATATAGTCGGCGATCTTTTCGACTTCTGGTTCGAATATAAAACCGTTGTACCCAACACAACCCCACACGTTCTTTTCGAACTGTACAACATTGTGCGCAGAGGAACACGGGTTACCATCTTCGCAGGCAATCATGATTACTGGCTCGGCCCCTACATCAGTTCGGCTGTCGGCATGACCGTGGTCCCCGACGAAGTGGTTGTCGAACATCAGGGCCGTACACTTTACATTCACCACGGCGATGGTCTCTATCCGTACGACCACGGTTACCGAATCCTGAAAAAAATCCTGCGGAACAGGCTGTCGATTAAGCTTTTCGGTCTTATCCACCCTGATTGTGCCGCCTGGATCGCCCGGGCGACATCGAAAACATCGAGGACTTATCTGGCACCGCCGGACTATCAAGGAAAAAACCTGAAACTGTTCCGGGCCATCGCGGATGAACGCCTTACAGGCGGGTATGATGCCGCCGTTTACGGTCATGCCCATGTACCTCTCATCGAGGAACGCCCCGGAGGCACGCTCGTTCTTCTGGGTGACTGGATTAACTACAATACGTATGTATTTCTTGAAAATGGCATATTTACACTTCACCGTTGGGAACAATGAATGAACAAATTTATTGTCAACTAACATGTTAAGAAACATAGACTTCGGGTCAATCAAACAAGGAGTTTTCCCATGACTGCAGTATTCGGCTCAACCATGAAGAAACAGGACATTCTCGAGCATGTCGGCGATATTTCCCAGATCTGTGATATCAGAAAAATGATGTACACAGAAGGGAAAAGCGCCGGAGTGCAGGTTTTCGATGTCACAACCGGTTCCGGTTTTATGTTCAGCGTGCTTCCGTCACGCGGGCTCGATATCTCCAACGCTTCGTTCAAAGGAATTCCCCTCGTCTGGAAATCCTCGACCGGGGAGACATCACCTTTCCTCTATCAACCGGAAGGATATGAATGGCTGTATAGCTTTTTTGGCGGCCTTCTGACAACCTGCGGAATCTCATACAGTTGCGGCGCCTGTACCGATAAGGGTAAACAACTCGGGCTTCACGGCCGCGTATCAAATATTCCGGCGGAAAACGTCAATGTCCTGAAAGACTGGGCGGGTGACGAATTCATGCTGAAAATATCCGGCAGAGTCCGTGAGACGAGCGTTTTCGGGGAAAACCTGATCCTCCATCGTTCGATAACGACTTCACTCGGAGCACAGAAACTTTTAATAAACGACATGGTGGAAAACGCCGGTTTCACGACGACCCCCCTGATGATGCTGTATCATGTGAACGCCGGCTGGCCCATCGTGTCAGAGCACTCTACCCTCTATTCCCCGTCACGGAAAGTCACTCCCCGTGACGACGCAGCGAAAGTGGAAGCGGAAAAATGGGGCTCGTTTCCCGTTCCGCAGAAGGATTTCACCGAGCGCGTGTATTTCCATGACCTTGCGGGTGACCGCGACGGTATCTGCAAGGCCGGGATGATAAACGAAAACCTCGGAATCGGTCTCTATGTGAAATTTCCCCGGACGGAATTCCCAAATTTCGTCGAATGGAAGATGACCGGTCAGGGCACGTATGTCGTCGGGATGGAGCCGAGCAACTGCACATGCAGCAGGGCGGAAATGCGTGAAAAAGGACTTCTCGAGTTTATCGGGCCGGGCGAAAAGCGAACTTTCACCCTGGAAATCGGCGTCATAGAGGGCACCGACGAGATAACAGCCTTCAAAGATTATATCCGCGGGATTGCCTTAACATGAGAGATGTGCGGAAAAACGAGCTCGGACGGACGGGTATCGCTGTCAGCGAACTCTGTCTCGGAACCCTGATTCACAGCCGCTTGCAGGCGAATCTTGCCCCTGAATACGGCGCCCGGGCCATCCGCAGGGCACTCGAACTCGGGATCACCTTCATCGACACGGCGAAAACATACGGCACCCACCCCCATGTTCGTCTCGGTGTGGAAGGGTTCACCGATACTGTCATCGCCACGAAATCACCGGTGAAAACTTCGAGAGAGATGCGTCAGGATGTAGAGTCCGCTCTCCGAGAACTCGGCAGGGAAACGATCGACATTTACCATCTTCACCTCGTCAGGAACATTGCTGATATGCGTGAACGCGAGGGTGCTCTCGATGTACTTGTCAAATGCAGGGAAGCTGGCATGATACGGGCGGTCGGCCTCTCAGCGCACGGGGTCGAGGGTGCGCGGTGCGCGCTCGACTACGATGAAATCGACGTTGTTTTTCCGGTCATGAACACGAAAGGGCTCGGAATTACTGACGGTACACGGGACGGGATGATTGAAACAGTGGTGAAACTTCGTGAATGCGGGCGCGGTGTTTATGCGATGAAGCCACTCGGGGGCGGGCATCTGATCGAGGACATTCCGGGTGCGATCGGGTACCTGCGCGGACTGAACATGTTCGACTCCATCTCGGTCGGTCTGAAAACACCGGAGGAAGTGGAGGTCATGTTTGGCGTTTTTATAAATGACCATGCGGCAATAGAACGGGCGCTTGAAATGGGAAAAGACCGTTCACACCGCAAACACCTGATCGTCTACGATTTTATTTGCGAAAAATGCGGGACCTGCATCGATGCCTGTGCGCAAAACGCCCTTTCGATGGGAGAAAAATGCGCCGTCGTCGACACCGAAACCTGTATACTCTGCGGTTACTGCGCGGCGGCGTGTCCCAAATTCGCCCTGCGGGTCATATAATGGAACTCGGAGTTTTGGGGGCTGTAAAAAAAGTCTTTTCACAAGCACCATGCTCGAAATATAGTGCTTTATCACTGTAAAGGGCATGTAAATCAGCACTTCATAAAGGAAGTATTTTTTTCAGTGGGTATTTTTAACATGATCTCATGTTATCTGGCGGAGAGGGAGGGATTTGAACCCTCGACTGGGGTTGCCAGTACACGATTTCCAGTCGTGCTCCTTCGACCGCTCGGACACCTCTCCACAGACTCTCAGATACTGCATCGCGCATAAACATGGCGGAGAGGCAGGGATTTGAACCCTGGGATGGCAAAGCCATCAACGGTTTTCGAGACCGTCCCATTCAACCGCTCTGGCACCTCTCCGGTTAATAATCCAATTTTTTATTTTTTCCGGGCACGAAGCGCCCTGAAAAACTCGCTGAGGATGGCGGACGTTTCACGTTCCATGATACCGGCAAACACCTGCACTCGATGGTTGAGGCGGTCGTCGCTGCAGATGGTATAGAGGCTTTCGCATGCCCCCATTTTCGGGTCTACGGCTCCATAGAACAGCCTCGGGATACGCGCCAGAACAATCGCTCCGGCACACATGGGGCATGGTTCGAGGGTCACATACATGTCGGCTTCGATGAGCCGTTCATACCCTGTCGTTTCCGCCGCGGCCCCGATTGCGATTATTTCAGCGTGCGCGGTCGGATCGTTCAGGGTCTTGACCCGGTTCCCTCCCCTGCCAATTATCTTACCGTCCACGACGATTATCGCCCCGACCGGAGTCTCGCCGAGCTCAAGAGCCTTTTCGGCTTCGCGCAGGGCTTTCCTCATCCAGTAGTCGGGTGATATGTTCTCGTTCATGGTTAGTTTTTCCCGCAGCAAATATAAAAAGAGCGTTCTGATAAGTCAACCATGTATTTCCCCAAAATAATTGACAGGATTAACCCTGATTATTTATAAGTCTTTGGATTATCAATAAATTTTGTACACTCACCCCCTTGCATCTCCCTCTCCGCAGGCTATAGCGGAGGAAGGCTTTTCTGGACTCGTGCTCCCTTTCTCTTACGGGTAAGAGGAGGGGTCAGGGGATAAGTTTTTTAAGAAAAACAATACGTTCCGCTTGTGCTCACAATAACTTATGAATAATACGGACTAAAATACCATTGAGCTCAGACATTTTTTTACTTTTTCCTTTCAATAATGACCGCGGGTTTTTACATTATAACCTTGGAATACAGGAACATTTATCTCCAAAATATTTAATCAATTGAGTTCTCGTATGATATTTACAGCAACAAATCCGGGAGGTCGACACAGATGAAAACACAGAAACTTGGATGGACCGGCATGCACCTTTCAACCGTCGGGCTCGGAACCTGGGCGCTCGGAGGAGGCGGCTGGCGCTTCGGTTGGGGGCCTCAGGACGACCGTGAGTCAATAGCGGCCATCGCGAGAGCTGTCGAAATGGGTGTGAACTGGATAGATACCGCGGCGATATACGGTCTCGGTCATTCGGAACTCATTGTCGGCAGGGCACTCAAAGAACTGCCTGAAAGACCCTTCATTGCAACGAAATGCAGCCGTGTCTGGGACGATCAGGGCAACATTTCGGGTAATCTGAAACGTGAAAGCATCAGGCAGGAGGCTGAAAACAGCCTGAAACGGCTCGATGTAGATGTCATCGACCTCTACCAGATACACTGGCCTGCGCCGGAAGAAGACATAGAAGAAGCATGGGAAACAATCGCCGATCTCGTGCGCGAAGGTAAGATCCGGTATGCAGGTGTTTCGAATTTCAACCGTGATCAGATCGAGCGTATCAAATCCATACACCCTGTTGCATCCCTCCAGCCACCATACAGCATACTGAAACGCGATGTCGAAAACGAACTGCTCGGGTACTGCGCCGAAAACAACATCGGTGTCATCGTTTACAGCCCCATGCAGAAAGGGCTCCTGACCGGCACGATCACCCGTGAGCGCATTACAAGCATGCCGGACGACGATCACCGCCGGGCGGATTCCATGTTCAATGAACCGGAACTATCCATCAATCTGCGCTTTATAGATTCGTTACGCCGCATCGCGGAAAAAGATGGCAAATCACTATCACAGCTTGCCATAGCATGGGTGCTCCGCCGTCCCGAAGTGACTGCCGCCATTGTTGGGGCGCGACGTCCGTCTCAAATCGAAGAAACTGCGCCCGCAGGCGACTGGGAACTGTCGGAAGCTGATAGTGAATCAATCGAAGCACTTCTGACGCAACGGGAGCAGGAACTCACTGCCTGATGACTACGAACACGCCGTCGGGCCGGTCAATCAGATACGAAAGGCACACTATGAGTAAAAAAACACCCAAACCTCTGTGTATCATCAACTGCGCTGCACCGATCAGAATATGCGACAACGGCGGATGGACCGACACCTGGTTTGCGGAACACGGGAAGATTTTTAACATCGGCGTCTACCCTTTTGCGGAGGTACAGGTCGAGGTGTTTCCATCCGGTCCCGAACGACCGAGGATTATCATAAACGCCGAAAATTTCGGCGAGCGTTATGTCATGAATCCGGAAACAACCACCTGGGGACGTCATCCCCTTCTCGAGGCCGCTATACAGCGAATGAAGGTTTCAGAAAAGTATTCCATTCAGGTTACGATTTTCTCCGAAGCCCCGGGCGGTGCATCCACCGGCACATCGGCAGCGGTGACAGTCGCCCTCGTCGGTGCGCTTGACTGCCTGACACACGGAAGGCTTACCCCGCACGAAATCGCCGCCACCGCGCACTCCATCGAAACCGATATGTTGAATCTCCAGTGCGGCATTCAGGATCAGCTCTGCTCAGCTTTCGGCGGTATCAATTATATCGAGATGCACAAATACCCCCATGCCACCGTGTCGCAGATATCGATCCCCAACACACTCTGGTGGGAACTCGAGCGACGTCTCGTCCTGGTCTACCTCGGAAAATCGCATACCTCCTCCCCCATCCATGAGAAGGTAATCCGTGAACTTGAGAACAGCGGCCCCGAGTGCGCTCCTCTGAATGATCTCCGTGTGACAGCGGAAAAATCGCGTGATGCTGTCTATGCCGGTGACTTTGAAGGCCTCGGCAGGGCGATGATCGAGAACACCGAAGCACAGGCACGGCTTCATGAAGACCTTGTCAGTGAGGACGCATGGCGGATCATCGCCATCGCCCGTGAACACGGAGCTATCGGGTGGAAGGTCAACGGCGCCGGGGGCGAAGGCGGTTCGGTGACGCTCTTGTGCGGGCCGGTGTCTCATGCGAAGCGGACGATGATCAGTGAAATCGAATCAGGAAATACTCTTTTTAAGAATATACCACTATATCTTAGCAGATACGGCATCAGAATATGGGAATACCGGGAGAGATAAAACTTTCGGCACATGCGGGCGGCCGGTTACCCTGGTTCACAGCATTATGTTCACGGCAAAAGTACGGCTCGGTATATAGACGCCGGGGATGGACGGCGGCGTTCGGCCTTCGATCTCATCAAGTTCGGTATGACAAACCCCGCAGGCAGAAATGCTTATAAGAATTTCACTGTCCCCCGGAACAGGAACCGGCACATCCGCCGATTCCAAAGGTTCTGTCGATTCAATGAGGTTGAACAGTTTTCGCAGGAGCATCGATTTCATTGTATTATTCTTAATTATTTGAAACATATCGCATGGAGTAAAGATATATAAAACACCTTTAATAACAACACAAATTCGAAAAAATACTTGTATTTTACATTACCGTTCGTATATTTACATACGCTATGTTCTCTCTCAAAAATAATGACAATTCAGTAGTGTCCGGTAAATATTGGTATTATGAAATGATAATCCGTTATTAGGCAAGCAGTTGCAAGCTATTTTATAATTTATGAACTTGAAAATGGTTTCAAAATATTTACTTGCTTTTACCCCCTTTCCGGGCTCACGCCCGACTTTCCCCCGTAGGGGGCAAGCTATCGTTTAACAACAGGTTGTATTCCTGCCCCCGTAGGGGGAAGGAAGTCCGTAGGACAGAAAGGGGGCTTTCTCAATATGGTTTTTTAAATTTAACCGGACAGTAATGATGACAATTATATAATTATATACAGATTCACCTGAGGAATAACACCATGAACATGCTGCTACGCAGGGCGTTGTTTCCTTTTTTTCTCTTTACCTTTGCCGGTACAGTTTTCTCCCAGGATGTGTACGAACTGCGGAAGCTTTCCGACAGGGACTGGGTAGATATGACCACTGAAGAGCGCCTGAACGCACTCAATACCTCGAATAATCATGCGTCTAACCAGACATTTATCGGTAATTTCGGAACGTATTATGATCAGTATCCGAAATGGGGATACGATTATTATGAGATGGAAGACCGGTATGAAAACTATGCTTTCAGAGGATTTGAAAATTATAACATTATCGAGGACCGACGCCAGAAGTGGTACTACAACCAGTTCGGAGACCGTTTGACCAAGATGACGAGTAATGCTCAGATCTGGTATGAAAGGGCCAATGATGATGGTTCCTATTCGGCCGATGGACCGGGTGGATACATCAATCAACTCGTCACCGCCGATGGTATATGGGTAGCCAGGGAATCAACCGATGACTGGGCGGTATCCGCTGTCGGAGCCGGTGCTTTACGGACAAAGCTGACTCCCCTCACGCTGAGTATGCCGAACCTGACGGGTATGAAGGTAGATTTTCAGTCTCACAATTACCAGGCGAGTCTCGTAAGTGGCATACTGGGCGGAAGATTGGCATACATTCCCCCACATTCCGGGTTGATTCGCGGATTGGAATCGAATTCGTTGATGCTCAGGGCGGGACAGATCCGAAGAAAAATAGGTGATCTGATGCTCGGCGCTTCATATGCGAACATGTATTCAGTCCAGGAAAACCGCGAAGAGGGGCATTCATCGAAGGGGATGGTCAGCGATTACGCCCCTACCCCGATTTATTACCTTGTCAGAATAATCGATGATTCCCCGCAGGATGGCGGAGGACCGATCGTTCATAATATCAGGATCAAGGTTAACGGACAGTATCGTTCCGATATTATACCGCAGGCATATCTGGATGATCTGCGACGTGAGAAAATTACCGCCGTTACCGGCAAAGCCCATCAAAATTACTATGAAACACAATCGAATTTTTCCGGAGAAATCCCGCCTTTTGACCAGACAACGGTGTTCGACCGAATTCCGAAGTATCTGGACTATCTGTATATGAACGATTATCTCAAGGGGTGGAACACAAAAACCATGACCGAGGATTTCAATATTAAAAATGGACTCAGTTTTTATAAAGTCGTGAATACCGGTGATCTCCCCTTGCAGGTAAACGGTAACGAGTATGTCGTATTTATTTTCGACCTTGGAAGCATTACCGATGTTGTCCGGCGGGTCGAAGCGGAAATCACGGTTTCAAATGACTACAGAATTCAAGTGGCGGAGTTCAATACGAAAAGAGGCGGTCATGATTCGTCCGGTGATAACTATAGCTCCTATACGCCAACTTTCTGGAAAACGATGGCCCAGGCCGATGGAAATATCAAGGATGGGTCGAATATGCGTACGGTGTCCGTTGATTTCGGATATGAGGTTGCAAACACCATATACGGATTCGATGCCAGCTTCAACTATCTCGGATTTAAAATCAACGGTGAATATGTGACAAATATTCATCACTATATGTTTTCCGACGGTGCGCCCGGAACCGGAATACCCCCGACAGAGCCTCTTGATTGGACACCTCGTGAGGGATATCGTTCGACCCTGACGGACCATTCATATTATGTGGTTGCCCAGAAGGATTGGACCCGTTGCGGTTTTGGCGGTGAACTCTTCAAAATGGGGAAGTTTTACCGCCCGAACATGATGTATTACATGCCAAGGGATATATCCGGCTCCGGCTACAACAGCAGAAACGACTATGTACGAATGACGCTCATTGACGATAATGACGATGACGACCAGTACCCGGATTTGATGCCAATACCGAAGGCGATGGCGGTTGAAATGCTCAGTTTGCTGGACCCTGATGGCGTTTTCCCCGGAAATGACCTCGATCATGACGGGCTTCCCGACAATGAAAAGAACGACAACCAGATTCCTGACTATGATGAGCCGTTTCTCATGTTCGATGTCGATCCCGACGAGTATGTTTTTGGTGATGATTTCAACAACAACACCATCCCGGACTTCCGTGAAAATGACCTGAAAGATGATATGCCTTATGATATTGACCGCGCCGGACGTCATCTTTTCCTGCGATTCACTCCTCAGCAGCAACTGAATCTTGTTGTCGGGTCATTTCGAACCCGGGGAGTCGGGTTGGATAACAGGACCGATAACAATTACCTGAAAATGACCTTTAATTATAATGTGCTATCCATTGGCAACATATATGCGGAATACCGCCATGAAAGAATAAAGGACAACATTCAGGATCAATTCGTCATTGTACCGACAAAATACCTCTGGAAGGCAACTCCCTGGGGTCAGATGTCGCGGTATGATCTCGAATTGTATTATGATGAAGTTGAATTCCGGAACTCTGATGTCAACAAGTTCTTTCTCGATTCACGGATCAGGCCCATCCCCTCTTTGACCATAGAGAACCATGTAAGGTATGAACGAAATTATCAAATCGAAGGAACCATGTATGACAATACGTTTCAGCCGAAAGACATTTTATCGACTTTTGCCATGGTCAACAAGTTCGTTTATACATGGCAATTGGGCAATTTCACCTTTGCACCCGGGGTGAAATTTCGTTTTTATAAAAAAGAACGTTCGGAGTCCTTCAATCCCCTTGATCACTATTTGATGCGTATCCCTGTCGTCTACCTGAAATACCGTATTTCGGAAAACACGAACATCACCTACGGCATGCAGGGATTCAAGGGATTTGAAATGCTCTATAGAGACTATATTCAAAGTCATAATGATTTCCATCAGGTTAACCATATGATCCAGATCGAGAACAGGACAAATTATTTCGGTTTCGATACCTGGGCGGGGTTCGGATTCCAGCTCGAGCAGGTATCGTTCGACGAAGAATATAGGAAATTTGAGGAATTCAAGAGGTCTTCATTCTTTCTTAAGATGTACATCGGCTACTGATCTGACCTATGTTCGCGAGGTGATTCTCGGGTAAAAGTCGCAGGTTTATAAACAATATTCTTGAAAAAGCAAGGTGATTGCCGTGAAAAAAGAGCATGTTTCGCAGCGATTCAGGGGTGCATCCGATGCGATCGATATGGACAGGCTTGAAAGGGAAACCCAAAAACTCCTGTTTTTGGGCCTTGTTGTCGCCGTTTCCTTTCATGCCGCACTCGGGTCCTATTTCATGTTTAAGAAGACCGTGGTGAACGTCGTAAAACCCCCGACCATGGAGTTGGTCATCCGCCGGCCGCGGATGACAAAGCCGTTTGAATTCAAAAAGAAGCGTATCAAGCAGCGCGAGTACAAGAAAAAAGAGATTGTACAGAGGAAACCCTCTGCGGATATTAAAACGAAATCAATTCAGCAAACTCTCCTCGGTACCGTGGCATCCTACGAGTTTTCGACAAAAATGGAAATCGATACCGGCGCCGGCGTGATAGTACCCGAGGGACTGTCAATTGGAATGGTCACCACGCGTGAACCCGAGAAGCAGATTTCCATGAAAGAAGAGATGATTTCACTCGATGATCTCGACACCGGCCAGTTCAAGGCGATGGTCATTCAGGATCCGAATGACAAACAAAGCGTCAAAGGGTTCGTATATATCGCCACACTCTGGGGGGCCCAGCTCGAACCGGCATATAAACGCGCTGTTATACACCTGTCGGATGCTGTGAACCGGTATACTAATATCAGATCGAAAGTTGACAAGCATCTTTTCATTGATTCACGGAAACTGTTCGACACACCGTTTGTTTTCCTCTGTGTCGATTCCCAGTTTGAATTAACCGATATCGAAGCCCGTAATTTCGGGGAGTATCTTATGAAAGGGGGATTCGCCGTTCTCGACAATGGAAGACCACAAGACGAATACGGAGCCGGTGAGGCATCCTTGCGGAAAATGCTGCGGGATTGTCTCGGGAATAAGGCAAAGTTCCTTCCTATACCCAATAATCACCCGGTCTACCACAGTTTCTTTGATTTCGAAGAGGGACCACCGAATGGTGCCGAAATCAATTTTTCCAAAGTTACTGTACCAGGCGATATAAACAAGCGATCGACAACAATGCCGAAACAGGTGCTCTACCTCGAGGGAATTACCGCTGAGGACCGTCTCGTTGCGATATATTCGGACAAAGGTTACGGGATTAAATGGGCGGCTGATTCCAATAACGAGCCTCAGCTCAGAATCGGTGTCAATATGGTCGTGTTTGCTCTGACCCAGGAAGGAAGTATTGCCCAGCAGAAAATGGATGTGTTCTCAAGCGTCCAGTAAAGGCGCAGGAAGTAGACAAAAAAACACGACATATTCCGGAACATATAATACATGGCATTTGTTATATAAGCGAAGCATTTCCGTATAATCGTTCTTAAAAGGTACTCTGTACAATTGGCTTTATTATTCGGAATGAAAGGGAGAATTTACGGTAACCCGTGAATCCTTCCTTTTTCGCATGTGAGAGTTCCATGAACCTGGCTCATATTCTCCAACCCCATTGCATAAGGATCGGTGTGCCTGTTACAACAAAGGAACAGGCAATCAAATATTTAGTTGACATCGTTGCTCACGATTACACGATACCTGATGCTGGATTATTGTATACCAGTGTTCTCGACCGTGAATCGATTTCCTCTACAACGATGGAAAATGGAATCTCGATGCCCCATACCCGTATCGAAAATTTCAATGATCTGTCGGTTTCGGTCCTTATACCTGAAACACCGATCACGGATGGCGACAGAGAGATTCGAATACTCTTTCTTATTATAACAGACCTGACGAAGTCGAATCTTTATCTGAATGTCATGGCAGGTATTGTCTCTCTCAGTCAGAACCAGGAATTAATGAACATGATCATTGGAGCCAATTCTCCAAAAGATTTCATGAAAATAATCGAATCGGGTGGTATTTCCATTGGCAAAGTTATTTTCGTCAAAGATATCATGAATACTACATATCGCAGTCTGCCGCCATCAGCCACGCTCAAAAATGCTCTCGACTTCATCGTTAAAAACCAGAAACCATACATACCCGTGTGTGATGAAAATGGAGTGCTTATCGGCGAGGTAATAATGACCGACATTCTGACTATCGGGATGCCCCATTATGCACAGATGCTGAAAAACCTGGCGTTTCTTTCAACCATCGAACCGCTGGACGAGCTATTGAGATACGAAACTGATATAGAAATAAGAACAATCATGCGTAAACCCTCAATAGTACTCTCACCGGGCACTTCCATTGTTGAAGCACTCTTCCATTTTATCCGGTACAGCGGGTGCAGTTTCCTCCCGGTTACAGAAAACATGATTTTTCAGGGGGTTCTCAGCCATATGGACCTTGTCAATAATTTTTTAAGGGCATAGCAGGATGACATTCCAAATCGTTACAGCCCTCCTTGTTTTCCTTTCGGTATACGTGGTTATTTCGCTGGAGCTTGTAAACAAGGCATCAATTGTGATTCTGGGAGCATCCATTATTCTCCTGCTCGGGATAATCACACCGGAAGAAGCATTTTTAAAAGTAAATCTTCATATCATTTTTCTCCTCACTTCACTGATGGTTTTGGTTAACATCGCCAAGGACACGGGACTGTTCCAGTATATCGCCATTAAAGCTGCAAAGCAGGTACATGGTGATCCGATTAAAATTCTCATTTTCCTCTCGATTCTCACCGGAATAACTTCCGCATTTCTTGATAATGTAACCACCATCATTATTCTCAGCCCAATCGCGATACTGATTTCGGTGGAACTGGGCATTTCACCCGTTCCCTACATCATCACCATGGTGATTGCTTCGAATATCGGCGGAACAGCCACACTTATCGGTGACCCCCCCAATATCATGATCGGGTACAACGCCGGACTGTCATTCGGCGATTTTTTATACAACCTAACTCCACTGATCTTCATTATCGGTGCAGTCGGTATAGCCCTGTCAATCGCCATATTCAAAAACAAGCTCAAAGCGACAGCGGATCGACGGGCACGAATCATGAGCTTCGACGAAACGGGTATTATCACGGATAAGGTCATGCTTATCAAAACTCTCACTGTCTGGGGTTTTGTCATTTTGGGATTCCTGTTACAAGATATCTTTCATATCAGCCCTTCTGTCATTGCCATGAGCGGTGCGGTAGTGCTCCTTATTATTACCGGATCCAATCCTGATAAGTATCTTGCTGAAATCGAATGGGTTACAATTTTTTTCTTTGTCGGCCTGTTTATTCTGGTGGGAACACTCGAAGAACTTAAAATCATCGAGTATATCGGACAAAAGCTTATCGTTTTTTCCAGAGACAACTTGATGGTTACCACGTTCACAATTCTCTGGGGAGGGGGGGTATTATCGGGTATTGTCGATAATATCCCTTTTGTTGCAGCGATGATACCGCTCATTGACATGATGAATACCAGCGTCGTGCATACGGGGAGCAACATCCTGTGGTGGTCGTTGTCAGCCGGAGCCTGCCTGGGTGGTAATTTTACACTGATCGGGGCTTCGGCAAATGTTGTCGCCTCTCAAATATCCACCAAGAGCGGATTTCCTGTACGATTCTGGGATTTTACAAAATATGGCATTCTCTATACACTTGTATCTCTTATTATTTCCACTATTTACCTTTATATAAGGTATTTTTGAAAGTTTTTTGATAGCCTTTGTTATTTTATTCAAACACTATAACTTCCCGTTATCCCTTTCCCTTCGTTACAACAAAATTGTATTGCATGTATGTTTTAAAAAATGCTATTCTCAGAAAAAGGACTGTATTTAATTCAAAGGAGGGGTATAAACATGAAAAGAATGTTCATGACAATTCTCGGAGTAATGGTTGTGACGTGCACAGTCATGCTGGTACTTTCCGGTGTTGCTTATGCTCAGGATGAGATACGGCTTATCGTTCGCGGGGATGACATGGGGATGACAGAGGGTTCACTTGAAGCATTCGAGCTGGCATTCAATAACGGCGTTTTGACCTGCGGCGCGGTACTGGTGCCGGCGCCCTGGTTTGAGGGAGCGGTGGAGCTCTGTAAAAAAAATCCGGGCTGGTGTGTCGGCGTTCATCTCTCCTTAATCGGCGAATGGCAGGGGTACCGGTGGAGGCCGGTATTACCATGGGACAGGGTGTCCTCTCTCGTCGACGAGGATGGTTTTCTGTATCGTTACCCTGACGAACTGTTCGCACACACACCGAAACTCGAGGAAATCGACGCCGAATTCAGAGCCCAGATCGACCTGGCCCTGAAAAAAGGTTTGCATGTCCAGTATCTTGACACGCATTACCTCGGTTATGACAGTTATCCGGGTATCGAGAACATTTTCGAAAAGCTCGGACGCGATTACAACCTTCCCATATCGGGCAAGATGAATGAAAGCCGTCCAGGAAGTATTTACTTCGCACCCGTAGAAGAAAAGACGGCCGGTGCGGTGAAAATGCTCGAAGACCTGAAACCGGGCTTGTGGCTGTGGGTGTGTCATATCGGCATCGATTCCCCCGAACAGAATGCGCTTATCCATACAAGTCCGGAAGATATCTTTGTTCAGGACGGGGTCGGGAAACACCGTGCCGCGGAACTGTCGGCTCTCATGAGTTACGATGTAAAAGCGGCCATCATGCGGAAAGGAATAAAGCTCGTCAACTACAGGGAATTATGGGAAGAGAAAAAGCGTTGAGTATGGTCGCATATATCCTTTTTGTTTGAAAAATTCTTTCATATAGTCTGGAATCCATGAAAACAGACATATATTTCTATTCCGGGACCGGCAACTCCCTCTGGACAGCGCGAAGGCTGGCGGAGAACCTCGGCGGCGCATCCCTCCACCCTGTTTCACACATCGCTGCGGATGTCCTTCATACCCCGGGCGAAACTGTCGGGTTTGTTTTCCCGGTACATATCTGGGGTGTTCCGAGGAAAATCATCAGGTTTATTGACATTCTTGCAGTTAATACATCGAAATACTATTTCGCTGTGGCGGTGAACGCGGGTCAGGTGGCAGCAACACTCCTCCAGCTCGAGAACCTGATGAAATCGAAAGGGCTGATACTGTCTGCCGGATACGATCTGGTCATGCCCTCAAATTACATCCCGTGGGGCGGTCCCGGACCTGAGGAGAAATGGCGGAAGAAAATTGAGCAGGCAGAAGAAAAACTTAAGCTGATAGTCAGTGAAGTCGCTCAGAAAAAGCGATCGCCGGTGGAAAGAGGCCCCCTGTGGCAGAATGTCATTTTTTCCCTCGCATACAGGATGTCTTTCGATAAAGTTGCTCATTGTGATGAAAACTTCTGGGTGGACGATAAATGTACTTCATGCGGTATCTGTGAAAAAGTCTGCCCAGCCCTGAATATCGAGATGGTTGAAGGGAGACCGGTCTGGCGTCACCGGTGCGAACAGTGCCTTGCCTGCATCCAGTGGTGCCCGAGCGAAGCGATTCAATACGGCAAAAAAACTCCCGGGTATACACGGTATCATCACCCCGAAGTAACTCTGGGCGATATCATTGCCTGCGCACCTGCCGATACTTAATCCCCTCGCATATGCCTCACCGTTTCAGCTTTTCTTTTCAATCTGCATCAGCAATCATCAACCTTTCTCCGTCTCGTACCGTGGAAGCTCGTGCCCCTCAATCTCGTCGATCCCGACCGGGCGGCCTCCCTCCGCTCCCGATTTATGCGCCATGAGCATCGCTGCGACCTTGTTCAGAAGATAGTCCTCGTTCTCGGGCCAGACACCGGTTTCGAACGTCCGGTCGATGATACGGAGTAACGGCAGCCACAGATGCTCGTCGTGATCGACTCCCCGTGATCCCTCCCAGTATACTGCCTGCTCGACGACGTCGTGGTCGCAGTGTACTTTCGCCCAGTTGCGGTACGGCTGGCCGAACCATGTGGAAGCGACACCGATGACCGGGTCACGGTCTTCAAGGATTCTTTCGTGTTCGAGGTGGACCATAAGGGGCGGAATGCTGAGCGGATCCTCATCAGCAGGCCATGTCATGCCGTGCGTGGAGCATCTCACGACCTTTCCGCCGACCAGCTTCTGAGCGGTTTCGAGAATGTGAGGCATGTACGAGCCAAAATTAGCCGTAGAGCCATCGATATAATAGCACTGAACATCCTGTGGATTGAAACGTGAGGCAGCAACCTGAAATTCGGTCATCCAGGGGACACAGGAACCCCCGGCAAGCGGGCATTCATGCTCCCTGGCGAGCCGGATGATCTCGCGGGCTTCACCGATCGACCAGGCGAATGGGCGGTTGATGAAGACCGGTTTCCCCGCATTGAGGAACGGCCGGGCGAGAGTGAGAGCGTGTTCCGGATCGGTGATGAATACCGCATCGACAAGGTCGAGCATCTCTTCGGGAGCTTTTACCACATGCTCGACATCTAGTTTTTTGGTGAAGGTGTCGATGCTCATGTAAGACATGAGGTCGTTCATGCGCTGGTTTCTCCATGAATCGGAACCCCTGAAAGAACTCAGGTAGTTGTCCTCTTTCCCCCAGATGGCAACAACTTTCATGGTGGTCCGCGGAGGAACCGATGGTTCATTGATCGCCGCCGTATAGGCCATCGCGTGCGAATATGGGCCCAGACCGACCATGCCGACCCTGATGAAGTCACGGTTGAGTTTACGTTTCAGAATGACCGGTTTCGTGGCGTGCGCGTTTTTTGCCCCCAGTCCGGCAGTCATTCCTGCGGCGACCGATGTTTTGATGAAATCTCTCCGTTTGACAGCTTTTCTATCCATCTCGCTCTTCCCTTCGATTATTTGGGTATTACGTTCCATTTTTCGATGCGAACGGTCGGCAGGCGGTAATCCCCTACTTCATCGACTTTTATGGGTCGCCCGCCCTCGTTCGCCGATTTGTAGGCGGCGATGAGAACCCTGAGCTTGGCGAGAATGTCCTCACGGGTTTCCAGAGACTTGTTGGTTGCGAACACTTCCTGAACATTGATGAGGAAATCTCGGAAGACGAGCTCGTTCTCGGTCCAGTCGGTTGTTCCTTCGAGGATGGTGTGGTCATTGTAATAAATCCTGAACCATTCCATTTCGTTCTTGTACCCGCCGAGTGTCAGCGTCCCCTGAACCGGCGGATAATCTCCCCGCGGCTCATACTCGAGATGAATCCGTGAAACCGGAATGCCGGTGGGGTCATAACCCTGGGAGCCGTTCCAGCCGTACAGGGCAACCTTCCTCACCCCCGGCCCGATCAGGCGGTGCAGGGGTTCGAGCCCGTCATTGGCGTACGAAGTGAAAAAATTATGGGATGTTGAGGCGAAAAAGGCGGCTATGTTGTCACGTTTCACTTTGGCGTACCGTACCTGGTTCTCGTACATATCGGCCGTGAACGATCCAGTGTACACCGCTGAACCGTGAGCCCCGGCGAGATCGAGAATACGTTCGCATTCGGGCACACTGACCGCCACCGGGCTGCAGATAAAGATGGGAAGCCCCTTTAAGATAAAAGGCTCCGCGAGGTCGTATGCACGGTCGAAATCCATGATCATGACGGCGTCCACATGTTCAATCATTTCATGAAAATTTTTGCAGACATTGGGTACGTTGCATTTCTTCGCCATGGTGCGGAGGGAATTATCCCCTTTGTACCAGAAGTCGAGCATTTTCTGGACATATTCCTCGGAACCTTTATAGTTTTTCGAATAGTCGTCGCCCCATATATGGGTTACCCGCATGTTGAGAAAATTGTAGTCCCGGAAAATATTATTGATGACAAACATGTAATGACCATAAAAAGAAAACGGCCCGAGCCCCACCCATCCCACGCGGATCAACTTCCGCTCTTTCGGTGTTTCCTTTTCCATACCGATGCCCCCTTCTTATTGAAAGAAACATTGCAAAATCAGTAATTGAGTCCGTAATTTTCTTTAAAATTTGTAAAAGTTAAGAGGTGAACCGATATTACCATCTCTGATTCGGAAATTGAATAATAAAATGAGATGGAACATGGCTTACCCGAAGAATGAAGATACGGGGATACTTGGAATTCTGCAAGCAAGTTCTGTAAACGATGACAATCCGCTTTGAGGTCTATTGCGCCGCACTATTCTTTTATGGGTGCGACGTTTTATCCGTTGCTTTTGCCAGATTGAAAGTGATTCCTGAATTATGTTTTTGCTCTATCGATCAGAGAAGTCGTTAGTTAAAATATTTTCAGCAATTTTATAAATTTATTTGGTAGTTTACGGTCATAACAATTTAAATCAATTACGTCATATGTAATAAATCTGAATCATCCCATGAATCGGGCACCCATTCCTCAAGGAATTGATAGTGTCTTGGCAGGAGGTTTTTTGCTACAACTTTTGCAGTTTTTCTGATTTTCTTTAAAAGTTTTCGTTCCTCATCAGACATTTGCGGATTAAAATAAGCATCAACATTTTCATAAATATGGTAAGGATTATACATACCACCTAAAGTAGAATCAATATTAAGACCGGAATTTATTACATATCGCAACGAAGCTTTTGCAACATTAATTTCACCTGTTTTATCATACTTCTCACCTAACCTTTTAAAAGGTATGACAAGAAAGTCTCCTGCAAAGGGCTTCATTGTAATGACACCTATACCTCTTTCACGCAGCGCGGGGATGATGGTATGAATATTTTCGTCGGGTTTTAAATTATCCCATAGCCAATTGTGATAAAAGTTATAAGGGAAAATTACGAAATCAAGTGGCAATTCTGCAAGAGGCATTTTAAGATCTTCTCTTGTATGAACAGGCACACCAACTGCTCTTATATAACCTTTTTCTTTAAATTTAAAAAGCTTCTCCCACCAATCCCATTTGTGTCCAAGCTGAAACGGATAACTTTCATCTCTTCTGTATGCGTAAATACGTACTAAATCAATATAATCCCTACGGAAAAGTCTCAGATCTCTCTCAAGCTCCTGTTCAACAGTACGACCTTCAAATGGGAAAAAAGCTATTGAAATAACCACATCGTTAATTACAGGTGCAAGATAACGTCCCATAGGTTCATACTGAAAACTATTCATCTCAATATCATACACATCAAAAAAATTAATACCAAAGTCATAAGCCTCTCTGATCATCCATTCTCGTTCTTTTTCATGCTCTCTAACTTCCTGTGTTATATGTGAGCCGAATCCGAACTTTGATACTTTTATACCAGTTTTGCCAATTTCGCTCATCGGCATTGTACCCTGAGGCTTTGGAACTTTTGTATCAAAATCAATTGGAGTTTGCATTTGCTTTATTGTTACTTTATTCAAGCTCATTACAGAACACCCAGATACTCCGAGACCTAAAGCTCCTGCAGAACATTTTTCAATAAAATCACGACGTTTCACAATAATTCTTCCTATAGATAATATTTTTATATTATACTTTAATTGTATAACAATGTATTTTTTCAACTAATTTGAACAATTCTATGATAATTATAAAAAATGTCAACATAAAAGATTAAATGTTTTCTATTTTTTATTTACTTATAACCGCTATTGCGTTTGACTCAACAAGCTGCTCTTCACCGAAAAGATTATCAACATCGGCTATAGTCATAGCTTGGAGCCCGTTAGGGAAATATTCACGGATGAGTTTTGCGGCAATAGGAAGATAGTCACCCGCCTTTTTCTTACCGGCCTCAGGATCAATAAAATTCTGGAGGAACACAACATCATCCATGGTTGCACCATAGTGTGCAAGTACAGCCTTGATGTTTTCAAGCGTTGCGCGGAACTGTTCTTCGAAATCACCCATCATAAATTCCGGCATACCGTTTTGATCGACTTTCTGACCGTG
>Ga0315284_10004392_pt1 | contig 20008 bp, 22 predicted proteins | sample YL17G09_16_MG_FD_203696 | JGI IMG/M metagenome (GOLD analysis project Ga0315284, IMG submission 203696) | Sediment microbial communities from Yellowstone Lake, YNP, Wyoming, USA - YL17G09_16 | ecosystem: Environmental > Aquatic > Freshwater > Lake > Sediment | place: USA: Wyoming | collected...
GCGGGGCACGATGGATATGTCCAAGTTTGGCTTCTTCCCCATGTCCGCGCAGATAGCGACCGCTGTGGGGACAGGGCAGCTCCATCAGCTCCTTCCCCCGGCGCTGGAGTCTGCTTCCGCCGCCCTCGAACTCATCCCGAAGGGCGTGCCCATCGTAGGTGGTATCCGTCTCGGCGAGATCCTGCCCTCATTCTTCAACACCGACTCGCGGCAGGCGTACATGAAGGCCCAGCTCATCGACATGGGCATCGACCCGGCTACGGCGACGGAGGACGACATGGACAAGGCGCGGAAGTCCGTGAACCTTGCCATCCTCGCTTCCGCCCAGATCGGCATCACGCGCTTCAGGCCGGAGCTAATCAGGAAACTTACCGATACCCGCGGCGAGGTGGCGGCGAAGTACGGCGTCCCCGCCGACATCATCGCGGCGTCGCTGAAGTCGGGCCGGAACCCCCTCTACGCCCGCGACGCCAACGAGATGCCCTATTTGAACAAGGCCCAAGCCGACTCTGCTACTGACGAGGCGGCGGCTATACTCGGCGTCCCGCCCGAGGCTGTGCGTGCTGTGAGCGACATCTGGATAAGTATTCGTCCCGAGAAGCAGCAGAAGGCGGGCACGTTCTACGACGAACTCGCCGCCTTTGACAAGCAGGGCGAGGCCGACCAGCTTTCGGCGCCCGCAAAGGCTGTTCTCGAAGGCACGGCCCTCCCCTACGCTTGGCGGCAGAGGCGGACAGAATACTATGTTCACCGCGATCTTGTCCGGCAAAAACTCCTTCGGGAGATGAACCTAGAGGACGCTGATCTCAGGTACGCTCCCGACGCGCCGAAGCGCCAAGAGGATGTCCTCGCCGAGAAGTATTACGACATGGACCCCGACGCGGACGGCAACGGCATCATCACGAAGGAAGAATGGACGGCTTACGACGCGAAGACAAAAGCGTTCTTTGCCGACGAGTGTACGCCCGCCCAGCGCGACTACATCAAGAACTCAAAGACGATGCCGTGGAAAGACCAGAACAACATCAACCTGGAAATCCGCCTACGTCGCGCGAAGGACGTAGTGCAGACGCTCTTTGACACGCCGAAGTACCGCGGCATCCCCGTCGCCGTCCAAGACAAAATCGACGCCGTGGCGGATCAGGAGGCGTGGTTCCACTACAACCTGCGAATGAGGGGCGGGTTGTCCACGGCCCAGCTTCCGAACAACGACGCGGTGTGGGCGGCGTTCCGTAACTACCTGTCGCGCACCGATCCCACATCGATGCCATACTTCGTCGTTGCAAACACGATGCGAAGTTCCAAGGTTCGCGCTAGGCTGCAAAACCCGGAGCGGCTGGAACTCCTTCTCCGCAACATCGATGTGCTGGCCTTCTACCCCGACTTGGCGCAGAGCCTTAGCGACGACGAGAGATTGATCCTTGGCATCGGCCCGCGAGCGACCGGCGAGGAAGGTATCTTGCAACGCTGGGCAAAGACGTTGAAAGCGGGCAAGGCTGCTTGACCATCTGCTGCACGTAGACTATACTGCTACATGACGACGGATAGGTCGCCAGAAAGAAAGAAAGGAAGAAAGAATGACCGAGAGCAAGATAGTCACCGTTTATGTACGTGCCCCGGACGACGACACCCGCACCCTGAGTTTCCCCCGCATCCCTGAAGTGTCGGACGCTGACGCGCTGGCGCACGGCTTCGCCATCGACGGGAACTCCTACGTCATGGGCCTAACGGCTTACTTTGACGAGGACAATCATCGCACGGTTTCACTACACGAGGACCTGCGCGACTCCCAGCAGGACCTAACCCGCTGGCTGGGAACGCGGGGCTTCGTGGTCGAGTTCAAGTAAGATGACTGGCGACCTATCCGTCTTTGCGCTTGAACCGCCCACGGGTTGTCGAATGTCGCGTCCCGGCGCAGCCGCAGCCTCGGATTGTCCCCCAGACTGGCCCCTATCGCTCCTTTCAAGCGTCCGCCCCGTTGCGGTTCCGCTTGAAGGCTCTTGAGGAGCGGGGCCGTGGCTCGTAAGAGACTGACCACTGACCGCCAGCGCACCGCCCGCAAGGCTGGCCTCACCTCTTGGGCTAGGAATCGTGGGCGAAAGCTGCTAGACTGTGCCAAAGGCGGACGTGCTCGCATGGGTGAAGGCTCCGCTGCCTCTCTTACGGGCTATGAGATGGCGATGAAACGCTGGCGCGGACGGCAAGGTACTACGTAGCAAGCTGCATGATGTCCACGCCCGAATATGGGCGAATACCGATGCTACACAGCTTCACCAGTCCACGTAGCAAGGTGCATCCCCGCTACGTAATAGTACAGTATCTTACCCCCGGCACCGCGTCCCCAAAATTGCCCATACGCCTTGACACCGTTCAAAAGCGTCGCTTATACTGTCATTATGGCAAGCAGCCCAGAGTGCAAGCAGCATGAGTGTCAAGGTACTACGGACGCGCTCGATACTATTCAGCGTAGTTACACCATCGCCCTGCGGGCCGACAACTGCAAGGAAACCACCGTCCGCAGCTACCTCATAACCCTGCGGTTCTTCGCGGACTACTGCCGGACGCAGGGCTTTCCCCTTGAGTTGGATAGTATCACACGCCAGCCCGTCCGGGCATGGATCGCGGAGCTGGTGGCCACCAAGTCCTCATCGACGGCCCAGACCCGCTACCGGGGCCTGCATCGTTTCTTTGAGTTCTGCACTCGGGAGGGCCTGCTTGAGCACAGTCCTATGGAGACGCTGCGTCCGCCCAAGCTGAACGAGCGGATCGTACAGCCCTACACTGAGGAGGAAGTACAGCGGCTCATCGACGCCCGCTCGGGCAAGTCATGGCTAGACCAGCGCGACGTTGCGATCATGTGGTTCCTCGTGGACACAGGCGCGCGGGCCAATGAGGCGTTGCAGATGGCGTGGGAAGACGTGGATCTCGATACGGGTCAGGTGCGGCTGCGGGGAAAGGGTGGCGTCGAGCGCATTGTCCGCATGGGGTATCAAGTGCAGCTCGCGCTCGACCGCTACAGACGGGCCTGCCCGCACAACGCACCCGACGTTTGGCTGGCCCAAGACGGCGGGCGGCTGTCGTATAATTCCCTCTATCGGATAGTAAGCAGGGCCGGTAAGAGTGTCGGTATCCGCGGCGCGAACATCCACCGCCTGCGGCACACGATGGGGACCATCTTCCTCAAGTACGGTGGGACGCGGCAGAGCCTACAGGAAATCCTCGGCCACAAGACGGACCACATGACCCGGCGCTACGTTCAAACCGTGGCGCACGCGATTGCTCTAAAGGAGCACGAGCAGCATAGCCCCGCCGACTGGCTGCGGGAGCACATGAGGCAGAAGAAGTAGTCTTCCGGGGCCAACGGTCACTCGAACCTCTTTCCAAACAGCCGGTAGACCAGCTTCAGCGTGCCGATTACCAGCAGGCCAGGGACGGCCCAGACAAGAATGATCCCAGCGCCAAACACGCCGCCAACCACGCCGACAGCAAGGCCCTGCCAGAGGTTATCCGTAGCCATTATGCCCGCGACAGACGCTACGACGAACCCGACCGCTCCCCACGTTAACGCATACCCCAGAAAACCGCTGTCTTCGTCGTCCCCGTTCATTTCCTTCCCCTTCCTACCTGCCGCTGCCTAACACCCCACGGCCCGAACAAACGCGTCTACTTCAGAAAGCGCAAAATCTACGAAGTAGGTGGCGTCGCCCATTCTGCGGGATATGTCTCTGATCTGTTCGAGGGTTTCACCTACCCCTAGTATCTTCCAGCAGGCAGAGGCCGCGTCCGGTTCCAAGGCCAGTGTCGAGCCTGCGCCCCTGCAATTGGCTTCCGCCCAAGATCGCAGGCTATCGTACTGGCGGGAAAGGTACTCAGTCGATGAACCCGAGATTTGTGCCGAGGCTAGACTCGCTTCTACGTTCATTCCCTGCGCCCACGTAATATTGCAGGCATTCCACCTGTCAACCACCGACGGAACGGGAGCGGCGGGCGCAGCAGGTGCAGGCGGCGGAGGCGGGGGTGGCGGAGGAGGCTCTGTGGGAGGCGGAGGAACAGGCGGAAGCTCGGGTTGAGGGGGTGGTGCGGGCGGCGGTGCGGTAGGTGGAATCTCTACCCTGGCAGGTGTCGAGGTCGGCGGTATGGCTGAGGGAAGCGCGGCGACTGTTGCGGTGGGCGCAGCCTTAGCTGTTGGGCTTGCGGTGGGAGTCTCCCCCGCCAACGGCCCGATTGCCTGTTCCACGGCTTGCCACGGTCGAGTCACGCCCAACACGGCGCCCGACGCGAGGGCAGCGCCAACCAGCACAGAGGCAACGACGATCACGGCAGTCTTCATGCTCCTGATCCTTTATGGCAATGACTCACAGGCGATGCCGTCGTTGTCGCCGTCAAGGCGGAAGGGATCGCCCGGATGCGCGTCAAGACAAGCCTGCGCCTGAGCAATGGGTGGCGAAGTCCGAGCAGTTGCAGTCCGTCGCAGCGCAGGGGCCGCACGGATCGCCACCGGACGGGGTTGTCGGCGCAGGTCCAGGTGTGGGAGCTAGTCCCGCGGCGCATCCTTCCGGCGCAGGCAGGCCCGGACAGGCGCTCCACATGCCACGTCCCGCCTTGTACGCCTCGCACTCCGAGGCCCGTATCGAAGGCAGAAGCAGAGTATCAGGCGGGTAGGATATTGCGTTGCCGTAACCCTGCCAAGCCAGATCACCATTGAGGAACAGCTCGCAGCCGGGGTTAGACGGATCTGTGTCCACCCACACATAGGCCAGCAGGCGATCGTAGCGGTCGGTACAGGAGGTGTCGCGCATCAGGCAGACGGCCTTGCCGTCCAGCAGGCTCTTGGCGTAGTCAGACGCCTCCTGTCCATAGCACTCCTGCTGCCCGTACACCTCGGGCGTGTCCACGCCGATCAGCCGGACGCGGTAGGTCTGACCCGCCGTGACAGGGCAGTCGTCGCCCCAGTTCACGGGCAGGTCAACCCTCAGATCGAAGGTGTCGCCATCGACAACGTGGGTCGTCGTGCCCAGCACGCAACGCTGGCCGGTCCCGAACGCCGCAATGAGAAGCACAGCTAGGAGCAGGGAAAGAACGAGGAGCCTACGTCGCATGAGACACCTCCCTGTAGGTCAAGTGCGGGGTGGATGCCACGAGTATTACAGCCCGCGTTGGAATTGTCAAGTCTCTTGACCTTCCGTCTGCTAAAGGTTCGGGTCGCTACCTGCCCGGCGCCGTGGCGGCACAGGATAGGGATGAGTGGGCGCTCCAGGCCCCAGGCGCCCCATACCCACGTTAGCCCCTCCTGCGCCACCTTGCCCGCCATGATGGGCCAAAGGATTAAGGAACCGGCTACGACGGCACCGCACGGCCCGTCTCGGGTTCAGTCAACCTTACGGCCACAGGGACAGCCGCGGCAGAACGTGGCGCAGCAGCTCCCCATGCCGACGCTCCTGACCTTGCGCCTACTCTTACTGCCCGCTCCCCCCCCCGAGGTGTGACATGTGACAGCGTGTGACACCTCTAAACGGGTACACCCCTATGTCTCTTATCTTTCTTTTCTCTTTTCTTCTTTCTTGGACCTTATACGTATATATACTGTCACAAGGTGTCACACTACCCCACGGCCTGCCTTCCGTCCCTCTGCGGCGTGACCCTTACCCAACGCTGCTGCTTCGTTCCACCGATACCACGGAATACGCGGTGCTCCACCTCCCCAACGCCAGCTCGTGCGAGCGCTCCAACAAGCTCGCCGACCGTGATTTTCTGATAGTCCGTGCCGAGCAGCCTTTTGCTCCTGAATGCCTGCAAGCTTATGTACACGGCGCCCTCGCGGACTACGACGCCCAGCGTGAGTGAAGAACGGTTTATGCCCTCGTCAAGCGCGCGCTCGACAGGGATTCTGTCCTCACCAAACGCTGCCGGAAACTCGGTGTTCAAGATCAGCGCCCACACGCCTTCGCCAGCAACGCTCCGAGCCTGCTGCCAAGACTCTGACTTCTCCCCAAGCAGCTTCGATGCCATCTGGAGGTACTCGTCGTCGGGCAGTATGACTTTGGCAACGGCCAAGGCAGGAAGAAGGGACTCCTTGTAGTGGCTGGACGCTTTGATGCCCCCTTCTACGGGGTCCGCCCGTACCTGCGCGTATGCCTTTCGCAACTCGGGGGCGTGCTCCACCGACCACTTGAAGATGGTGCGCCGCACTTCAGCGGGATCGGCACCCTTTCGGTGCCAGTAGTCTTGGGCAACGTCTTCGGGGGCAGCTCGCGCATCCTCATGAGCTGGCCTTGTGACCACCCAGCGGTTGATGTCCTGATCTTGCACGGCGATAGGCTCAATGCTGGCGAACAGCGCGGGGTAATGAACGGAGAACTCCCTAGTACCGCCTTCGGGCTTCCCCCGGACTGTACGCGAACCTGCCGTGCTTGCAGAACGCGTGGTTCGCACCACGCCCTTAACATGCGGCTGCTGTTCGATCTCTTGCTCGTCAACAATCAGCAGCAGCCCAGCGTTGGCGAACTTCTCCAGCCCCGCCACAGATATGTCATCCACGGTCACGGCGTTCAGGACGAAGGGGCCACCGACCGGGTAGTTCTCTCCCTCGCTCTTGCCGTAGTACCCCTTGAGCAGCCTGCTCTTGCCACTTGCAGACGGCGCCATGACGTGTATCGTCGGCCTGCGGGGGAACAGGTCGGCGACGGTAAAGGCAAACGGCATGAGGGCGTGCAGGATGTAGTCCGAGTCCTGCTCGAACTTCCAAGCCGCGCGCAGCAGCCCCTCCAAGAGTCCGAACACGGTGAGGGCGTCAAGGCTCAACGGGCGGTTCAACTGATCCACGGTGAAGGACAGCCAGTCGTCGCCTGCCGCACATTCCGCAAGATAGTTGGCCTCGCTGCGGTGGATCACGGGCGCTTGGAGTTCTGTCCAAGGCTGGCCTGCTTGCCGAAACAGGGCGCGGGGGCCGCTTACCACAAGGGCCGCATCCCCCAGAACGTGAACCCCGCTCGCCTTTCGGCGGAAGGTGTCCATCGGCGGAACCTGTCGTGCCCACTCCGTCACGACCGCGGACAGAATATCGTTAGTCTTCACATGTTGGGTCTTGCCCTGTTCCTCGAAGTGGGGATAGACCGCCTTCTCGACAAACGTTGGCGGGTAGCCGACAATCGAGGCCAGCAGTCCCGTAAGGCGAGGACCTGGTGTTAGGGACAAGCGCTCCAGCCGTCCGTCCTTCTTGCAGTAAACCCAAAGCCACGCCTGCTGACCGTCTTGTTCGCGGGCGACGGGGTGTATCGTGTGCTCTTTCAGCAGCAGGTCCTTCTTGCCCTCCGTCAGCACCTTTGCGACGTGAGGTGCCCCGTCTTTCCCTGTTACCGTGAAGCTGCGGTTGCGCGTCATGGAGGAGCCACCCACCGTATGTTAGGCATTATTTGGCCTTTTCCAGCGTTATCCAAAGGGTCTGTCCAGGGAGGTGGACTGAATACCGCGCATCTATATGCACGGTGAGGTTGAACCGCTGGCATAGGTCGAGCAGCCACTTCATCCCACCAGCGCCTAGGCCGTAAGGCTCGCTTGTGAACAGCGCTGCATGACCGTCCTTATTCCAGACCTTACAGTGGTCAAAGGCACGCACTTCCATCCCTTCTGAGTTCAGAAGGTTCCCTTGATAGGGAAGCTGCGACCTTTCCTTCCGGGTAAGCAACCGCTCAATGCCCCCCACGCCCACAGCATTAGAGAGTTTGTAGCCCTGAGCTTTCATACTCTCCAGCCGGGCGCCACGAGCTGTTCTGGCATAGGTGTCGTCAATTTCTGTCATGTGCTTATTCCTTTCTGCGCCCGTTTGAACTCCGCTTCTAGGGTCTTTCCTCCCTCGAAGCCGAGCCACCGGAGCAGGGCAACAACCGGCGAATCGCCCTTCCGTGGACGGTGTTCGAGATAGTACAGCGTTTCGTAGGGTCGGTGTGCTAGGTCGTCCAGCCACAGCCGGTCGCCGCCGGGATCATGGTCTTTGCAGGCCGCTTCGATCCGCATTCTTGGATGCCCGAGGCGCGGAAGGAAGTGAACGCTGTCTGCGGGTTTGCCGCACGTATCACAAAGGATGCCTCTGCGGAGAGGATCCGTCTTACATTCCAGTCCCATATCCCGCCTCCGCTGCCCACGTCTGAACGACTGCCAGGAGGGCCTGCTTGTACCCGGAACGCATGAACCACTCCATCCACTCGTCGTCGAAGGCGTGTGGGTCGTCAAGGCCGTGATCTCTGACGAACGGGGGAGTGTACCCCACTGTGGGGGCCAGCCATCCCTCGAACTTTGCGGAACGCGTCAAAGAAAACAGACCCTCGTTGCCTTCGTTGTCGCGGACCTCGATGTAGGCTTGGTTTCCCCGCGTCTTTACAGATAGCGGCTGGATGCCTAGTCCCTTGAGGGCCGCGCTCAGACGGTCAATGATCCCCTCGGGCAATGATCTGTACATGTTGTCTACCTCGCCATCCACATCAGCGCCCGCTTCAGATGGAACGCGAACGAGTGGCGATCTACCGCCCACTTACGACCATCCAAGCGTTCGCTGCCGTCGCTGCGGAACTGTGAGATACGTACCCACATGACGCCGGAAGGCTCAGACTCGGCGACCACGAAGCCGCGGAACGTCACCGCGAGCCGCCTCTCCCCGTAGTCCGCGTTGTACTTCGCGCTACACTCCCACGTCTCCCCCTCCTCCGCCGCAGCGTCGTCGCTGACCTGCGTGAAGCCTCCGCCTTCGAGCGCAGCCCGCAGGTCGTCAAGGGTAAGATCAGCCCGACGGCGGTTGTTGGCACGCTTGCCCGACAGGCAACCACAGCCGGGGCACTTGGGCAGCGTCAAGGCGGGCGTTCGCGGGATGCGTCGCCAGCGGGCACCGCAGCCGTGGTCAGGGTAGCCGGTGAGGCAGATGAGAAGCGTCCCCGAACGGGGTGGGCTGACTTCGCGTGCTGCGTTGTTCTGTGGTGACATGGTTTTCGTTCCCTTCTTAGCTAGACCTCCGCCGCTCCAGCGAACTCGGCTCGCAGCACCTCTATGTGCTCCAACAGCCGCTCCTGCTCCCGCGCGGCAACCGCTGTCGTGTGGCTATGTGCGGCGGTGCCGCCGTACTGCGCGACCTCCGTGAGCGCAGCCGCGGCGACCTCATACGCTTTGAGAATACGAAGCTCAAGGTAGGTCATCGTTCACTCTTTCGTGGTCTAGGGGTCAGTCGAGTCAGCCGCGATAATCGTGCCGGTGTCTACTACCCCGCTGCCACCCACGACAACGCCTGCTCTAGGTCATGCGCCAACGACGCGCGATTTACGGGCCAACAACTACCGTCGCCAGACATGACCCGTATCCAGCCGATAGGCGAATGCAGCAGCTCAACCTCATCTGTGCAGAGGGTGCGGAGGAGGACCGAAACGCACCTAGGCGCTTGTGCAACAACGACACGCGGCTCCTCCACTAACTTGTCCGGCGAAACGTCGATCCCGCCGGGCACACTCGGGATGTCTGCCCCTGTGCCCGCGGCGCCCTCGAACAGCCACAATTCCCTAACGGGAAAGTTCGCATCGACGACGAAGGCGGCGGGTTCGGAATCTTCTTGCGCAAACCCCGCGGCCTCCAGGATGCCATGCACCTCGCCGAGATCGAGATCAGCCGGGGGCTGGTCGGTTGCAGGTGTGCCTGCTAAGTGGCCACAGCGGGGGCACCGGGGGATGCGGCAAGCCCGTAGCATCTCGCCGCGCTCCTCCGCGTTCACCACCGCGCCGAAAGCTTCTAGCTCCTCCCGCGCCGCGGCTAGTCCGCGTGGGTGGAAGCGCCAAGCGGCGTGACAGTCAGGGCAGTCGAGGATCGTGCCCTCTTGGAGTGGAGGGGCCTCCTTCCCTTGACATGGGGATTCAACAGGTGTAGGGTTTGACATAACGTGACTCTCCTTACTTGCTAGGGTTCTCGAACTAAGGCTCTTGTGGCGCCGCGGGTGATACCGTGCAGCGCCTCGGGAGCCTTTCTAACTGCCTCTCGATTTAGTGCCCGTCAGGGCCGGTAGTACATCCCACTCAGCCGCTGTTCTCGTGCAAAGCCCTGCTCCCTCCGCATTCAGCAGAACAACAAACCCCGCAACGTCCCGAAGGCCACAGATGCTACAGGTGGCTGCGATGTTCTGCACGGGCAGACCGGCAACCTCGGGATATAGGCACCTAAACTCGATCTCGTTGTGTTGCGTGAGCTTGTAGCACTTCTGGCAAAAGAGGTCCATTACTTCCGGCTGGACACCTTCCGCGGCGAGGGCTTTCTCTACGCGCTTCGCGGCTTCCGTGGGTAGTGAAAATGTGAATGCGCTCACGCCGCCGCCCTCCTGATGCTGTCGAGAGCCTCCCCGCCGTCATAGGTAAGCCACTCGATTAGCTGGACGTGGGGCTGCTGTCCCTTGGTGCCGAGATGGACGGCAAAGCGCCACGGCGCCCTCGCCAGTTGCTCCAGTCCAAGCGGGTAGCCGCCGATGTCGCTGTGCCTCGAACAGGCAGCGCGGATCTGCCGCCTGCATCTTGGCTGTTCGTCCGTGACCCACGGTACAAAGTGGATGGTGTCGGCGGGCTGGTCGCAGAAGTCGCAAAGGATGACGACCTCGGGCAGGAGATTGCCTCTGGTTGTGCAGCGGTTCAAGGACCTGCCCTCGATGATCTTTTTCATGCTCCCCACTGTGTAGATGAAAGGACGGAAGATCGGAGACTAAAGGGGGTCGGCCCTAGCCCCTTCTCCCCCGCCCCTTCACCGCTTTTCCCTCTGCCCGCCTCTGCCTAGAAGGCGTGCAGCTTTCACAGAAACAAACAACCCCTTCTATCCGGGCAGCTTCAATCCCGACGACGCAGACCACGCTCCGTTCGCCGGGAGCGGCGTGGGGTTAGGTGCCTCCAACAAAGCCTTCCTGATGGCCACCACTTCGTCAGACGTGGGTTCCTCTCGACCGCATTCCAGCCGCGATAGCCGAGAGGGCTGAACACCTATCCGGGACGCAAGCTCACGAACCTGCAACCCGGAACGTACCCGAGCGATCCGCAACGCCGTCACTTTCCGCATGTAGCACCTCCAAGGCCGTGGTCGTCGGATGGTTTCCCCATGTACCAGTATGCAGCGCACCTACCACGCTGTCAAGGGGTTGAGCACAAAAAGATTGGGGGTCGGGGAATGGAGCAGCGTCGTCGCTGAAGTCGCCCTGAGCACGGTGGTCAAACCGTGGTGTGAATGATACTATCGTTCGCCTCAAGAATAGGGCAGAACGCAGGGTGGGATCGGGACGCTGGACGTAATGGCCGTTGCTGCCCACTACGTTGAGAAGCGGTCGCGCGCGGGTGCAAGAGCCGTGCAGTTGGCCCCTGCTGGCCTCGCAATTTGGGGCAAAACGTGGGTACAGAGCCGTCAACGATCGCGCTGCATTGCGCCGCCGGGGCGTGAATCTGCGCTACGCTCGTTGCGAATCTAAGATGAGGATGGGCGCCGGGTGCCTGTGGGAGCCTAAAAGGACTACCCCTACCTCCTACATTCGAGTTACTTTGTGAACCGCTTCACAAGCTTAGTGAACCCTTTCACAAACACTGGTGAAGCATTTCACAAGCGTTAGTGAGCCGTTTCACAAACTGCACACGCTGGCAACTGCAATTGATTGCAATAGCGCGCGGGGTGAGCGATATAGGTCAGGGTTGGCTAATCGGGCGTGCCTGCCTGCTTGGTGATGAGGACCCCGCTGCCTCCGCCGAGTTATCGCGGGACGGGCGCCGGTTCGCAAAGGGGGCAGAGGACGTACCGGCCATCGACCCGTAAGTGGTCAGCGCAGAACCGTGCGCCGCAGTTGTCACAGCAATGCTCCGCAGGGGCGTAGCAATCGCTAAAGGAGCACCTGTCCGGCAGGGTGATCCCCTCCAGCCGGGGGATGTGGGCGACGTTCGCGTACCCCAAGCTGTTCAGCGTGTCTAGGTAGACTGCCAGCACTTCCCGCCTTGGATGAGCGCCCCCAGGGTGCGATTCTGCGGGCGTTATGGCGGGGGATGGTGTCAGAGTCGGAAGATTGCTCATCGTCGTTTCCCTCCTGTCCTGTGGCTGCTAAGGATTAGCGCGCCCATCAAGGCTGTCTCCGCGATCCTTCTCTGCCTTACGTTCCCGCCTGCTACCCTTCTCCCGCGGCCTGCCCATGCCTACGCGGTGGGCAGCAAGGAACGCGTTCAGGTCCGCGGGGGTGATCCTGATCGTGCTGTGCCCCAGCTTGATTGCCCTGAGCCAGCCCCGGCGTATCCACACGCGTACGCTCTCGGGGTTGACCCCGAGCTGGCCTGCAACCTCGGTCGGTGTGAATGCTCTCCGTCTATCTCTCATCATGGTTCCTCCTGGTGCCACCTGACCTTACGCTACCTCCTATAGGCGACATTTCGATACCTCCTACCGGGTCCCCCAGCAAACCAATAACTAGGGGTCAAGTCGTTATGTCCAGCGGCGAATGGACAACAGAATCCCCGAGCGGGGAACGTTCCCCGTTTCGAGGTTCGGCGCTTTGATCCGCGCGCAAGCCTTAGACTCTCCTTCTCCCCTCCCGTTCCCGTGTCTCTAACCCTGGTCGCATCCGCCTGCTGTTGCCGGTAGGCGGGTGCCGCTGGGGTTATTGAGGCCGTGAGGGAGGGGTATCCCCACGGCCCAGCCTCCTGTTCCTATGCCCGATATGCCCGATTCGCTACGCGGCTGCTGCTGCCGTTGCGACGCGTCCCGCGAGGTATACCTTGACCGCAGGGTTGCGCCGCGTGGCGCCGATGAGGTAGCCTAGCTGTAGCACGGCGGAGACAAGCTCCTGGATGCCGGTTGAACAGGTGCCGGTGTGATCCGACAACACCTCCTCAACTTCATCTAGGACAGCCTGCGCCGTGCTGTCGTGCTCAACGGTCGGCGCGAGCGGTGCCATCATGTCGGTGACTGTTCGCGTCGCCTTGCCGATGTCCCCGTTGTCTTCCATGTACCCCTCCTCTGTTCGGCGCTAACCCCTCTGGCCGATACCTAGATACTATCAGATGCCAGACTTCCGGTCAAGGGGTGCGGCCACCTATTTTGAAAGAATCTTCGCAACCGGCAACGACCAGGACCAGGACCATGCCGGGGATGCCCGGTAGCGACTAGGACCATGCCCGGTTGCCGGGGACGTCAAGAGCTGTGCATGGCACGCTGGGATGCCCGTAGCGTCGCGCGAGGTGGACGCGATGGTGCGGGATGCCTACCGGCAGGAACCGCGCGCGTCCCTGGTCAACATGGCGCGCGCCGTTGCAACGTCTGATCTCCATGCCCCAGCTCTACCCCATGCCCGTCTGTATCCCCTCGCCTATCCTGCCGCCCATGCCCGCGCCACGATTCGCGCGATTGCGATAGTTAGCATGGCATTGTGGACTTGTCGTAACCGAAATAGCCCAAGCGGCCACGGCTGGAATCGTCTACGGTGCTTGTTTCCCCACAGCCTCATGCAATCGCGCATCCGCAGGCAATCGAACCCGAAGCCCAAAGGGAGGATCTGTGCGAGAAGGGTGGTAGGCCCTCCAAAAGAGGGGGTACAGTACGGAACCGAAGAACCCCAGGGGCACCCCCTCGGCGCCGTGCGAGGGACCCACCGGCACATCGAGGGAAGCCCCAGGGGCGGGGGGTTCAGCCTAAGAGGGTGGTGCAGCCTCGAAAACTGGAAGATTCCGGGGCCATTTTGGACAATCCTCGCCGCGGCCCTTGACAAACTAGGCTGAGGAAGCGGGGGGAGCTGCGGGGGCAGGATGGGACGCCGCGCTGCACGCTTTGTCTATGAGCTACACGGCGCTGCACCGCGGGGCGAACACTCTCTGCGACAAAAGGCGCGACATTCTCCCCAGCCACGCGCATCTGCGGTAGATAGGGCATTTTGTGACAAAGGGGGCGACAAAATGAGAACACCGCCAAGTTGCGCTCCCCAGCCCGTCGGCTAAGGACTTAGCGGTGTTCCCGTCCGGCGCCAAAGGCAACCGGGGTGGTTTGTAGTTTTGGCCCCGGCTGCGGGAGGGAACCCGCAAGGGGGAACCGGGGCCAAGGCAGGGAGCCAATGTACGGGCAGCATACAGGAGGCGTTTTCGGGGTGGCTCCCCATTTCTATGTTGCAATCAATTGCAGTTGCAACTCATGGCAGGACTATACCGCGCCGGTCGGGGTTTGTCAAAGGGGGTACGGTAGCTGCGGTAGCTACGGTAGCTAAGGTAGTTAAGGGCAGGCCGGGGGGTCTGCTGGCAGGCAAGACCGAGATCCTGTTGTGGAGGGTGCTCTGGCGTACAGCGTGTGCAGCATGTTGTCAAGTGGTGGTCAGGGGGGTATAATGTCATGGTGGAGGATGGGGCCTTGCGGGCGCTGCCCCGCTACCGCATCTGGGCCGGTTATCCGTTTGATCAACGGAACTAAGGGAGGTACGGGCGATGAGTTTGCGTAGCGCAATGGCAGAGCATTTTGCCAAGCTGGACCGGATGCAGGGCGGAGGCACCGTAGCTGGCACTACCGGCGAGATGTGGGGCAGCTACAACGACCTGCTCCGCAACGTCCAGAACGCAGATGCCACCGGCATAGACAAGTGGCGGTACATCCTTACCGTCGCTGCTGACCGGGGCGGTCCTCGTGACGTAACCAACACCTCCTACGCGGCCAACACGCGCGCCCGCTTGCAAATCTCCCTCGATCAGGCCAACAAGCTCTACGACGCGATGCAGCAACGTAGGAAGCAGCTTAGTTCTCCGGCGGCGGGTGCTGCCGCGACTGGTGGCACCGGACAGGGCCTACTGACCGGCCTCTCGAAGATATTTGCCAGGGCGAAGGAGATAGGCAGCACGCTCGGGGAGGCTGCTGCCGACACAGGCGCTTGGCCTTACGGCGTTGATACGACTGTTGGCGGCGATACCTACCACTCTCCCGAATGGCGCCGCGGCGAACTGGAACTCATGCAGGAGCAGAACCAGCTTGCCCGCGAGGCGCAGGCGGCGCAGCAGAGGTCTGACCGAGCAACGCTGGCGGAACGGATGGGGGAGATAGAAGCTGCGGAGCAACAGAGCCGCCGCGGTTCCCTACTTGAAGCTGCCAAAGCCTTGTTCGCCGCCGCGGGCACGGCTGCTCCGCCCGGCATGGTTTACTACCCCGGCTTCGAGCCAGGAGGGGCGGCTGAGGTTTCTGCGAGAAATGCTGGAGATACCGTCCCTGCGTCCTTGCTGGCCCCGATCTCGCGCAAGCCCGTGTCCTTCGACGTGCTCAACGCCTTTGACCTCAACCCCCTGAAGCAGCAAATTGCAGCGATCATGGGGGGCAATATGCCCGGCGCGAAGAAGGGCCTCGTGTCGATGGCCGGTGGCGGCACCGTCGCTGTCCAGAACCTCGCTCGTGCCCTTCAAGGAAAGTCCGCCGAAGATCAGAAGCAGATCATCAACTGGGTTACGACCAGTGGTGCCGTGGATGCCGCCGACGCGGCGGATGTCCTGAAGTGGGTGAACACTTCCACCGCCGGGGGCAGCGCTGCCGAGGATCCCTACTCTTTGAACGCGATCATCGGCCAAGCTATCTACGAACTCGAACGCCAACATGAGTTCGATACGGAGCAACTTCGAGGTGCCACGATTCCCAGTGTCAGGAACGCCATTGCTCAGGTTATGGGGTACAACGACACCGGCCAGCCTACGATGGATATGCGCTCCCTGCTCGCTGGCACGAAGGCCAACCCCCGCAACATCATCGAGGGTCTGTTCCTCGGTCGGGGCATGGGTCTGCCTGCTGACCTCTCCAACGTGGAAGCGGTCGAGGGCGGGTGGCAGGTAGGCGGTGGCGGAGCTGGTGGTGGTGGCGGCGGAACCACTCCTTCTGCCGATCCGTTGCAGGGCGCGAGTTCTGCTGCCGATCTAGCGGCCCGACGGTTGCGTAACCCCGCCCGTTGGCAATCCCCGTCCGGCTCGTGGTGGCAGTCTCAAGGGGACTACGACAGACAGCAGACGCGCAATGTAGCGCAGCGGGCTAGTTCTGCCGACGCGCTTGCTCGGATGCGCGCGGGCACTTGGACGAGTGGTGGAAGAATGGCTGCTGAGGGTAAGGTAGTCTCCGGTCCCGCAATCAGCACCGTTGGCGAGCGGGGCGGCGACGCCGGAACCGAGTACGCATACCTACCGCCCGGCGCGGTCGTGGCTCCAAAGCCTGCTGGCGAGAAGCCCAGCATGGACGGCGCCCTGCGAGCGATCGCAGCGCAGTTGTTCAAGTCCGGCCTCGGTGGGGCACCTTCACGCATGGCTACCGGCGGCTCTGTGTTCTCGCCGACCGTTACCGGCTCCCTGCCACGCTCCTTGCTGGATGCTCCGGCACTCCGGGCTTTCATGTCTCCCAGCAACGCGGGACTGCCCAGCGTCCACAAACTGCCTACGCTATTCCAACCGTTCGGTGCGGGAGGTCCAGAAGCCCCCAATTGGCTTGACCCGCGCGCGATCCTCGCCTTTGCTCATGCCGACCCAACCGAGCAAGACGTGATGAAGTCGCTCACCTCTGCCTTTGGCAACGACCCGGCGACAGCCTTGGAGATGGGTAGGCGGGCGATGGCCGGATTTGGGGCACCGATCACGGCGAGGGCTACATACCGCCCCTACTGGAGCTGGTAAGAAGTAGATCATGCCCTTCGGCATTGACATACCCACTGTCGGCGAAACAGCGCGCGCCCTGCCCTTCGGCGGCGGTGACGTAAAGAAGCGCCTTGGGCAGGCCAAGCACCAAGTCCTCCGTCCCTTGGAGTGGGAGGAGGAGCACCTTGGTCAACCCCTTGCGGAGGGGTTCAACGCCTTTCAGAAGGACATTGACAAGCTGCCGCCGGGGTTCCGTGAGGCAGCGCGCGTAGCGTTCGGCGTTGCTGCGGCTGGAAGCCTTGGCACCCTCGGCTTTGTTGTCACCGGCGGCAACCCTCTTGGCCTGCTTGCTGGCATCGGCACGGGCGCCGCCTTGGCCCACCCGAGGTCGTCCGGTGCCGCGTCGTCCTTGCTTCTGCCCTCCTCCCTTATTGGCATGGGTATGCCCGGCGCAGCCCTGAAGTCTACAGGTCTTGCCATCCGCGGCCTGTCTCTCTTGGAGAAAGCCTCACCTATCTACAAAACCCTCGCGGAAGCATCGGCGGTCAGCGGCAGGACGTACAAGGCTACAGACTTGGCCCGTTTCGGCGTCAACCTTGAGAAGTGGGGCACGCGGCTCATGGAGGCGGAACAGAAGGCCGTCAGCGGGGCCACGAAGCTGGCAGCCTACCCCGTGTACAAGCCCCTGCAAAAGATATGGGAGCTGGGCGGCATCATTCCGCGCAGCGGTCCCGCCCTCGCCGAGCAGTTGAAAAAGGGGGCTACGGGTGCGTGGCTACCCGTGTTCGGCGACCCGACTGTCACCAAAGCTTCGGAACTTCCCCGGATGGCGGAAGACATCATCTATCGCATTAGGGCGGGGGGTGAAATATCTAAGGCTGAAAGCGCGTTTGTGAGCTTAATGACCCGCCTGCGTCCCGACGACTGGGAAGGGCAACTGAGGAACGTCGTCGGCCAGGGTACGCCAACAAAGGCTCTCAACTACCTGAAGGGCATCGTGGCGAAGGACCCGGTAGCCATGAAGGATGTCCTCGCCATGCCCAAGTTGCAGGCCGCGTGGGAGATACACACAAAGCCCCTTCAGCCGCTCGCGGATCAGTGGGTAAAGAAGGGAGTTCCCCTCATGGTCCTGCCGTCGAAGGCCATGCTTGAGTTCGGCGGCTACGCGGACGCGAACCTCATCGAGTCCCTTCTTCAGATGTTCCAGCTTAACCCTGGTTCGTCCAACTTGGGGCTGCTCTGGGAGCAGGTGCGCGAGGCGCACGCCATTGGCATACCGAAGCTAACTCAGAAGGTAAAGCCTGCCACGCGGCAGGTCGTCAACATCTGGAAGAACGTCCCCGGCGTCCCCGAGAACATACGCAACGCCTACACGCCCGCGCAGTCCTTCGTGATACCGGAGATGGGGTTCGGCAAGGGCGTCTTCCGCAGGATGCAGGGGCCGCTGACCAAGGCCGTTGACCTCATAACCTTCAACAAGGTCGCTCCCTACGAGATCACCAAGCGACTGCCGGAGTCCTTCCTCCGCGACGCCTTGGGCGAGATCCCCATCACCGCCGACCCCGAGATGCAATGGTCGCTCATCCACACGGCGGCGACGAAAGACGGTAAGGCCGTCCTGAAGTTCTTGGAGAGCGTGAGCGAGCGGAAGGTGGTAGAGAGCGCGCAGGAGGGTGCCCTGAGCACCATCTTGGTCAAGCATCCTATCCTGTCCGCAGGCCCCCGGAATGAGTTGAGTGCTGCACGGGACGCGGGGTTTAAGGTAGACCCTGACATTCTTGCCAGCAGCGTCGGCAACGCCTACCGGAAAGACTGGCAGACCATCCAAGCAGCGTCTCCCTCGATGATCGCCGTTCAACTCCAAGGAATCGCCCAAGAAGCGCAGGCTGCTATCGACGCGGGGGTCAAATTGGCCCCAGGGCAGCTTGACGACTTGTGGCGGCGTTGGAAGGCCACGGAGACGCTGGCTGGCGGCGCCGCCGAGAACGCGGACAAGGCGATCACGGAGACAGCTCGCACTCTGTCCGGCAAGACCCGCGGGGAGCAGGCAGCTCGGACGGCCTACTTTACGGCGGCTCACGGCCACATGACGCAGAGCTTGACAGAACTAGATGCTGCGAGGCAGGCGGGGCTGAACACCCTCTTGAACGTCCCCGGCGCTGCCGACAGGACAGCCGCTACTCTGGGCGACATGAATACGGCTTGGGATGCGGTCCGCCGCTCCTGGTTCGATTGGAAGGCGGCGAAGGCCGAGTTCTTCTCGCCGGGTGGTAGGTTCTACGGGCTTCGCACGGCAGACAACGATAAGTTCTGGGCAGAGTACAACACGGGGATGCTCGGCGCCTGGGATCAGTGGAGAAACACGGCCATGCCCATCTACAACAATATCCTGAGCGCAGCAGCCCGAGGAACCCCCGCGGAGTTGCTTACAGCGACGCAAGCCCTCCCCGGCGTAGCCGCCCAGCAAACCGTATCTTCCCTCCTTGTGGCAAAGGCGGAGGTTGCGGCGCAAGAACTGGAGCGCGATGTACGTTCCCTGTTCACCGCCGATCCTCGCTTTAAGAGGGTTGCCGACCAAACCCGCGACGTCATAAAGCGGTACGCCACGATCGCGGATACCGTGCCCCTCGCCGACAAGAAGCAGGCCGCGGACGCCATTGCCTACGGCGTGAAGAAGGCTGGAGACGTGGCTCACATGATCTCCATCGACGCCTCGAACCTGACGATCTTCGACAGTTTCTTCAGGTCGCTCGGGATGCCCTTCTTCTCCTACGAAGCGCGGCGCTTCCCGCGCATGGCAGAGTTGGTCATGCAGCGCCCTGCCATCGCGCGCAACCTCTACAAGTTCTTCACAGACGCCTCCGACGAGGGGTACATAAAGGTGCCGGGCACGCCGATGGACATATCCCTGTTCCGCGCCCTCGGCCTCGGTCCGCTGCGCTCGATACAGCAGCCGTATTGGCCCCCCGAGCACGACGGCTTCATGGGGATGCTGGAGCGGGGCACGATGGATATGTCCAAGTTTGGCTTCTTCCCCATGTCCGCGCAGATAGCGACCGCTGTGGGGACAGGGCAGCTCCATCAGCTCCTTCCCCCAGCCTTGGAGTCCGTATCTGCCGGGCTGGAACTCATCCCGAAGGGTGTGCCGATCGTCGGTGGTATCCGTCTCGGCGAGATACTGCCAGCCTTCTTCAACACGGATACGCGGCAGGCATACATGAAGGCCCAGCTCATCGACATGGGCATCGACCCCGCCACGGCGACGGAAGACGACATGGACAGGGCGCGGCAGTCCGTGAACCTTGCTCTGCTCTCCGCCTCCCAGATTGGCATCACGCGCTTCAAGCCGGAGCTTATCAGGAAACTTACCGATACCCGCGGTGAGGTGGCGGCGA
>Ga0315284_10004393_pt1 | contig 19996 bp, 22 predicted proteins | sample YL17G09_16_MG_FD_203696 | JGI IMG/M metagenome (GOLD analysis project Ga0315284, IMG submission 203696) | Sediment microbial communities from Yellowstone Lake, YNP, Wyoming, USA - YL17G09_16 | ecosystem: Environmental > Aquatic > Freshwater > Lake > Sediment | place: USA: Wyoming | collected...
GACACCTTGTCTGCTCGCCCACTCGGAAGCCTGCGTGAAACTCTCCTGCCAAGGGTTGGTGCGGGGCCCTCCGTCTCTTTTTCGATCTTGCCGAACGCCCCGAACAGCACATTCATCGCCGAGCGGTTCATCGCCCGGCACATCAGCAAAGACAGAAGGAAACCCGAAGTCCCGTCCAGCGAACCGGTGATGATCTGGATCTTGTTCATGCGCACGAAGCCCATGGCCGCGTCGGCGAAGCCGGCGGCCGTGCCGGCGCCCACTTGAACGACGACCTCCAGGCCGGCTTGTTTGAGCTTCGGAACCAGCTCGGGAACAAGTGCCACGCGCCGCTCACCTGGGACTACTTCTTTGGGAACGCCAACAACCATGTATGCTCTTGAACCCAGTCTCAAAAGCCGACGTTGAAAGTGAGTTTTCGCTCCTACCCCGAACCGCCCCGCAACTGGCCCCGATTGTGCCTGAAACAGTGGTTCGTTGTCGCCGGTCAAGGCCTGTTCTTGCCAATGTCACTTCCTTGGGGGTGTCCTGGTTCTACGAGCAGCGTTGGAATCGGAACGCCGAAGGCGTTCAAGGTGAATGGCGGGGGTTGAAAGCCCCGGAGGTCAACGGCCTTCCCCCATCCCCAGAACCCTGAAAGGGTTCAATACGGCTTGTTCGATCCCACGGGGGTCGGGGGCCGTTGAGTGTCCCGTGGACTGTCGCCCACGGCCATTCATATAGTTCCCCTTCGGGGAACGCAGACCAAACCCAGGTCTTGTCTCTCGCACCCCTTCGGTCGGCAAAACAAATCATCAAACCCTATCAGGGCGGCACCTTGCCGAAAGACTTCCTGCCGACCGGCCGGTGGGGGGCGGTTTTCAACAGGATGCACAGGATTTCCACAACATCTTGGGGTTTGACGAAAAAAAGCTACCAACCCTAGTAGTTTTCTCTTGACAAGCCCGTACGCAGGGGATAAATAACAACCAGACGCTGCGGAGCCGGTCGGGAGCGCGTGAGGGGACGGACCGGACGGTCGGTCCGAATCCAGCGTTAGCCAGGACGAGCACACACCGCACAATCCAGAGGCCCAGCGCCAGGACAATTACGGAGGTCGGTATGGCGGAGGGGGAGCTTTTGTCCACAACAACCAGTGCTGCGCCCAGCACGGAAAGCCCAACCAAACATGGAATAAGTGTAAGACGCTTTTTTACCAAACCCGGCACTCATCCTTTTGATGACATCGAATGGGAAATGCGCACCGCCTCTCTCCAGAACGAGAAGGGGCAGACGATCTTCGAGCAGCGCAACATCGAGACCCCTAAAGACTGGTCGCAGACGGCGACGAACATCGTGGCTTCGAAGTACTTCCACGGCAAGCTCGGCTCGCCGGAGCGCGAGTCGAGCGTGCGGCAGCTCATCAGCCGCGTCGCCGACACGATCGCGCAGTGGGGCATCGAAGGCGGCTACTTCCGCAGCGAGGAAGACGCGCGCAATTTCCATGACGAATTGCTTCACTTGCTGGTCCGCCAGAAGGCGGCGTTCAACTCCCCGGTTTGGTTCAATTGTGGTTTGTGGCACAAGTATCACCGCTCGTCGGAAGGCGGGGGTTGGTATTGGGACCCCGCCACGGGCGGTGTCAAGAAGGAGACCGAGGCCTACCGTCACCCGCAGTGCTCAGCCTGCTTTATCAACTCCGTTCAGGACAACCTCGAAAGCATCCTGGTATTGGCTAAGACGGAAGGGATGCTCTTCAAATGGGGTTCGGGTACGGGTACGAACCTCTCGCCTCTCAGGTCCGCTTTAGAGCCGCTGTCGGGCGGCGGCAAGGCCTCCGGTCCCCTCTCCTTTATGAAGGGTTATGACGCCTTCGCGGGAGTGATCAAGAGCGGCGGCAAGACGCGGCGCGCCGCCAAGATGGTGATCCTCAATATCGAACACCCCGACGTCGTGGACTTCATCGAGTGCAAGGCCAAGGAGGAGCGCAAGGCCTGGGCGCTGGTGGACGCCGGCTACGATTCCTCGCTGGACGGCGACGCGTACAGCTCCGTCTTCTTCCAGAACGCCAACAACAGCGTGCGCGTGAGCGACGACTTCATGAAGGCGGTCATCGAGGACCGCGACTGGACGACGCGCTTCGTCCACAGCGGCGAGCCCGCCCGGAGCTATCGGGCGCGCGACCTGATGCGGAAGATCTCCGAGGCCGCCTGGCAGTGCGGCGACCCGGGCATGCAGTTCCACACCACCATCAACAAGTGGCACACCTCAAAGGCCACCGCGCCCATCAACGCCTCGAATCCCTGCAGCGAATACATGTTCCTGGACGATTCGGCGTGCAACCTGGCGTCGCTCAACCTGATGAAGTTCCTCACCCCCGACGGCAAGTTCGACGTCGAGGCCTACCGGCAAGCGGTGGACGTCGTCACCACGGCGCAGGAAATCATCGTCGATAACGCCAGCTACCCGACCGAGAAGATCGCCGTCAACTCGCACAACTTCCGGCCGCTCGGCCTGGGGTACGCCAACCTGGGCGCGCTCTTGATGGCCACCGGCCTGCCCTACGATTCCGACGCGGGCCGCGATTGCGCCGCCGGACTCACCGCCATCATGCACGGCCAGGCTTACCTAACGTCTTCACGCATCGCGGCGGAAGTCGGCCCCTGCGCCGGCTACGCGGTCAACCGCGACTCTTTCCTGGGCGTCATCTCGATGCACCGCCAGGCCCTGCAGAACATCAACACGCGCAACGTGCCGGAGCCGGTCTGGGAAGCCGCCAAGAAAGTCTGGGACGATTGCCTGGCCAGCGGCATGAAGTACGGCTATCGCAACGCCCAGGTCACCGTGCTCGCGCCCACGGGCACCATCGGCTTTATGATGGATTGCGATACCACCGGCATCGAGCCCGACCTGGCGCTGGTGAAATACAAGAAACTGGTGGGCGGCGGGCTCATCAAGATCGTCAACAACGTGGTGCCCACGGCGCTGCTCAAGCTCGGCTACACCGGCCAGCAGGCCGGCGACATCGTCAACTATATCGACCAGCACGGCACCATCGAAGGCGCGCCGGGACTCAAGCCCGAACACCTGCCGGTCTTCGACTGCTCGCTGAAGCCCGCGAACGGCAAGCGCTTCATCCACTACATGGGCCACGTGCGGATGATGGCGGCGGCGCAGCCGTTCCTCTCCGGCGCTATTTCAAAAACCGTTAACATGCCCGAAGAGGCCACGGTCGAGGACTTTTCCAATGCCTATATCGAGGCCTGGCGCATGGGCTTGAAAGCCATCGCCATCTACCGCGACGGATCGAAGCGCACGCAGCCGCTGAATACGTCGGACGCGAAACCGAAACAGCAGGGGACCGGGAACAGGGGGCCGGGGACAGGAAAAACCCAGGCCGACAGCCCGGCTCCCGACTCCCGACTCCCGACTCCCCCCGCGGCGGCGCGGCCCTTCCGTCGCAAGCTGCCCGATGAGCGCCGCGCCATCACGCACAAGTTTTCGGTGGGCGGGCACGAGGGCTACCTGACCGTTGGCCTCTACGACGACGGCCTGCCGGGCGAAATCTTCATCACCATGGCCAAAGAAGGCTCGACGGTCTCGGGCCTGATGGATTCCTTTGCCACGGCGATTTCGCTGGCGCTGCAGTACGGCGTGCCGCTCAAGGTGCTCTGCGACAAGTTCAGCCACTCGCGCTTCGAGCCCAGCGGCTTTACGCCCAATCCGGAGATCCGTTACGCGAAGTCGGTGATGGATTACATCTTCCGCTGGATGGCACTCAAGTTCCTGCGACGCGCAGCCGCGCGACGACGCCAGCCTCGCCGCGCCCAACGGTACGGACGTGGAGACCGCGGCGCAACTGGCTTCGAAGTTCAGCCAGGCGGCCGTCGAACGCGCCACGGTTTACCCCAACGGCGCCATCCAGCCCAGCCTGGCCGGGGTCGAACAGGCCGACGACGCACCGAGTTGCCCCGATTGCGGCGCCATCATGGTCCGCAACGGAAGCTGCTACCGCTGCATGAATTGCGGCTCGACCAGCGGTTGCTCGTAGAGATCCTGTAGCGGCGGTCTCTGACCGCCGGGGTGGCGCAGATTGGAATTACGCATGCATCGCACTCAGCGCTACCCAGCGAAACACTTTCCTGCGTGAGGAGGGGACGCATGAATGTGCCTGAAGCCTTGCACGCCATCGCCGGCACGGGTGAGGGTTGCTGCTGGTATTGCGACCGGCAACTGCCCGTCGCTGAACAAGCTGTTCGCGACGGCTGGGATGTGCAGCGGTTGAACGGGGAGCGTGTCGCCAGCATCATCCTGGTGTGCCCGATGTGCCTGCAGGAAAAAGCCGAACTGGGCGAAGAAGGGTTCCTGCGCAACTTGTCTTTGCGGGTCTGCAATTCGACCTGCTGAACCGTCCGGTGCGGCGGGAAAAACTACAGATCCTTCTCCCGCTCAGAGTGGGAGAAGGATCGACTGGCGTGGAGTCCGCATCAACCCTGTGAGGCCCTTATGGAAGAGAAAAAGATCAGGGCGTATTTCAAGCTGCAACTGAAGGTCATCCTCGAGCGCAGCGCCCAGGAGCCCGATGGTTTCCGTGCCTACTTCGCCGACCACGAGCCGAAGGACGAAGAGATCCTTGGCCTGCTCGCCGTCTCCACCATGATGAGCGGCGAATTCCAGGTCGGCGACAGCTTCCCCACCCCGCTCGAAGCCCTCGCGGCACTTTCCCCGCGCAGCCGGCGGGTCCTTTGCGATGAATTCCGCAAGGAACTCAAGCATTGCCTCAGCGAACTTGCCGCGGCTTGATAGAAGGTTACAGGTTACAGGGGACAGGTTACAGTCAAAACAAATCCCCCAACAAGGTTACTCCATAAGGCGAGTTCGCAGTGCGGTTAGCATCTTGCTGATCTCTGTGATCAGGCTGAGCGCAGGCGCCGCTTCTTCTTCCCGGATGTACCCCAGCCGAACGGCGAGCATAACATAGGTCTCCACCTCCATCAATGAACCCTTGGCAATAGCAGTGAAGTTTGCAAAGTCCCTTCTGCTGGAGCGCGCGTGGCCTTCGGCGATATTCGCGGGGACCGACGCCGCCGCGCGAGTGGCCTGTGCGACCAGGCGATACGTCTCATTGGCAGGAAAGCGCTTTGTAAGCCGATAAATCAAAACCGCCAAATCCATCGCCTTCTGCCAGACGATCAAATCCCTATGTGATTCCACCTTTGCCATTTTCCATCTCCTGTCATCGAAACTAAGGAGGCACTTTGCTTTTTTGTTCCCCGTAACCTGTCCCCTATCCCCTGTACCCTCCGGCCTGTAACCTGTCCCCTGTAACCTGTAACCTCGTCCCCTACTTCCTACTCCCGCTATTCTGACGTGTCGCTCAGCCAGATATCCACCCGCGGAACGTCTCCGTTGTACGGCTTGCCGAGGATATCGAGCGTGCCGTTGCCGTCGAGGTCGGCGACTTTTGATTCGTGCAAGTCGTAGCCGCGGTCGACGATCGTGGTGGTGAAGTTGCCGTTCCCGTCCCCGTAGAGGATGTAGATTTTCGAATCGGGATTGCCACCGTCCAGGCGCATCTCCGCGCTGAAGATATCGAGGTTGCCGTCGCCGTCGAAGTCTGCGAGCTGCAAACTGTGGCCGCTCGTCACGTCGAGCAACTTGTGGCCGAGCCACGTGCCCTTCACCCATTCGTACCACATGAGCGGCCCACCGCCGTCGCCGACCACGAGCACGACTTCCGGGCACCCGCCTTTTTTCAATTGCCCTGCCGCCGCGCGCGAGAAAGCGTAGCTGGCGTCGATGATGTTTTCCTCGAAGCGCCCTCCGCCCAGATTCCGAAACCAGCGCCCGCCGCCCACGATATCGAGCTTGCCGTCGCGGTCGATGTCGGCCTTGGCCAGGCCTTCGTGTTCGTTCACAGATTTGAATGCCGCGGGCTTGCCGCGCTGTTCGGGTTCGCTGTCGGCGCTGTAGGAATAGATTTCGGTCAGCGGCCAGGGCTCGGTCCGGCGTGGGTCGGCGGGAATCTTCGCCATCATGAGCGCGTGCGCTTCCTGGTTCCAGAAGACGAGTTCCTCTTTCCCGTCACCGTCGAAGTCGCCGAAGATTTCGTCATGATGCTTGGGCGCGCCGGAATTCTTGATGAGGTGCCGCTTCCAGGGAACAGTCGGGTCATAGTTAGGATACGGATTTTCCCACCACCAGACTTGGTTCGATTTCCAGTCGCCGCCGAAGACGATATCGAGGTCTCCGTCGTCGTCGATATCGGCGACCGCGCCGCCCGCTTCGACGTGGAGCGGATTCGGTTCAATCACGTACCGCGTCCAGCCGGTCTTGCCGCGCCGATACCAGACCACCGAGGGCGCCGCGGTGCGCTCCGTAATCACGAAATCGTTCACGCCGTCCTTATTCACGTCGAGTATCAGGCTCGCGGTCTGCTCCGTGCCGGTCCAGGGCACGGGAAGATCGCTCGCCTTCGTCGAAAGATGTTTCCATTTGAGGTCCCGGCCTCGCGGCGCCGCCTGGTGTGAGCCCAGCCCAAAACTTGCTGCCGCCAAAATTGTTACGATCAAGAATCGCATCAGCATTGCCGGTTTCTCCTTGATGGGGGTCGTCAAGGGCTCAAAGCTTACGCTCCTCTTCGACAAATGCAACGATGGGGAGACAGGTTCGCTTCGTGTATCAACCTTCCGACATCAGGCGGCAACGAGGTTTGGTCCTTTGTCCTTTGTCCTTTGTCCTTTGTCCTTTGTCCCTACCCCCTACTTCCCACTTCCGCCCTTCCGCCTGGCCGATGATACAATTCACATTCGAGCGCCAAACGAGGGAGGCCCCATGAAAGTCGTTGACCCCGTCTGCAAGATGACCATTGATTCCGACAAGGCCGTCGCGACGAGCGAACACAAGGGCCAGACGATCTACTTCTGCGCCAAGGGCTGCAAGATTGCGTTTGATAAGGATCCGGAGAAATTCATGGGGAAGTAACGTTGGGTAGGGGCGCATGGCATGCGCCCCGGGCGGACGCCGTCCGCCCCTACCCGCGCGCCACCGCCAGATTCTCCTTCACTTGCTTTTCGTCCACCATGTTCGAAATCACGGCGGAGAGGTGTGGATTGTTTAGGGCAAATCGGTAGGCCTTCTGGTGGAGACTCAGATCGCCGGGGATAGTCTGGTTGAGCAACGCGGCGCGTTCGGGGACGGGCGTGGTCGAGCGGTCGGGTTCAAATACGGCCTGCGCGTTTTTCATGGCGATGACGCCGAAATCGTGCTGGTGGGCTTCTTCGATAACCGGCTTCACGTAGTGCCAGTTCATGATGTTGCACGCCACCATGGCCATCGAATAGACGCCGCTCGCCATCGCCCCGCGCAGCACGCCTGCCGGGTCGTTGTGCGCCGAGACGCCCAGGAAGCGCACCTTGCCGTCTTTCTTCAGCCGTTCGAACGCTTCGAACACTTCCGGGATTTTCGTTTCGGCCTCCGAGGCCGCCCCGTGCGGGCACATCATCAAATCGACGTGCTCGGTGCCGAGCCGCTTCAGGCTCCCTTCGATTGAACGGATAATGGCTTCGACATAGGTTTCGCGCCGGTCGATTCTCGCGCCGTACTGCTTCTCCATGACGTTACTGAACGCCGCCTCCTCGACCTGGCGGAGCTGGCCGTTGAAATAGTTTCCGAAATAGTTGGGCACAAGCACGCGCCGTCGCTCGATATCCTCGCTCACCTCGCCGAGGATCGCTGCCTGCTCGCCTGCGCCGAGACCTTCGAAAATCTTTCGGAAGGCTTCGTAGCGCGAGCCGGTAAACGGGCTGACCTTGGTGTTGATGAAGACGCGGTCGCGCTTCGCGCCCTGAATCACTCCGGCGTAGCCCATCTCGCTTTGCCCGTCACCGTAGGCGGGCGCCGTGTCGAGATAGTTCAAACCCATTTCGATGGCGACCTCGACGTGGCGGTTGTTGGTGGGCGCGATCGGATCGCCGCCACAAACAATTTCCGAAATCATGAAGCCCGTCCGCCCCAGCCGCCGGTAACGCATCTCCGACTGCTTGTTGCGCCATTCGCCTTCCGGCGTGAGCGCCGCGGCCCGCCCCGGGACCGCAAAGCTTTCGCTGGCAACACCGCCCAAAGCGGCTCCGCCCACCATCACCGCCGAATGGCGAAGGAATTCCCTGCGCGGAATGCGTTGGCTCATTGTGAGTCTCCTGCCCTGATGAAGGTGAGGGGATTTTACTACGGAAGACTGAACAAGCGTGAACTCAGGAAACTGTGCGACCGCTCGCGACGTCTCGCATCTCAGATCACCTCGATATCGTGAGCGGTAATCCAGATGTCGAGCTGCTCGAATCGGGCTTTCAAGGTTTCCTTGTACTGTCGCAAGAAAGCAATCGCCGCCTCTGGCTCGAAGGCGTCGATGACGATCCTCACCAAGACATCCTCGTGTAAGGCGCCACCGTAAACCCAGCTCCCCGAGGCCCGTGTAGCGTCAACCGTCGTTGCGCCGAATTTCTTAAGAAGCTCCCGGTGGGTGACGACGAACTTCTTCTCTTCGATCGATTTGCCGTCGTTATAGTTCAACGGTAAGAGGATTTCGAGCCGCTTGAGCGTCATTGGTAGCTATTTCAGAGGGAGGAATCACCGCGTATTTGATTGAATGCTGGTCGAGCAACTCCAGGCAGGGTTTAGAAATCTCGTAAACCCCATTGGGCAGGCCGCGTAACCTGGCCTGAGTAGCCAGGAGATAAAAACCCCTTTCCTCGTCCTGTTCAGATGCGAAACGGATTCTAACCATAAGCTCCCTCTCTGTAACCGTACCAGATAGAATTCACCCGGTCAACTCTCACACCACAGCGACTTTCATCGCTTGCTGGCCCGTGGCGCCGTCGGGGAAGATGTCGGCGGGGCCTTCGGTCTGGACGCGGCCTTTGCCGTCGGTGGCGCGGACGCGAATCTTGTAGGTGCCGGGCTTGGGATCGATCCAGATATACTTCCAGAATACCCAGGTCAGTAATGAAGGATTACTGAAGAGGTTAGCGCGCTTCCAGGTCTGGCCATTGTCGAAGCTGATGTCAACCGCTTTGATGCCGTCGAGATTCCCCACGGCGTAGCCGGTGATCTCGAAGTTCTTCCCGGAAATCTTCGCCCCGTTTTCGAGGTCGGTGAAGCGCGCGTGCGCCCAGCGCTCGCACTCGTCCGACCAGCCCTGCGTTTCCCAATAGCCGAGATACGCCTTGTTGACGAATTCGATGCGCGTGATCCACTTCGGCTGCTTCATGCCGTATTTGCCGGGAATGAAGATGCGCACCGGGTAGCCGTGCTTCGGCGGAAGGTTTTTGCCGTTCATCTGGTAGGCGAGGAAGTTCTCTTCATTCCAAACGCGGGCGATGGGATGGCCGGTGGTAAAGCCGTCGGCGGCGTGGAAAACAACGTGCGCGGCATCGCCGAGCGGCTGGGCGCGCTCGAGGAGCGGCTTGAGCGCCGTGCCCGTCCACTTGGCGTTGTCGATGTACTTCCCGTCCAAGGGATTGGAGATGCACTCGAGCGTCAGAACTTTTTCCACGCGTGGGAGAGCCAGGAGATCCTGGTAGCTCAGCGCGAAAGGATGCTCCACGAGGCCATCCACTTTCAGTTGCCACTTCGCGGCGTCCACGCGCGGCGTGCCGCCCTTCGAAGTGACATAGAAATCTTCGTTGGGCGTGATGGCCACCAGCGCCGCCCGCTCGCCAAACTTTTCAAAAGCCTTCACGGAAAGCCCGCGCGGCGCACTCAGATTGTTCATCCACCCGTTGACGAAGGCGTATTCGACCAGGCCGATCCCGCCCGCCACGGCTCCGATAATGAAGGTGCGACGCTCCATGGCTCCTTAATGAGATGCAGGGCCAGCGAGGAAGTTCCCGGGCTTGGCTGGGCAGCTACTCGAAACTCGTCCGTATAATCGAATTTAGGTATAGTACCAACGGTGGGGAATCCGTTACAGAAACGTCAGATGGGGCGTGCAAGTGCCAGAAGAATTAAGCGTTAGCCGTCGGCGCCAGTTCTGCGCGCGCTGCGGACAACTGATGTTTGAATACTTCCGCTCGCCCGACGGCCACTTCGGCCTCGTGGACGACGTCGGCGCTTTTGCCGAAGCGTCGCGGGCCGAAGTGTGTTGCCCAACCTGCGGTGCGCGTTACCGGTTGCTCGAACGGCTCAGCCCGACCGGCCAGCCGGTGGAAAGACAGTAGGAATGATTCTCTTTGACCAGTGCGGGCACATTCCGCAGATGGAAAAACCGGCGGAGTTCAACCGAACCCTGATTGAGTTCCTGGCGCAACCATGAGTCCGGAAGCATTCTCTCTCACGCCTGGCAACGTTGTTGATTATCTTGCTGCGCGCGGTCTGGCGGATGGCGCGGCGAGCGTCGCCGTGCGCGAGCTGGGCGGCGGCGTTTCCAACATCGTCCTGCTCGTTGAGTGGGCCGATCCTCCCCGCCGCTGGGTGGTGAAGCAGTCGCTCGAGAAACTGCGCGTGCAAGACGACTGGCGCTCCGAGCGCAGCCGCATCTATCGCGAGGCGGAATCGATTCAGGCTTTGCGGCCCGTGCTCGGCGAGGCGGCGCTGCCGGAAGTCATCCACATCGACCGCGAGAACTTTCTCTTTGTCATGACCGCCGCGCCGGTCGGTGCGATTTCCTGGAAGGAATCGCTCCTCGCCGGGCAGGTTGACCTCGCCGTGGCGCGCCAGGCGGGCACGTTGCTGGCGAAAATTATCAATGCCTCGCGCGATGCCGCGGAACTGCAAAAGAAGTTTGAGGACCGCACCGTCTTCGACCAGCTTCGTATCGACCCCTACTATCGCACCACGGCGAAGCGCCATCCCGACGTCCGCGCGGCGCTCGTGCAGTTGATGGCCAACTCGTGGAACGTCCAGACGGCGCTCGTCCATGGCGACTACAGCCCCAAAAACATGCTGGTGCGCGACGGCAACATCTTCCTGATCGATTTCGAGGTCATCCACTGGGGCGATCCGGCCTTTGACGCCGGATTTCTCCTGAACCATCTTTTCCTCAAGGCTCTCTTCAAGCCCGAATTTGCGCCGCAGTGCCTTAACGCCGCCCGGGAGTTCTGGAAGGCGCTCGGGACAGAAATTGAAGGAGGAATCTCGCGCGGCTTCGAGGCCTTGACCATCCGCCACCTCGGCGCGCTGATGCTGGCGCGCATCGACGGCAAGTCGCCCGTCGAATATATTCGCGACGAGGAAACAAAAGAACGGGTTCGCACCGTCGCGAAACAAATCCTGCGTGACCAGCCTCAGCGGCTGGAACAAGTCGTTCATATGGTGAGGATGTTGAGCGAAGGATGAAGGGTGAAGTATGAAGGATGAAAAGAAGAAGCCGCCGGATATTCGAGAGCGCGCTTTCCGTTATGCTCTGAGATCCATCAAGCTCTACAAGTCAATTCAGGAAGGGAAAGACTCGGCTGGCTGGATATTGAGCAGACAATACCTGCGGTCTGCACCTTCAATTGGGGCCAACATTGAGGAGGCGCAATCCGGCGAGAGTCGCGCCGACTTCCTGCACAAGTATGGAATTGCCCAAAAGGAGGCCAAAGAGAGCCTGTACTGGCTTCGATTAATGGTAGCGTCCGGGATTGTGCCTCAGGCACGACTAGAACCCCTGATGCGCGAAACTGACGAGCTCATCGCCGTTATTACAGCGATCATCGTCAATACGAAGAAGGCAATCAGGGGCGCGCAAAGAGACGCCAAAGCCGAGCAGCAATAGGCCGATTGTTTTTCTCGGTTTCATCCTTCAACCTTCATACTTCATACTTTTGAGTTCTCCATGCCAAGAATTGCCAAAATTCGAGGACGCGAGATTCTGGATTCGCGTGGCAATCCCACCGTGGAAGTAGATGTGTACTTGGACGACGGTGCGTTCGGGCGGGCCAGCGTTCCTTCTGGGGCGTCGACGGGAAAAGCGGAGGCGCTCGAACTGAGGGATGGAGATCCAGAACGATATCACGGGCGAGGCGTGCTCAAAGCTGTCGAAAATATCGAGCACGTAATTGCACCTGAACTGCGCGGGATGGAAGCCAGCGACCAAGCGGCAATCGACGCGCGACTGTGCGCGCTCGATGGTACGCCGAACAAGAGCCGACTGGGGGCGAATGCCATCTTGGGAGTTTCGCTGGCCGTGGCGCGCGCTTCGGCAGCCTCGGCGGGTGTGCCGCTTTACAAATACTTGGGCGGCACGAGCGCGGCCGAACTCCCCGTCCCGATGGTCAACATCCTGAGCGGCCGCACGCACGGCGGGACATTGGACTTCCAGGACTTCATGGTAATTCCGCTTCGTGCCGAGCGATATTCGGAAGCGCTTGAAGACGTTGTCGCCGTGTATCGCGCGATGAAGGATGTCCTGAAAGCGCGCGGCGCGTATCAAGCCGGCGTTGCTGAAGAAGGCGGCTACGCGGCGAAGCTGGAATCGAACCAAGCGGGCTTCGAGGTGATGGTCGAAGCCTTCGATCGCGCCGGCCTCGAGCCCGGCCGCGACGCGGCAATCAGCCTCGATGTGGCCGCAAGTCATTTCTGGGGCGGCACCCGATACGAACTCGCAGCGGAACGTGAAGAGCTGACAGCGGAAGAACTTGCATCGCGCCTCGAAGCGTGGGCCGCGAAGTCCCCGCTCCTCTCCATCGAAGATGGGATGGCAGAAGAAGACTGGGGCGGCTGGAAAATTCTCACCGAGCGGCTCGGCAAGCGCTGCCAACTGGTGGGTGACGACTTGTTTGCAACCAAGCCGGCACGGCTCCAAAAAGGGATCGCATCGCGCGTTGCGAACGCTGTCCTCGTAAAGATGAATCAGATCGGGACGCTCACAGAAACACTTGAGGTCGTAAGTCTCGCCAAACGCCACGGCTACCGCACCATCATCAGCGCGCGCTCCGGCGAGACGGAAGACGACTCGATCGCGGATCTGGCCGTCGCCACCGGCGCTGGTCAAATCAAGGTCGGCGCCGTGACCTGCTCGGAGCGCATGGCGAAATACAACCGCCTGCTGCGCATCGAGGCAGAGTTGGGCCCGCGCGCCCTCTACTGCGGAGCCGAAGTCTTCGCGAATTTTCTTTCGTTCCGCTGACCCTCGCGCTAACCCCCGCCTTCGATGCGCATCTCTGCCGGGAGTGTGCCATAATGGTCCCGATCCCACGAAGGAAGCGGATGAGTGCACGACGGTATGTTCGGGGCAGGATCGTAAGATCCAAGAGCAGACAATCAAATCATCTCAGAGGAGCGTATTAACATGGCTGTTCGTACATCAGAAGCCGAATGGAAAGGGAATCTTCTGCAGGGTCAAGGCACCATGAAGCTGGGGAGCGGGGCATTCGAGGGCAAGTATTCTTTTCCCTCCCGGTTCGAAAGCGGTCAGGGGACCAATCCCGAAGAACTGATCGGCGCCGCGCACGCCGGCTGTTTTTCCATGGCCCTTTCATTCATTCTGGGGAATGCCGGCTACACACCGACCCGCATCCATACCACGGCTCGCGTGCATCTCGAGAAGGTCGGAGAAGGATTCTCGATCACGAAGATTGAGCTCGAGACCGAAGCCCAAGTCCCCGGAATTGACGACAAGACCTTCCAAGGACACGCCGAGGGCGCCAAGAAAGGCTGCCCGGTTTCCAAGGCGCTGACCGGCACGGAGATAACCCTGAAGGCGAAGTTAGTTTAAGGACTTGGTCCGTCGCAGACGCGACCGCACGGAGGCGCGCCACGCATAGTTTCGAGAGGGACAATGCAGCTCATACCCCAGGGACGGGTGGGACCGCCTTTCCCAACGCTGCGATCAAGGGCGGCAGGTCGCTTGTGAGGATTTTCCAGAGAACATCAAAATCAACCGCGTCATAACCGTGGATGAGCCGGTTGCGCAGGCTGACGATCTGCGCCCAAGGAACTTGAGGGAATGAGGATCGAGACTCCTCGGGAATCCGGCTTGCTGCTTCCCCAACGATTTCCAGCAAGCGGACGAGGGCAAGGTTCAATTGGCGGTCGTGGTCGAGGTCCAGCCGGCTCTTGCCTTCGACCATCGCCACGGCTTCTTTGGCGTGGTCAAGCATGTGGCGAAGAAGCGCTGCGGCATCACGGGGCGACATACTGCTCCTCGGCTTCCGCCACTGCTTCGCCCCGCATGTAGGGGCTTAGGAATTGGGGAGTGTTCAAGTCCACTTTACGGCCCAGAATCCGGGAAAGTTCGTCTTCAATGGCAAAAAAAGCCAAGCCGGGGGCGTGGCCGGGTTCGAATTCAACCAGGACGTCCACATCGCTGTCAGCTCGGAAATCCTGGCGCAATACGGAGCCAAAGAACGCCAATCGCCGGATACGGTGGCGGCGGCAGAACTCACTGATGATTTCCGCGGGAACCTCAATTCTTGCTCGGTTCATATCGTTACCCTGCCCGGATTCTGGGAACCGAGAGAGCTCGGTTTGCTAACAACTCCTCCCGATTGTACTATGACTTGCATTTCAACAGCAGACCCTTCGCACGCAGTCAGTCCTAAGGAGGCACTGTGAAACGCCGGTCGTTTTTGAAGTCGGTGGGGCTGGGCGGGGCTGCGCTTGCGGCCCCGGCCGCCGCTTCCACACCTAACTCTCCCTCGCCCATGAAGATCACGCGCGTGCGCTTTTATCACAACCCCGCGACGCGCCCGATGATCAACCAGAGTTTCCACATCGTAACGGTTGAGACCGACGCGGGCATCACGGGCATTGGCGAAGGCGGCTCGCGAGACACCATCGAGCAGTGCGCGGCGATGATTATCGGCGAAGATCCTTCGCGCATCGAACACCTCTGGCAGATGATGTTTCGCGGCTACTTCTACCCGCCCGGCCGCGAGAAGGTCCACTCGCTCGGCGCTATCGATCTGGCGCTGTGGGATATCAAGGGCAAGGCACTGGGCGTGCCTGTTTACGAACTGCTCGGCGGACTCTCGCGCGACCACATCGAGTGCTACTCGACAGGGTTCCCATCCAAAGGCGGCCTGAAGGAGACCGCGCGCGCCTGCGTTGAAGCGGGTTTCCGCGCCTTCCGCCATGGGGTTGCTGATCCGCCGGACGGAGTGACCTTCAATTCGCACCAGGCGGTTCGAAAAAGCTACGAAGAGTGCGTTCAGATCCGCGAAGGCGTGGGCAAGGACGGCGACTGGGCAATCGACTATCACACGCGGCTCGATATGTCCGACGCCATTCGATTGAGCACCCTCATCGAACCGCTCGAGCCCTACTTCTGCGAAGACCTGGTGCGCTCGGAGAATCCCGGCGTCTATCGCGAGTTGCGCAAGCAGGTCAAAGTTCCCATTGCCGTGGGCGAACACTTCGGCGCTCGTTGGGACACCAACGAACTCATCGAGCAGCGGCTGATCGATTATTCGCGGGTCAGCCTGCCCAACGTGGGCGGAATCACCGAATATATGAAGATCGCCGCGCTGTGCGAAACGCATTACGTCGGCCTGATTCCGCATTTCACCGGGCCGCTATCGGAAGCCGCGCTCGTTCATACCTGCGGGGTGTTTTCGGGGCCGGTGTTGATGGAAATGCTCGGCGACGGAACGGCCAAAGTTCCGCACCTGCCCGAGTGCTACGATTTCCGCAACGGCAAGATGTGGCCCAACCGCCGCCCGGGGCTCGGGGTCACGCTCGACACCAAGCCGCTGCAGCTCGTGGCCGAAATCACCGAGCGCTCGCGGCCCATTCCGATGTTTCACCGTCCGGATGGGTCGATCACAAACTGGTGACGCAGGCAGGCTATTTACCCCTCAACTCGGTCCGCCCGGACGCGCGCCGGAGCATGGCACGCCACTTGCGGGCAATGGGAATCGGGCAAAAGCGAAGGGAAAATGCCACTCGTCAGACTCGCGCGGATTAGGCATAAACTCCCACAGCGTCTGAAGGTTGGGGCTGAGAAAAGGCAAAGGAAACTGAGTCAATGAGAAGCCATGCTCTGAAAGTGTCAGGTAAGAAGTACACTGGGCTGCTGGTTCTGGCATGCGTGGTCTCGATGCCAGGGTCTGCACCTGCTGTTGAAAAGCTCAGCTTTAAGCCGGGGTGGAACCTTTTCTCCCGCGATCAGGACATCCAAGTTGGCAAGGAGGCCGTCACAGAGGTCGAGAAGCAGATGCCCCTGCTCAAGGATGCTGAAGTGGAACGCTACGTCAGCGCGCTGGGGCAACGGCTCGTGGACTCCGCGCCCGGAAATACCGATTACCCGTGGACGTTCAAGGTGGTCAACAGCCAGGACATCAACGCCTTCGCCCTGCCGGGCGGATACATTTACGTCAATCGTGGTGTGCTCGAGGCCGCCGATAACGAGGCGCAAATAGCCGGAGTGATCGCCCACGAAATCGGCCATGTGGTGATGCGCCACGGCACGCACCAGGCTTCGACAGCCATGCTCGCCCAGATGCCGTTGGCCATCCTGGGAGGGGTGCTGGGCGAGAGCGGGAGCCTGACGGCCCAACTCGCCCAAGCCGGCATCGGCCTGGGCGTCGGTTCTCTGATGCTGAGGAATTCCCGGGGCGCTGAGTCGCAGGCCGACGAAGTGGGGACCTACATCCTCTACCACGCCGGCTATGATCCCTACGCCATGGCGCAATTCTTTGAAATCATCGAGAAGAAGTACCCGCAACGCACGCTCGAGTTCTTCTCTGACCACCCGAATCCCGAGAATCGCGTCAAGAAAGTTGATGCGCTCATCCCGGAACTGGGCCCGCCGAAAAAAGGCAGCTCCGACAGCCCCGAGTTCCAAGCCACCAAGAAGCGGGCGCTCGCTCTGCCGCCTCCACCAAAGGGAGAAAATGCCGCCGGCCAGCCTTCACCCAAGGCTCCTCCTGCGCCGCCGGCGCCCTCCTCAAACTTTGTCAAGTACCGCGCGCGGGCGTTCGCGATCTCCTACCCCGACAATTGGCAGATGCAGGAGGACAAGGACGGTTTGACAGTGGCCCCACCCGGAGGCATATTGCCCGATGCTCAGGGTGCGTCCGCTCAGGCTTATGGCGCGAGCGTCCATCTCCACACGCCCTCCAAGAAGGGCTGGGGGTTGGTCGACGCAACGCAACAACTGATCGAAACACTGCGGAAGTCCAACCCGAATCTTCGCGTCGTCGAGCAGAGCCCGATGAAGGTGCGGGGGCGTGCGGCGCTCTGCACGCGTCTCGAGAATGACTCCCCGGTCGAAGGACAAAAAGAAACCGATCAGCTGGTCACGGTCCGAGGGCGAAGCGCTTTAACGGTTGTCCTGTTTATCGCACCTCAGTCCGCTTTCGAATCCTACCAGCCAGCGTTCAAGGCCATGCTGGGAAGCCTCGAAATCCGGTAAGGTCAAACCAAAGACCCGCATTGTCGCTTCCCTGGCGTTGAAGTCTCAGCGCGATCCCTGAGTCGCGATTCTCTGCCCGTTGACGAGCAATTTTGTCCAGTCGCGCCGGACCAATTGGCTATCCAGAATACTGGCAATGATTGCCAATTTCGCGCCGGCCGCAAGTTCTCCATCACTGCAAACGGATCGAGGGTCCTGTCGTGCGCCGTTTGCCACAGAGACTTCCGCGTTCCGGGACATTCCCACAACTTTCCGCAGCCCAGCAAGTGCAAGTAGTTGAAGGCTTAACGAGCAATCTGGTCGGCCAGCGTCACTTGGGGGGCTCAATTGGCATTCCTCCTGCACGCGGAAGCGCAATGTCTCGCTCATCCTCATCAAGCCACATCCCCAACCTGCCAAGCTCCGTGGTCCGAGAGCGGTGGCAGGAACTGCTCGAGCTGACCTATGCCACCCGACGCGTAACGCAGGCGGAAATTGAGCCGGGCGTCAACGCCGTGGTGGCGGCCCCTGGTTGCCTTGGGGCGGGGAAAGAAAAAGCGCTCGAAGAGGACCTGCGCGTGGCGTTCCGCCAGGTTCCGGAGATAGCCCGTGGTTTTCGTCTATGCCTCAACAAGATCAAACAATACGGGTTGGCGCTCGAGGAGGACTACGACGGTTGGCTGGGCCGTTTCGGCTCCGACATTGCGTCCGGAAAAACCAGCGTCGTGGTCCTTGTTGACTTGGCTTTCCTGGAAGCATCTCTGATCGATCACCTCTATCCATCGGATGTGACAGTGGATTTCAAGGTCCCCCTGGCGTTCTTCCACCGCGGAGGCCTGGTCGATGGCGCGAATGTCCTGGAAGCGGCAGCCATCATGGCCTTTGAAGGCCGGTCTCTGAAGGATACCGCGGGCCGGCAGGCGCGCGAGACACTGGCGCATTTGGAATCTTATGCGGCCGCGTTTTGGAAACTCTCCCGGCTCCACGCTGACTTCCGCTGGCGGATCGAGCGCGACAATTTCGTCCTGGAAGTCCCGGGAAAGAACTTAACTCGGTCGTTCCACTACTGGGAACTGCGCGGCAGTGAAAGTCGCGCGTTGGAAGCCTGGCAGCGGCAAATCGAAAGCCTGCGGCGCGAGGCTCCCGCTCTCGCGAGAAGCGGTCCGCAGTCCCATGCCGCCTGACGCGGAGGGAACCATGTTGTACCGAGTCGAATCCAGAAAGACTCTGGCAGAAATTGCGAGCGGCCTCGAAGCGGCGGCGCAGAGACACAAGTTCGGCGTAATCGCCGTCCATGACCTGAAAGCCAAAATGAAAGAGAAGGGCGTGGAATTTGAGCGCGAATGCCTGATCTACGAGGTCTGCAACCCGCACCAGGCGAAAATGGTTCTGGAAGCCAACGCCGAGATCTCGACCGTGCTTCCCTGCCGCATTTCCGTCTATAGCGAAGGCGCAGGGCTGACCCTTGCCACGCTCCGACCTACCGCCCTGATCGATCTGTTCCAAACTCCCGCCTTGCGCGCCGTCGCTCAGGAAGTCGAAGAAATCATCGTCCAAATGATGAACGAAGCGGCGTAGCGGCGATCTTATTTCGCCAGATAATTCTTTCCTGCCCTCGCCCTCCGGGAGAGGGTGTCCGTCAGCCGACGGACGGGTGAGGGCGTTCCAATTTTGGATTTTCGATTTGGCATTTTGGATCGGACGGTCAACCGGCAACCCTGCTTTCCGCTCTAAACTCTCAACTGTCGACTGATGTTCGTTTTTGGAATGCGACCTGGCCCAGACCCATCGCCGAAATCAGTCTGCGATGTGCGCGCCACCCACGCCCGCTGTAGCGGCGGTCTATGACCGCCGGAACTGTCCTTGGGAGATGTTGTGGGTCAGGTGAGGACGAAGACGCTATCGGTAGCGCGGACTTGGTCGCGAAGTCCGCGGCCTGCCTGCCCCGGTCATTCCCGTCCCGCTCCGAGCGGGAGGAATCCACCTTCTCAACCATCCTTCCCGCGCCATCCCGCCGTCATTCCCGCAGCTCGTCCCCGGCACCAGAAAAAGCCGCCCCGACTAATCGGGGGCTACCGCGCTCGTGGGCATCGGGATTTTCGCAGACATCAAAAATCGATGTCTGCGCCGCCCGCGAGGCCACCCGCTAGGAACGCATGAGGGGCAGTTGCGTACCAACGCAAGTCCTTACCACCTTTGGCGCCAGTGGCGAGAAATACCACTCGCCATCGTCCAACCACGCCTCTTCCAGCGAGAAGCCGTTCAAGAAACGACTTTGTCGCATGCGAGCGTAATTCCTTTGCTCGTGCGCAAGCAACTCTCGACATGCGAGACTTATCTCGTACCGAATGTGCCTGGGATTTGGGCAGTAGGAATGAAATCTGAATCCACCGATTAGGACGTCGCAGAGTTGAAGAAGATGACTGTCATCAGGGTCTTGGTTTGCCTCGATTTTTTGATGGTCACTCCGCTGTGGAGTCAGTCTGGGCGCACCCAAGAAAGAGACGTAGGACCTCTTTTCATCGGCGAGCCGCATCAGAGTCCCGTCAACGCCGAGTGTACGCCGAAACTGTTTGAAGTAGTGTTCGTCCCCGTCAATGAATACATTCCCGATCGTGATTGGATCGTTGTCGCTGAAGAGCTTGTGTATACCGCCCTTTAGCCCCATTCGAAACGTCGTTTCGATGCGCTGCAATTGGTCCA
>Ga0315284_10004394_pt1 | contig 19994 bp, 16 predicted proteins | sample YL17G09_16_MG_FD_203696 | JGI IMG/M metagenome (GOLD analysis project Ga0315284, IMG submission 203696) | Sediment microbial communities from Yellowstone Lake, YNP, Wyoming, USA - YL17G09_16 | ecosystem: Environmental > Aquatic > Freshwater > Lake > Sediment | place: USA: Wyoming | collected...
CCCCTTGCGGGTATAGAACTGGCTGTCGGCCTGCCGGTATATCTGCGTGCCTATCAAATCAGCGGGCAGCAGGTCCGGTGTGAACTGTATCCGCCGGAAATCCGCATTTATCGCCCTCGACAGCGCCGTTACCGCCATTGTTTTCGCAAGGCCCGGCACACCCTCTATAAGTATATGCCCGTTGGCCAGAAGACCGATGAGCATTCGCTCAAGCATATATCGCTGGCCGACAATTACCTTCTCAAGCTCCCCAAAAAGTTCCCGCACAAACCCGCTTTTTTGCTGCACTAAATTTCCGATTTGTTTTACATCTGCTGCCATTTGAAACACTCCTAAAGTCCCATAAAAAATGACCTATACATCCCTCAGTCTGCTCCTGTATACAAACAGACCGTTTTCTGCCAAAAATTACAAGTTTTTTATACGTTTGGCTCTAAAGAAGGTTCAATATTATTCAAAAAATCAACAAAATCAAGCATTTCAGCAGTTTTTTGCAAAAGATGTCATCTCTGAAAGCATTCTTGTTGTCATTCTGAGCGAAGCGAAGAATCTCTTTTCTTATCTTATTTTACAACCGTGTAATCCGCGTAATCCGTGGTTACAATAAACTTATGAACAATCGCCGTATCATCGTTATTGGCGAAGGTGCAGCAGGTCTTATGGCTGCCGGTCAAGCTGCTGAAAATGGCGCAGAAACGCTGCTTTTGGGAAAAATGGACAGGCCCGGCTGTAAACTCCGCCTCACAGGTAATGGACGATGCAACCTTACCAATACAGACCCCCTGCCGGAATTTATCACCCATTTTCACCCTGATGGCCGGTTCCTCCGCCAGGCACTTTCGCAGTTTTTCTCCGATGATTTAAGGGCATTTTTCGACCACCTCGGCGTTTCTACCGTAATTGAGCAGAAACGCTTTGTCTTCCCTGCTTCAGGCAAAGCAGCAGATGTCGTTGATGCCCTTGTGCGCTGGGTCGAGGAAAAAGGCGTTACTTTGAAAATGATGTCCCCTGTGGAAGGTCTTATTGCGGAACAAGGCAGGATAACCGGCATACGAGCAGGCCAAAAAAACGGGACAAAACATATTTATAACGCTGATGCCGTAATTCTCGCCACCGGCGGCGCTTCATACCCATCCACCGGCTCAAGCGGCGACGGCTACCGCCTCGCACAATCGGTCGGCCATACCATTGTCCCCATCAGGCCCGCATTGGTGCCTCTCGAAACATCCTGTGACATTGCCCCGAAACTGCAGGGCTTAAGTCTCGAAAACGTAAAAATTACCGTTCTGGCAAACAACAAAAAAATCGCGCACAATACCGGCTTGCCTCGGCGTAGCGAAGCGAAGACGGGCGAAATCCTCTTTACGCATTTTGGTCTTTCCGGCCCTGTTGTCCTGTCGCTTAGCGGCTCTGTTGTGGACGAATTGACCGCCGATAAAAAAATAACAATTTCAATTGATTTAATGCCTGATGTTAACGAAAGCGAATTGAATGCGCTGCTTGTCCGCAAACTTGCGGAAAACGGCAAAAAACAGCTTTCCTCATTGATTAAGACATTGCTGCCCGCAAGGTTATGTGAGCTTTGCTGCGAATTGACCGGTATTTCACCCGAAAAACAGGCTGGTCAAATCACCGCCGCAGAACGCAGAAAACTCAAAACCTGGCTGAAAAACTTTCGCCTCGATATAACCGGCCATCGCGGCTTTAACGAAGCCATAGTTACTGCTGGCGGCGTTTCCACAAAGGAAATCGACCCCAGAACAATGGCCTCTCGCCTTGTCAAAGGTTTATATTTCGCCGGCGAAGTAATGGATATTGATGGCGACACCGGTGGCTACAACCTCCACGCCGCCTTCTCCTCCGCTCACCTCGCCGCCCACTCCGCAACCCAATAATTAGCGTATGAGAGACTTGACCGCAGAGATAAATATTTCTGCGGTTTTTATATCATCCTGAACTTCTACCCTGTCGATAGTTACAAGGTCTGCATAATCGCTTTCGAGTCGGCTATCAAAAAGCCTCGAATAAAACCTGCCCAGTTCAACTGAAATCAATCCCGTCTTGACAAAATTTTTATTAAAAAGTGAAAGTACCCCACTATGCTTGGGACTCGATAAGTTCCGGCTTAATAATAAAGCGCTCACGGCATAAAAACAGGCGTAATAAATTCTGTTTGCAGCACCATAAAGATGTGAGGTTTGAAGCATTACTTTTGCTTCTTCGAGCGTCTCGCCTGACCGCTCCAGTTTGTATCGTATAAGGTCTTCCCTGCCGCCCTCGGTCATTTAACGTTAATCCCTTCCTTCTCGATTTCCTTATAAAGAGCGGTTGCCTGCCATATCGCCGAATTCCACGTATCTAAACTTCGCACAATAACGCTTATCACAATATCATTTTGCAGCCCGATTTCGTAAAGCATATCGCGGATAGAGCGTGTTATTTCGCTGGAAACCCCGCTGTTCAGCAATACCAGCAGGTCCAAATCGGATTCCGGCCCAGCCTGCCCTCTTGCCTGTGAGCCGTAAAGAATAATATGGGCATCGGGATAGCTTTGACATACCGCATCCCGGCAGGCAAGCAAAACCATTTTTACCTGAATGTCCAACACCTTGTCCAAATTCGTTACACTCTTCATAACGCTTATTATACCCGAAATAAGCAAAAATTAAAAAACTTTTTATGGAAAAAGAGTATCTACCGCCCGCCTCGCCGCTGCTTCAGCCACCAAGACGATTGATTAAACTGGCGTAGCCTATTTCATTCTATTTCCTGCCAGGCGATGAGATTGCTTATTGTCCGAAGGCGCAGCCGGAACCCATATAGTTGGTGTGGCTTTTTGGAAGACGTGATTATAAACCGTGCCAAGTTGCAAATACAACAACATCGTTTGTGTCTGTATACACCTCCAGGGCACGGCACGGAGGAGTAGATGCATAAAACAAGAACAGTTTTTTCTCCCTGCAAAATGTTCTGTCTTTTATGTTGCCCCACTCTATAATCTCTTCTATTCCTTTCAGTTCACGCATCTGTGGACCTAACTGCATTTTCACATCTGCAAGATTAACCCCCGGTTTAATCAAAGACAACTTGTGCAGCAACTGGTTACTTGCCCGCAGTTGAAGTACGCAAAATCCTGCAACTGTAACGGTCACAAGTAATACTACCGCCAATATTGCTATGATTATATTTTTCACACCCAACCTTGTATTTGACCACATCAATGCAGTTTTTATCTGAATTATCGCCGACCGCCGCATCCCTGTCAACACAAAAACTTTCGACTTTTCGCTTTCTCCTTCTCTGTGTAATCCGTGAAATCGGCGTTTAAATTATTTTCTTCTGGCTTCTGAATTCTTTCCGTCTTTCAATCATTTCCGATGCTACCCCTTCAAAAAAATCCCCCCATCACAAAATTTTCCCAACTCCCCTTACTCTTTATTTCACAACAACTTATCTATTCTCTGTGTTCTCTGTGTCCTCTGTGGCTAATGTTTTTTTCAACTCAAACACGCATCCCCGCCCAATTATAGAGAGACACTACGTCCCCATATTTGGAGCAAAGTGTTTTATGGGATATTTGTTTTGGTCATTGGCATTTTGGTCATTTGGATTTGCTTCGGATTTCGAGTTTAGGATTTCGGATTTTTCGCTGCCCTCTGCCTTCGGCGGGTACTTCAATCAATCAAAAGCGAATGATTATGCGAAACGAACCCAATTTCCACAGCGCCAAAAATGAACCTAAACCCTTATAAAACAAAGGATTATGTAAATAATTTACGACTTTTGAAAATGCAAAAACGAACCCAAACGAACCCAATCAAAGCCAATTCAAACCCAATTTTAACCCCGAAAAAACACAGCAAACCCAAAACAAACCCAATCGAAGCCAATCTTGTCCGCCTATGGCGGCTTTACCCGCCACTTCGTTTGGCGGGAATCAGGACTCAAAACTCCCTGCCGGGTCCTGCTGGTAGAAAAGCCTTAACTCGTTGTATAAATCCGGGTGATGTTTTTGAAGCTGCTGCGGCTGCTGGAAGAAAAACTCCGTGGCGACCGCGAAAAATTCAGCCGGGTTTGTGGCGCCGTACCGGTCGAGGATATGGGGACGCTGGCTGGCAATATCCTTCTGAAGCTGCTCATATTCTTTTTGGAGTATTCTCGCCCAGGCGATGTAACTGGAATATCGCCGAAGGACGGGGGTGCTGTCGCCTTTGCCGAAGGTGGTGTCAATCTGATGTGCGAATTCGTGAAAAACGACATTGTGGCTGTCCTGGATGTCTGCTGCACTTCTGCGGACATCGTCCCACGACAGGACGATTGAGCCGCGATGCCAGGATTCGCCAAGACGCATTTGCGGGCCTTCAGCCACTACGCCGGAGGCCAGATACTCGATTTGATGAGCGACATAGGCACTGGGGTATACCAGTACGGTGCGCAGGCCGGGATAGTAGTCAGTTTGGCGGTGCAGCAGAAGTATGCAGGCCTGTGCGGCTATGGTAAGTTTTATCTCATCGGTAATTTCAAGGCCGCCGCAGCCTTCAAAACGCTTCTCAGACAGGAAAATCAGGATATGCCGCTGCAATTCCTGCCTGTCGGCCTGTGAAAGTTTTCCGTAAAGCGGGACATTTTTTTCAATAATCGCCGGCCAGTCCGGCGGGAAAGGCCGGCGGGCAATCCTGTTTCGCCGCCATTTTTTGAAGCTGAACATATACCTGTCCCGGATAAAAATTTGAGTCTACTTCTTTTGGCCAAACAAATTGTGAATTATGCCATTGTAATAGTCACTACTTCACCAGGCAATCAATTTTTTAGCGGTCATAATTAATAGTATCCCCTTATATTTGCAGTTCTGATTTTTTGCTTTCAAACCAGCCATACATAGTCGGCAGGACCAGCAAGGTGGCCAGCGTTGAGGTTAACAGCCCGCCGACAACAACCATCGCAAGCGGCTTTTGCACCTCGGAGCCCGGGCCTGTGGCCATAATCATCGGTATTAGGCTGAATACGGTGATGGAAGCCGTCATAAGTATGGGTCTGAGCCTTGTTTTACAAGCGGCCAAGACCGCCTCGTGGACTTCCATTCCGGAAGCCTGGAGCTGCTGGATATAGGAAATCAGCACGACCCCGTTGAGGACCGCCACGCCGAAAAGCACTATAAAGCCCACCGAAGCCGGAACAGACAGATACGTTCCGGTGATATGCAAAATAAATATTCCGCCTACCAGCGCAAAGGGGAGAGTACATATAACAAGAACTGCAAGTTTGAGGGATTTGAAGCTGATAAACAAAAGCAGCAATATTATAGCGATTACCAGAGGAGTTATGATTGCCAGTCGTCTCATTGCCTGTTTTTGGTTTTCGAACTGACCGCCCCACTCGATGTAATAACCGCTCGGCAGGGTGACTTTCGCCTTGATTTGCTTCTTTGCCTCCGCGACGAAGCCGCCAATGTCCCTGTCTTTGATATTAAGCTCGATTGCCATCCGCCGGCGGGCGTTCTCGCGGCTTATCTGGACGGGACCTTCTTCAATGCTTATATCAGCCAACTGGATGAGAGGGACAGCGTATCCCTGTTTTGAATCGATGAGAATTTCTCCAAGTGATTGAGCGGAGCTGCGTGCGCTGCCCGGCAATCGCAGAACCAGGTCGAAGACCCTGCTTCCTTCGTATATTTGGGAGGCAGGTTTGCCGCCCAGGGCAATTTCAATCACATTCAGCACATCGCTTACATTTATTCCGTATCTGGCGATTTTATTTCTGTCCACCCTGACCGACACATAAGGCTGCCCCGCAACAACTTCCGTAACAAGGTCGGTAGTTCCTTTTACGCCAGCCAAAACGGAGGCGATTTCACCAGCTTTCTGCCTTAAAATTTCAGAATCGTCTCCGAAGAGCTTGACAATTACCTGTGCCTTAGTGCCGGCAACAATCTCATCTATTCGGCACTGGATAGGCTGACTAAAGCCGTATGCAATGCCTGGAATATCCTCGATAGATTCTCTCATTTTGTCGAAAAGTTCTTCACGCTTTTTTGCATTTTTCCATTCTGAGCGGGGCTTGAGCGAGCCGACAAACCCGGTTTTTTCAACTCCGCGAGCTTCAATAGCTATTCCGGTCTGGCCGGTTTTCCCGATGACCGTCTCAAGTTCCTCAAACTGCATAAGCCGCTTCTGCACCATCTGGGCAATCATCGCGGAGCGCTGCAGGGATGTGCCTGGCGGAAGCTGAATATCCATATCAAACGCGCCCTCGTCCATAATGGGGATGAACTCTCTGCCGAGATACGGGACGCTTGCGACGGCTGTTAGTATCAGAACGGCTGAAACAGCCACTACAATGGCACGTCTGCGCAATGCCCAATATAACACAGGCAAATAGCGCCGTCCGACCCACTGCATCAGGGGACTTTCTTTTTCGTCACCATATTTTAGAAAGAAAGAGCAGACGGCAGGTATTACAAAGATGGAAAGGAACATTGAGGCGAAAAGAGCGATTGCCACCGTATATGCCAGCGGCGCAAACATCTTGCCTTCCATACCCTGCAAAGTAATAATCGGGACAAAGGTCATTGCAATTATTACTTCGCCCAAAATACTCGGTTTTCGCACCTCAACTACCGCCTTGAAAACTGTGGCAAGCTTGTTTTTCTTGTCCTTTAAATGTCCGAGGTGTCTTTGCACGTTTTCCACCTGGATGATAGTTGCATCAACAATCATTCCGATGGAAATTGCCAGTCCGCCCAGCGACATCAAATTTGCATTCAAACCTGTAATCTTCATTACCATAAATGTAAGGAGCATCGAAAGGGGCAGTGCCAGCACGACTATAAAGGCGCCTCTCAAGCTGCGAAGCAGCAAATAAAGCACAATTACTACAAGGACGGCCCCTTCGGTCAATGTTTTGACCACGGTGTGGATACTTTTGCCAACTATTTCAGACCTGTCATAGAACGGTTTGAGCTTAATTCTGTCCGGCAATATGGTCGATGCGTTTATCTCTTCTACTTTGGCTTTTACGCGATTTACAACCTCGCGGCTATTTTCGCCTTTAAGCATCATTACAACGCCTCCGACTGTCTCGCCTTTGCCATCTTTCAGCGCCAAACCCTGCCTGACAGCGTGGAATGCCTTGACGTCGGCCATATCTCTGATGAAAACAGGTACACTGTCATAAGATTTAAGAACAATATTTCCGATATCGTTTTCGTCACGTATCAGGCCGATGCCCCTGATAACGTACTGTTCGGTCGGTGTTTCAATTACATTCCCGCCAACGTTCTGATTGTTTTTTTCGATAGCCTCAAATACATCCTGGATGGAAATTTTGTAGGTCAGCAGCTTTTCGGGGCTCATTAAGACCTGGAATTGCTTCAAATAACCGCCGAACGAATTGATTTCGTTTACACCGGGCAGTCCCTTAAGAACAGGGGCAATTACCCAATCCTGCAATGTCCTAAGCTCGGTAAAGTATACGACTTTTTCATTCGGGTCCGCCGGCTCTTTTCCTTCGAGCGTGTATTGATAAATTTCGCCCATTGCGGTGGTGACAGGCCCCATTTCGCAGTCAACACCAGGCGGAAGTTTTTCTTTTGCACTGCTGAGACGTTCAAAAACAAGCTGGCGGGCAAAGTAAACATCGACATTATCCCGAAAAACAAGTGTAACTACAGACAAGCCGTGCTTGGTTGTGGAACGCATTGTCTCAAGGCCGGGAATGCCTCGCATTGACATTTCGACAGGGGAGGTTACGAACTTCTCGATTTCCAAAGGCGAAAGTCCGGGCGCATTACTTACGATTTCGACCTGAATATTGGTTACATCAGGAAATGCGTCTATCGGCATAGTTCTAAATGCAATCGTTCCAAGACCGATTATGACTATCACCAGAATCAGTATTAAAGGCCTGTTGCTCAGCGCAAGGCCCATCAGTTTTTCAATCATTTCTTGACCCTTAATATAATATACCTGCAATCTGAATTAGTGTCCGCCGCAGGGACTCCCGGCAGACTTGGTCATTTCCGATTTAATAGTGAATGCTCCCCTGGCAACATACTTGCGGCCAGGTTCCAAACCTGCCGTAATTTCAGCATATTCATCGTTTATTCGGCCAAGCTGGACCGTTTGGGCTTCAAAACCTTCACCGGTTGGTATAAAAACCACGGACCTGTTTTCAAGCGTTACAACGGAGTCCTTCGGCACTACTATTGCACAATCGGCTTCTTCCACGTAGATTCTCGCAGTGGCAAATGTTCCGGGATGCCATTGTCCCTGCTCATTTGGCAATATGATACGGGCCAGCGAGGTTCTGGTATTTTCGTCAACTATACTGCCCACATAACCGACAACACCCTGGTCTTTGATGTGTTCGGCAGCGATTACGGCTTTTTGACCTTGTTTTACCCTGTGCAGATTTTTCTGGTGGATGGTTACATTCACCCAAACATCGCGGAGGTCCGCAATGATAAAAGGTTCTGAATCGTCTTTAAGCACTTCACCAAGCGTGATATGTTTTTCAACAATAGTGCCGTCTATGGGGGCTGTTATTTCATAGACAATAAAGGATTCTTCCGGGGAATTCGGCAGATTTTTCAGATAATCCTCCGAAAATCCCAAAGCATGCAGCTTCTGTTCGGCCGAGCGAATCCCTATTTGTGCATCTGCCAAATCACGTTTAGCATTGAGATATTCCTGTTCGGCAGTAATTTTCTCCTCCCACAGTTTTTTTTCACGTTCAAACATAGTCTGTGCAAGGGTAAGTTTCTCTTTTGCGGCAAGGTAAGCGGCTTTGAAATCCGTCAGTTCGCGACTGTGTATAACGGCAAGCACTTCACCGGCCCGGACATTGTCACCCAAATTCTTTGCAACAGACCGAACAACACCGGGGACCCGGGGTACTATGTGTGCTTTTTTATCGCTGTTTACGGCAATTTCAGCAGGCAAAATAATATGTGTGCCAATTTTGCCGCCCCCGGCCTGCTCTATCTCGATTCCGAATTCCCTTATGGTTGTTTCTTTTAATTTCACAACTTCTTCATGCTCGTGACTATGTTCATCGGATTTCGGGCTCTGCCGGTTTTCATTTTCGGTATGTTCGGCGGTATCCCTGCACAGCGCCTCAGAATGATTCCGGCAGTCGGCTGAGTTATGTAAAACGCGGGGTCTGGCTATTACCATAACTAAACCCAGCAAAACCAGAAAAACAGCGATGGGCAGTATTATTTTTCTTGTACGCATAATTACTCCTTACCTGATGTATTTGATAACAGTGTTATCTGCTGCGCGATTAGCCGCTCAATGTCTGTTCCAGCCGAGTGGTAAGCGGCCAGGCTCTGAATATATTCATTTTTAAGCTCAAAAAAGGTGCGCTGCGCATCCAGCACATTCAAGTAATCCGATTTACCCTCCTGATAAGCTCTTCTGGCAGCGTTGAACAATTCCGTGGCAGCGGGCAGGACCTGATTTTTCAGAGAAGTGGCCAGGCTGTATGCGTTAATGAACTCCTGATACTTCTGGTTGAATTCGTTTTGAAGTTTAAGCCAGGCTGCCTTCTGTTCTTCTCCGGCCTTTGAGAGATTGATAATCGCTTCCTGTCGAATCCCCTGATTCCGGTCTGAAACCGGCAGCGGGATACCAACGCCAAATACAAAGGCATTGTCGTCTGTTGCATTAAATCGCCGCAGTCCGGCTGCAAAGGTAATATCCGGCAACGATTTGGATTTTTCCAGCTCAAGGACGGCTTTATTTTTCTTTAGCTCGGTTTCCCATCGAGCGTATTCGGGATTTCTTCGCAGCAATTCAATAAGGTGCTGCTGTGATAAAGGCGGCTCAAGTTCTTCAAGCTGACCAACTGCCTTTTGGAAGCGGGGAATTTCCTGCACCCAGAATGAAGTAAGCCGTTTTCTCGCAAATTCAAGGTCTCTTTGAGCCTTTTGAAACTGAATCTCAATATTCGATACAGCCACCCCGGCTCGTGTTTTTTCCAGAGGTGAATCTTTGCCTGCATCCACCCTCTTTTGAACCGCGTTAAAAGATTCGCGGGAAAGATTCAATAAATCGCCGGACAACTGCAGCTTCTGCTGTGTTTCCAGTACTGCGATAAAAGCTTTTGTCGCCTCGCTGAAAATCTCCAGCCGTTTTTTTTCGTAATCCCAGTCCGCCAGTTCTTTTTGCAAAGATGCAACTTTTTTGCGTTTTTGGGATTTATCGCCCAGTTCAATAAGCTGACCGAGCCAAATCGTTGTTTCCGCGCCATTGAAGCCGTTCAGGTCTCCCGTACCGCCAACATTTTCGATTTCAACCTCCAGTTCAGGATTCGGCCATAATCCAGCCTGTAGTTCTCTGGCTTGCGCAGCCCGCATTTCCAATGAAAAAACCTTTAATTCCGGATTGTGCAACAGTGCAAGTGTTAGTGCCTGTCGTAATGTCAAAACATCATTGGGTTCATTGATGACCTCTGCTGATTGGGGCTGTTCGGCAGCCGGTCTGGTATTGCTGTTCTGTACTGCCAAATGCACGTCTGTTTCAAACGAGGCACCGTAAAGTTCTACGTTCCGGGCAGCGACCGGAAAAAACAATAACAACAAAAACACAATAATTCTCATAAGCATATACTCCGATAAAACGTTAAAGTGGTATATTGACAGCACGACACTATCGTAGAGACAGGGTATCTCCAAAAGCGTCTTGCTGTTGATACACAAACGGTGATTATGAAATGAGAATCACACCAGCAGAATTATTGTTCGCAGTGGTGAAAAATACGATTCGAATATTGGGGTTTGAGAAAATGAATATTCGTAAGCAGATGAATTGTATTGTATGCCATATTGGCAGACTGAACCAAAATTTGCCGTATAGATAAGAGAATTGTTTCGTGTCTTCGTTATTACGGCTGTTGGATTTATCGGGATGTCCAGGCAATGATTGTGAGACTGAGAGGTGAAAATGCTGATTTCCTCAGCCGTTTCAGTTGTATCACCTTCAGGGCACCGGCAGTGATTATGGAAATACAATTCAATCCCTATATTCCCATCGGCCCCATAGCATATAACCGTGGACAAACCGCCTATCGGGCCTACAGACAACAACCCTACTAACCAGATTGTCAACTCTTTTCTCGTCATATTTATTTTAGTGACAGTTTAACATATTTACATATTAAAATCAAGCGTGTTCGCCTAAAAAGCCCATCCAAAAACTCATATTGGCAAAAAGCAATGTTTAGTAGGTAATTTTTTTCGTGGCGGGTGGTCGAGGAACCGGTAGTCCTTTTTTGGTTCCTGGGGGGCAAAATGTCCGAGGTCAGTCTACTTTTGCCCTGGCGAGGTATGAGCCGTCATCGGTGCTGATGCGTATCAGTTCGCCGACTACGATAAAGGGCGGCACGCGGGTCCGCAGGCCTGTCTCCAAAACTGCATCCTTCATCTGGTTGGTTACCGTTGCACCCCTGGGGACAGGCGATGTCTCTGTTACCACCAGCTCGACAACCTTCGGCAGCTCAATTGCGACAATGTTATCATCGCACAGCAGGGCCACCAGGCTTGTGTTGGGTTTGAGGAATTTTATGGATTCGCCCAGCAGGTCTGCGGAAACCGTAACCTGGTCGTAGGTCCTTGCGTCCATCAGGAAGTGGCCTGTCTGGTCGGAATAAAGATATTCCATTTCGCGGCGGTCGAGATATGCCTGCTCGACGTCTTCAGTTGAGCGGAGGCGTTTTTCAACTATTGTGCCGTCAGCGATACATTTGAGCTTTGCCTGCACAAACGCCCGCAGGTTGCCCGGCGTAACGTGCGTTGAGTGGACGCAAACGTAAAGCTTATTGTCCATCGTAACAGCCATACCCGGCCGTAAATCACTTGCCTTCACAATCGTCTCCTTCTGAAAAATTACAGCACTCGCAAGATTGATGATGATACCCGAACCGCCGGCCTTTAGTCAAGGGGCAAGAATGAAAATCGCTGTAATGCCGGTTTGGTTGATTGTATTATTTCGGCGTCTGCGGGTTAATGTCCTTGAACTCGAAGAAAAAACCGTCTGCCCTGCTGATGCCATAAAGGACGGACAGGCCGAAATACTTTCGGACGCTGTCAAATTCCGGCAGCAGAGCAAAGTTAAACATATCACCGCCTGCCTGCGAGAGGGCAATGCCCGGATTGGGCGCTGGAATGACTCCGGTCGGATTCATTTTGCCTTTTTGTTTCAGCATCCACCATAGAAGCTCGAACGAGGCCGCATCATCCTGAAGGCTGGCTATTCCTGCGACTGAAGGTATAGCGGATTTAGCAGTGATGAACCATCCGGCGGAGGCTACCGAAGCGGAACCGGGGCTGCTCATATTGCGAACAGCTTTTTCGACTGTCGATTCAAGCCCGAAAATCAGATGTGTGTCGGTAACGGTAAACGCCATCCTGGGAGGTTTTTGAGCTATGACGGGGCCGATGGGCTGTTCATCTATTTTTGTTTCGGAGTCCGGCGATAAAAAGGCCGACGGTGTAATCAGGTAAATCGTCTGTCCCAGAAATTTTCGACTGGCATCAGGATTATTCGGCGCCATTTTTCTGCTGTGCAGCAGCGACAGCGATTTTTCGAGGGCCTTGCGGTCATTTACCGCAAAGGCGATGAGCGATTCGGTCGTTGTGCGTCCGGCAGAGAACGGTTTGTTGATATTTTGAGCAATTATGATTTGCGACCCAAGATGGTCGATAATATCAGCTTTTAGTCCCAGCGCCGGCTCGCCGCTCGGGCCGGGCGGCAAAAGCGGCTTCTGCATCACCAGGGCGGCTAACGGGTCGAAACTATAAATTACATTGTAGATTTCGTCATACGCTTTTTTAATGTCCAGATTAAGAAATGTCACCGAGTGCGATGATGAAGAAATAAATCGAGGCGTATCGAGAGAAGCCGATTTTGTGTCGAGTATTTTGAGGACACCTTTTTTGATGCCGTTGACTTTCAGAAACACCTTGCCGCGGTAAGAGCTGCCGGGCTCTCTGCCGACGCCGATTGAGCAGCCGGCAGAAGCGGTATTATCGAGACCGAGGTAAGTTATCGTTGTCTTTACAGTGCCGGTTGTGTCCTTTGTAATGATTGTTTTGACTGTCTGCCTTATGTTAATGTAAACGTTGATGTCGTGGTATGGGCCCAGCGACGTAAAGGTCGAGGCGTAGTCGGCATCATCGGCCAAAGTAGGACTGGCCGCGCCTTTGATATGAGCAATGAAAAATTTAAGGGCCTCGATATTTTCGGAAGCTATCAGGCAGTCCTCAATGAAAAAGTAACTGATAGGCGAAGATTGCTCATCTGCCGGCGATGAAGGGTTTGCGGAGATGATTGTTTTGATGCTGATGCCGCGGTAGTCCTCGGCTTTTTGGTGCGAGCCGTTTTCAACCGCTTTTTTTGCGGCTTTGTTGACCGCATCTTTTATTTTAGAGATATTTTCGCCCCACTGCGTGATGAACAGTGTTATCAGCTCATCGGTTTCTACTGCCGGCTGGCTGCCGAAAATCAGCGCAACAGCCGTTCTGCCCTGCGGCAGCATATTTGCGTCAACAATCGCATCTGCGATTTCACTGTCGAGTATGTTTTTCTTTTCTCGCCATTTGGTTTTGCAGGTATTGAAAAATGCGGCCATTGCAGGGTCTTTGTATAGCTTGTAGAGGTTTGTTTTTTCGAACTGTGTCCTGAGCTGCTGGAAATTGTCAATATCAATCAGCACTATAGTTTCAGGCGGAACAAGTTTGGCTGTTTTGGGCAGGGTGTAGGCGCCAACAGCGGACGCTGAGCACAGGAGCATAAGCGCAAGAGCGCATAAGTGTATACCGAAATGTTCTTTGCCAATCCTCAATCTGGTTTCCCCGGGATGATATTTGGTTCGAGTTTGTTGCGCCTGTGGTCGGGCTGGAAGTACCGAAAGCCCGTATTCGGGTTGTCCTTGTCGTAGGCGAAGGCTTCACGGTTTTCTATGAAGTGCCTGACATCATTGACCGGAAGTGCAAAGCCCAGCCCGCCGAAGAATATGTATCCCCTGTTGGTTACGCCGATGACCTCGCCGGCAAGATTAAACAGCGGCCCGCCTGAATTGCCGGGATTTATGTCGGCGTTGGTCTGGATGTAAGTGAGGCCCTCGAACGCCCTGCTTTTTGTGCTGACCACGCCGTCAGTTACGGTTCGTTCCAGGCCGAGCGGATTGCCGATGGCAAAAACCTTCTCGCCCACCCCGATTTTATCGCTGTCGCCCAGATAGGCATATTTGACTTTCGTATCGCCGATGTCTTCGACTTTCAGCAATGCCAGGTCGGCAAATGCGTTGACAGCCTCGATTTTGACCTTTTTGAATTTCTTTTTCTCGAAGCCGTCCTTTACCTTCTGGAAAACAGTGACCTCTATTTTTGTTTCTTTTTCTATTACGTGATAATTTGTTATCAGGTATCCCTGCTCATTGATGAAGAAGCCTGAACCTATTGCCGCCGGGGTCGAGATTTTTACAACCGCTTCGGCAACGGCGTCCACGCTTTGCTCGATAGTTACTTTTTTCAGATTGGCCGTTCTGTAAAGCCTGCCGGTCTGCTGCTCAATTACCGCCGGCTGTTCACTTTCTATGGCCGGTTTTTTGTCTTCAAATTTTCCGGTGTACTCGTATTCGAGGATTTTCTCCTTCGGGATAGTCAGGACGGTAACGCCAATATCAAGGTATAAGAAGGTTTCCTTCTCTGTCAGGATGTCACCTGTCAGTCTCTGGCCTTGTTTTAAGACAACTATGTCGGCCAGACAGGTGCCGGCAAATAAAGAAATCATCACCAAACAGGTTACAATAACCTGCTGTTTCTTTTGTTCTGGTGCGTTTTTAGACATAGGTAACTTACGCCAATAACAGTTTCGACTTGATTTCCAGGAATAAATTTTAAGCTTTTTCTGTTTTCAACGCAAATGGAAAATGCCGAACAGAGCGGCATAAAACGATTGATTGCCGGGAAAAGGGGCAAAAAATAGGTTTGACGGTGGTTTGCGGTGCAATTATACTAATTTGTTTTACGGCGATAAGGGATGGTTAATTGCGGAGAAAAATATGGCCAATAACAAAATAATCGCTGACGGCATAACCTTCGATGATGTGCTGCTGATACCGGCGAAGAGTGATTTTGTGCCGAGCCAGGCGCAAACCTGCACCCAGCTCACCAATAACATCAAAATAAATATCCCGATTGTTTCGGCTGCGATGGATACGGTAACAGAATCCGCCCTTGCCATTGCGCTGGCGCAGGAAGGCGGTATCGGGATAATTCATAAGAACCTTTCAATCGAAGTTCAAAGGCAGGAAGTCGTCAAAGTCAAACGCTCTGAAAACGGCGTTATTCTCGACCCGGTTACCTTATCGCCGCAGGAGGCAGTTAAAAAGGCGCTGGATGTGATGAACCAGCAAAATGTTTCGGGTATACCAATTGTAGAAGGAAAAAAGCTTGCAGGGATTCTGACCCGCAGAGATTTGAAGTTCCTCAAGGATTACGACGTCAGGATAAGCACGGTGATGACAAAGGATAAGCTTATTACCGGGCCGCCTGAGACAACGCTCGAACAGGCCAAGGAAATCCTGCAAAAGCACAAGGTGGAGAAGCTGCTGCTGGTCAACTCGAAATATGAGCTGGTAGGCCTGATAACTATGAGGGACATAGACAGGTTCCGACAATATCCGCTGTCGGCCAGGGACAAGCGAGGAAGATTGCGTGTCGGGGCTGCTGTGGGCGTCAACGATTATGAACGGGTCGATGTCCTGATAAAGGCTGATGTAGACGTCATTGTGGTTGATACGGCACACGGCCATTCGCAGAACGTCATCGAGACGGTAAAGGCGATTAAGGCCAAATACGACATTGATGTGATTGCAGGCAATATAGCAACGGCACAGGCGGCGGAAGATTTGATAAAGGCCGGTGCAAATGCGTTAAAAATCGGTATCGGACCGGGAGCTATTTGCACTACAAGGATAATATCCGGCGCCGGTGTGCCGCAAATATCCGCCGTAATGGATTGTGCGGAGGTGGCGGAGAAGCACAACATCCCGGTTATTGCCGACGGCGGCATAAGACATTCGGGCGATATAACCAAGGCGCTCGCGGCGGGGGCGTCGAGCGTAATGCTCGGCTCATTGCTTGCGGGCCTTAAGGAAAGCCCGGGACAATTAGTCATATACAAGGGCAGGCAGTTCAAGGAATACAGAGGTATGGGGTCTTTGGGAGCGATGGTCAAAGGCTCGGCGGAGAGATACGGGCAGAACCTCACGGAAAGAGACAAACTTGTGCCGGAGGGTGTTGAGGGAAGAGTGCCTTACCGCGGAACGCTGGGCGATTTCGTATATCAGCTTGTCGGCGGTTTGCGGGCAGGTATGGGCTATTGCGGTGCAAGGAGCATCGAAGAGCTCAAAAGCAAGGGTCGGTTTGTTCGCATAAGCCCGGCATCGGTTGCCGAATCGCATCCGCACGACATACAGATAACCAAAGAGTCGCCGAATTATTCGGCGACAGAATTTTTAGAATAAGCAATTATGAGCAAAGAAATGGTGGCCATCCTGGATTTCGGCAGTCAGTATGGCCAGCTTATAGCAAGGCGGGTCCGCGAGCATAATGTATACTCGCGAATTTTTCAGCCGGATATAACCGCACGGGAACTGTCAACGCTGAGTGTTAAGGGTGTGATACTGTCCGGCGGGCCGGCGAGTGTCTACGACAAAAATGCTCCCCATTGCGACAAAGAGATATTCGAGCTTGGTGTGCCGATTCTCGGTATCTGCTATGGTATGCAATTAGGCTGCCAGATTCTCGGTGCTGAAATTATCCCCGCCGAGAAGCGGGAGTATGGGCGGACAAAACTGACCATCCTCAATAAAAGCGATTTGTTTGCAGCTCTTCCGGATTCAATCACGGCCTGGGCCAGTCACGGCGACCAGGTCGGCAGGCTGGGGAGCGATTTTGCCAGACTGGCTTCCACGGAAACCTGCCCTTATGCTGCTGTAAGGCACAAAAAGAAGAAATTTTTCGGCGTGCAGTTTCATCCTGAGGTTTCGCACACCCCAAAGGGAACGGTAATTCTTAAAAATTTCCTTTACGACATCTGCGGATGCAGCGGCGACTGGAAAATGAGCGATTTCGTCAATGAGTCGGTGGAAGAAATACACAAATGCGTCGGCAGTGCAACTGTTATATGCGGCCTGAGCGGCGGAGTAGACTCATCGGTCGTTGCGACACTGGTCCATAAGGCGGTGGGTAATCAGCTCGTTTGTATTTTTGTTGACAACGGTCTTTTGCGGAAAAATGAGCGGGAAAGCGTCATCTCGACCTTTCGCAACCATTTTCACATAGACCTGCGTGTTGTGGACTGGTCCAAACAATTCCTGAAGGAATTGGCCGGCGTAATTGACCCGCAGCAGAAACGCAGGATAATCGGTTCCGAATTTATCAAAGCCTTCAGGTCGGAGGCAGCCCAAATACCTGATGCCAAATTTCTGGCACAGGGGACACTTTATCCTGATGTTATCGAATCAGGCTCAAAGGACGGCAATCTGGCAGCGAGTATAAAACTGCATCACAACGTTGGCGGGCTGCCTGCCGAACTTGGCTTTAAGCTCATTGAGCCGCTGCGCGAGCTGTTCAAAGATGATGTGCGTCTGGTGGGGGAATATTTAGGTCTGCCGGCGGACGTTATATGGAGGCATCCGTTCCCCGGGCCGGGACTGGCGGTCAGAATAATCGGCGATGTGACGCCGGAGAGACTGGAGATTCTGCGGGCCGCTGACGAGATACTTATAGATGAAATAAAATCCGCAGGGTTGTACAGGAAGGTGTCGCAGGCACTGGCGGTGCTTGTACCTGTTCGCACGGTCGGCGTGATGGGTGATGAGCGGAGCTACGAAAATGTTATTGCTGTCAGGGCGGTTGAAACGACCGATTTTATGACCGCTGATTTTTCACAAATACCTTATGAAGTGCTTGGCACAATATCCAGCCGGATTATAAATGAGGTTCGCGGAGTTAACCGGGTTGTATACGACATCTCCAGCAAGCCGCCGGCAACGATTGAATGGGAATAGACAAGACTCAAAACACAAGTGAAATTTTCAATTTTCAATTTCCAATCTCCGATTTATAAACAGCCGGCGTGGTGGTTTTGGGCGGCGATTTTCATCGGGTTAGCCATTCGCATATACTTCGTTGTTTTTACTGAAGGCACGTGTGATGTTCTCACCTGGCAGTCTCATGCGGCGGGCATCCAGGAAAAAGGGTTGATTGGCTACTACCGTGCCAATGAAGATATGAACCATCCGCCTTTTATCGGTATAGTAATGTCCTGGCTGCTGAGCATATCTAAAATAAGCGGCATCCCTTTTCGTATTCTTTTTCGGGGGATTTTCACACTATTGGATGCCGGCACGGCGATACTGCTGTTGTATTCTTTCTGCGAAAGCCGTTACCGCTTTTTGATTGCGGCCGGTTACTGGCTGCATCCGCTGGCAATAATATACTCGGCCTATCACGGAAATACCGATTCATCGGTGGCCTTTTTTCTTATGCTCTGTGTTTATTTGTTGTCGAAGGAAAAAGTGATATGGAGCGGCGTTGTTCTTGGAATGGGTCTTTGGATTAAATTGCCCGGGTTAATAGCCGTCCCGGCACTGGTGTTTTTTCTGCCGCACTGGAAAGAGCGATTAAGATTTTTGCTGACAGCCGGTATCGTGGGCATCTCGACTTACCTGCCGACACTTTTTGCTGACCCAGCCATTATCTATAAGAACGTTTTTCGGTATCAGGGGAATATTATTGTTACAACAGCACGAACTCCGACGTGGGGAACCCTGATTTTTCTTATGCCTTTCTTCAATAATCTTTCGCTTTACTGGCAAATTAAACTCGGCAAGCCTCTCGTGTTTCTTATGAATAACGGTGTGTGGCCGGCAATAGGACTGATAGTTTTTCTATGCTGGCTGCGACGCTCGAAAAGGACCATTCGCGGACTTGGACTGAGTATCGCAGCAGCCTATACCGTTCTATATGGCTTTTCGAATAACTGGTCATTTCAATATTTTGCATGGTCGGTTCCGTTCTGGTTTTTTGCTCCCCCTGTTTTTTTATTTGCGGCCACGTTTCTGACGGGCGGGTACATCTATTCGCTTTACTGGCTGCTCTGCGGCAATCCCTGGCTGCTGGGCGAGTGGGATTTTCTCGGTCATCCTTATTGGCCGAGAATTATCGAGATGTTTAGAAACGGCAGCCTGCTGTTTTTTATCTTCGGTGCTTTGGTGTTTTTGGTCGCCGGTATTTACAGCGAAGCCGGCCGATTATACAATCGGCTGCGCAGTTGCTCCAGTGGCAAATAAGATGTTGATGAGCCGGCGGACCGCCGGCAGCGGTTGAATGGGAACAGACAAGACTCAAGTGAAGTTTTCAATTTCTAATTTTCGATTTCCAATATGCGAGCGGGGGGTGTGGTGGTTTTGGGCGGCGATTTTCGTCGGGTTGGCCATTCGCATATATTTCGTTGTCTTTACTGAAGGCACAACCGATGTTGCCGCCTGGCAATCTCACGCCGCTGGTGTGGCAGAAAAGGGGTTGATTGGCTACTACCACGCCAATAAAGAAATGAATCATCCGCCATTTATCAGCATTATTATGTCCTGGCTGTGGAGTATTTCTCAAAAAACTGATATTCCTTTCCGAATTCTGCTGCGAGCGCCGTTTGCGATGCTGGATGCCGGCACAGCGATATTACTGTTGTATACTTTCTGCAAAAGTCGTTACCGCTTTTTGATTGCTGCTGGTTACTGGCTGCATCCGCTGGCAATAATATTCTCGGCCTATCACGGGAATACCGATTCATCGGTGGCTTTTTTCCTTATGCTGTGCGTTTTTTTGCTGTCGAAAGGGAAGGTGGTATGGGCCGGTGCTGTTTTAGGAACAAGTCTTTGGATTAAGCTGCCAGGAATACTGGCGGTGCCGGCACTGGTGTTTT
>Ga0315284_10004395_pt1 | contig 19993 bp, 37 predicted proteins | sample YL17G09_16_MG_FD_203696 | JGI IMG/M metagenome (GOLD analysis project Ga0315284, IMG submission 203696) | Sediment microbial communities from Yellowstone Lake, YNP, Wyoming, USA - YL17G09_16 | ecosystem: Environmental > Aquatic > Freshwater > Lake > Sediment | place: USA: Wyoming | collected...
CAAGCATTTTGTGTTATCGTCACCAACTACGACGCCTATTGTACCCGGTGTAACTCCACAAGAATGGAGATTATATAATGGGGAAAATGTTGCAAGTTGGGCTCCAATCAACCTTCGAGTTAAATTCGGGGATTTAGTAAGTATTAGATCACTCGTTGATAATACCGTACTTAATTTCGGTAGTCAGGTAGTTATTACACTACCACCGATCACTCAAAATAGTGCTGGTCGTCGAATAAGCGTTCGAGACGTAGAGTATTTTAAAACACTCAGCGATGCGTCCATAACTCCTGGTTTAATGATCCAACCAGCAGGTTCAGATTCAGTAGAAACGGGCGGTCCTGGTGAATTAATGACTGCAGTAAATGCAATCGGTCAGTTCGACATGGAATCTGATGGATTAAGTCGTTGGACTATCGTTGGTGGTGTCCAATTTACAATATCCGGAGTCTTACCAGAAGACCCAGGAGAGATCCCACCTCCTGTCCCACCGGTTCCGAGCTGAGGACAAAATTATGTCAGAAATCGCATATCGTTGGATGAATACTCCAGCTGAACTTTTCCGGTCAGCAATTTATGTAAAAATTCAACCAATTTCTCCGGTTGCTATTGAATCGATACCATTCACGTCTCAGAAACGTATGTTATCCGGTACTGGATATCAATACCAATGTGCTTTATCGAATACGTCAATGGCGATAGATATTGCTCCGGTACACGAAGCTTATCCGCAAATCGACATATCAGGTGATAAGCGTGCCGGTATTATAATATTCGAAGGAAATCGAGTCATTGCTTCATACATCGTTCCTGGAGATTCAACAATGGCGGAACGAAGAATCTTCGTATCCGAAGACTATCGCGGTAAGGGCCTCGCTACACGAATGATAGAACAGTTTATGCAAGAAATTCCCGGCATTATAATTCCGAAGCAGCGAGTTAACTTGGTAGCAGTGCGGGCATTCTTATCTGGACACAAGAATGTAGTTAATTGGGCAATAGCTCATGGAATGCAAGTTCCGCAAAAAGTCCGCGATGCCATAACTAATGGCGGTGAAGCCGCAATGATTTTAGCTAAAGCAGAACGGGCCGAAGAACAACGCGTTTAAAATGCCGTTATATCAATATTTGCTTCACTTTATTTCATGTAAACAACTCTTAAGATCGTTGAAAATGATAGATCGCAAATTCAGCGAATCTTAATGTTTAATATTTATAATGTGGTGCTGGGAATCGAGGGTATATCATGGCTCCTCGGGCTTATGATGATGAAGTTGAAGCTGTTCAATCACTACAAGATGAATTAATAGCGGCTGAACACAATATTGCTTCCGGGATGGGACTTTCGTCACGGGATATCCCTCACGTACGTGAAGTTCTACTCAGACTCGTAGTGGAAACCTGGCGAAAGTCTCGTGACAACATACCAAGCCGAAGTGTAACGCTTCCATTCGGTATAAGAGGAGAGTCTCCGTTTGATGATGAACTAACGCCTGTAATAGGTCCATTGGGACATCAAAAGAAAACCAAGTGAAACGAGTATAGTGAGATATGAAACACTGCTCCTGCGAAAATAACGAAACCAATTTTAGGTCCGTAGTATGTGATCGATGTAATCTTCCGTTAAAAGAAGTAACTGCGGAGATCATTCAACCAGAGTTTGGTCCGGGAATTGGAAGGGGTAAAGATGGTGTCATCGTTCAATTCCCAGTTTCAGACGAAGATATTGATTGATCAATTTCAAGAAACTGAAAAAACTAGTAGTGCAACGCATTACCATAACTGGGAATGGAATGTCGTTGATGATCCTTATGAACGGAAGAAAAAATTAAGTATAAGATGTAAAGTATGCACGTCATATGCAGAAGCGTATGTTACAGTTGACATGCTTCGAACTGAAGAGACTAGAAATTTGGTTGATCGAATGAGAATTGAGCTCAGAAGATTAATTGCAACAGATTTCTCACCAGATTGTGAAGAGGCGCGTCTTTTAAACATTTGTAGTAAAATTCACAATTCATAATCATATGAAATATGACTGAACGATTTCTGCGATACCTTTAAGTCCAGAGTCTGATGGGTTACCAAGAAACTGAGTTGGTTTAACCTGCCACGCTGAATAGTACGCTCTGAGTACTTCAGAGTCAACTTTTCCTTGAAGTAAAGGAATGCCCATAGCTTGTGCCTTCATCTGAAATACTGGATGAAGAGGGTCAAGGTCATCAATCAATACGAATTTTTTCTCACCTTTACCGACACTTCCAATGAGATTTTCACGAGCAAATATGGCGTCAACATCAAGACTGAAAGCTGAAACCATGGTCTCGGCGTATGAAATGACCGAGTGAGTTAAGAGATAAATAGGTCCGATGTCTAGAGCTCGAAGTTCCGCTAGGAACTCATTTGCTCCAGGTCTTAAAACAGTTCCGTAACCTTCTTCACTTTGAATCTTCTCGCCAGGATACGTTTCAAATGCGTTTATATCGGAAGCTTTCTCGAGTTCAAAGGTATGAATCAGAGTTTCATCAAGGTCTACGTAGATACAGGAATCCTCGAGTGATGAAATTCGCGCCGCTATGCCGATTAAGCTCACAGCGGAATGATTTCTCCAGGATTAACACTCAGCCAGGCGTTTCCACCTGCTGGCGTATTGATAACTGTTCCAACAGGTATAACGAAATTTCCAACGCCGACAGGTATAACATTGGTCATTAGACCAGCAGTGTTTTTAGAAATATAAATTCTTTCTCCAGCCAACCAGACTCCTTCTTGTTGAGCAGAGGGAACTTGAACAGTTCCTCGTGTCAGCAAGTGTCCGGGTGATCCAACCGTGATCGTTCCGGCAATTTTTGAATATGTGACACCGAGAAAATGTGCTGTTAAAGCCGCATCAGCTTTCGCCAGTTTTACGTTAACAGCCGTTGCTGAATCAGATGAACAAAACACAGCCGCGCCAATATTCGGTATTGAAACCAAACCATCGTTAAGAAGCGGTAGATATGAAGAAAGTGCTTCGATGTTAACACGCATGGCTGAATTTGACATTTCAGCCCACTCTGCAGTCTGCCCGTTATCGAGGTCACTATTAATTAAAAAGGACATCTTAGCGGAACTATTAAGACTCGTAATGGACCCGCCGAAACGACCAAGTACTGAATTCTGGGAAACACTCAAAGCTACTGGTACATCGTCCGTATCAGCTTTAACGATTGTATTAGCGTTATAGAGCGTATTAGCTACGGCACCAACTTGAGTGGCTGTAGTTGCATGCGGATTTAAAAAATCGGAAAGATGCGAAACTGGGGCGGCGCCGACTTGAGTGTACGTAGTCACGTGTGGATTCAATACGTCAGTCGTATGCGCATTAAACGCTGCATTCGTAACAGCACCAACTTGTGCTGCCGTAGTTGCATGCGGATTTGAAATGTTGGAAATATGTCCAGATAATAGTGAACTAACACTTCCTATTGATGAGTTTAAAGCGTTCAACGCATCTTTTACATACGTCCCGACCACGCCACTATCGTTTCCAATTTGACTAGCCAGATAATCACTTAAAGCTGACGCGACAGAACCTATACGACCAAATACGCTAATGACAGGTCCTCCAGCCGGTCCTGTAACACCTGTAAAGCCTTGCGGACCCGTAGCACCCGTAGCACCTCGAGGCCCGATAGGGCCAACGGGGCCTGTCTGACCGACTATGCCGGTCGGACCCTGTTGCCCGAGAGGCCCCGTAGGCCCCTGTGATCCAGTTATACCTGCACCAGTGGGACCAGCAGTTCCAGTGGGACCAGCAGTTCCAGTGGGACCGACCGGACCGGGTATGAGGATTGTACCGGATGCTCCTCCGGTCAGAAGGGCAGCAGAGTTTACCTGTATTAAGTCTACAGGCAGTCCCTTAAGGATGAGAGTTACATAAAACGTGAAGCTTTGTCGAAACCCCTGGGACTTGGCATCTATGAGGGTTAACGAACCTATTTCATATGAAGCCGGATTGAGTCCGAGTGTTTCAACGAATTGGTTGAACACTGACGGATGAGCAAAAACTAATGCCGGGTTATCTACACCCTCGTCAGTTATTAACTCTGTGACGACCCGATAAACATCAGGAACGTCCTGAACGGAACTTTGGATGACGATTGATACGGACATATCGCCAAGATAGGCGATAGAAAGCTCAGACTACGTACCGGGTTCACCAACTAGAGTTAAATGTCTAGCCGGTGACGTCAAGTCCCTCGTGCACATACCCCAGTCAATATATCTTTTCATAGCAATAAAATTTATGAAGTCAACAATAGCGGCATCTGTCCACGGATCGCGTTTATTGTTAACGAACACCTTTGCATGACGAGAAAGGGTGGAGAGAACATTCATAGTTTGCCATCCTCCTTCATGCAAAGGTGTGGCCGAAGAGATGAATTCACGTAAAAAGTTATTTATTGACTTACGCTCAGCATCAATCGCGCAGTTCATGTGCGAGTTTTGAATTATGCTTTCTTCAGCAACACCAAGATACTCAACCAAGTCTTTCTCGAGAAAAAACTTCAGCTCGTCGGTGTTCATAGTTCCCCCAAGTCACCCACCCTTAGCTAACGACACAGGAATAACCTTTATGAACCTGGTTTGGTTATATGTCTCTTTACTTCGAGTAAGGAGGTCGTCCGGGATTGAAATACACTTATTCTTCGGGTTGGACCTATTACCGAAGAAATAATTATTGGTGCCACTTGATTCAAGCATGCAAAGATTAGGACGTTCAATACTGGCTCTATATAAATCCATTTTTCCGCCCCATGTCACCGGGAAACCATGCACCGGAGTTGGGGGATTTACCATTCGAACAAGTTTAATTCCATACTTCCGGATTGCATCCCACTTATCCGAGTATAATCTCCAGTTACCTGAGCATTTTAGAGCTGGACATTCAATCCAGAATTTGCCGGGCTCACTACCGGAAGCGGGTAAGGAGCCCGTCCAGAGTTGATGTGGGTCGGTAGCCGGTAATATACCAGCCACGTGTGGACTAAGGCGCTGAAGGGTTTTGAGAAGGTTTTCGTCATGCCTCTGAATATTGTGGGCTACCTGAAGTATGCCACTCATATCGGCATATGGATCCTCCATACCGGCTTCGTTCACACCCTGTCTAGCCAACTGTATCCCAGCTTTATATAATGTTGAGTTATTAGGTATCAACTCCAAACCCGGGACAGAGGTTGGAACCGGGGTAGGGGTCGGGACAGTTGTAATCAAGACTGAGGTTTGAATCGGAGTATTGGCGGAAGCCGGTTTCGAAGTCTCCGATTCATCAGTCCCGATTGCAGATGATCCGACTCCTGCGGATGTGATGAGAAAAAGGATCATAATCTGAAAAATGTGTTTCATTGACATCATAATCCTTCCTGAGTATACACATTCTCAGTACATGTGTGGGTGAAACGTTTCATATAGCATCTCCTAGGTTAGTACACCGTCAAATGCATGAGTCACCGATCTAATCCCTTTCTTAGTCCGTCCTTATAGGTGAGCTTCATCGAGAAGCTTTGACCATTTAGGCTACAATTGGACTTTGGTTCAGATCATCGCATTCTTCGACGTTATTAAATTTGGGCTAAACCCGTGAACTGTTTTCGTTTACGTATCACGCCTAGTTTAAAGTTTGTGTAATCTGCGAAACCATACACAACAAGGAGACCAAAAAAACATCTATCGATTACTACTACAATTTCATATGTGAAACTGTAAAATTTTACAGTTTCATGATAAACGGTCTCGATAACTTTCATAATCGAAACGTCTATGGACCGTAATTTTTCCAGTAGAAGGTTCATGCGAACAAATTGACGGTAAACGCACGCCATTAAAATTTGACGTTTTAACCATTGTGTAATGTGACATGTCGAGAAATACAATTTTTTGACCGACCTGCAGTGGTTCATCAAACGAATAGTTACCGATAATGTCACCTGCAAGGCACGTTAGTCCGCCGAGACGATACGTGTTAACTTTTTCACCTGGTTGACCCGCACCAACGATGTCAGGTCTGTATGGCATCTCGAGCGTGTCCGGCATATGTGCCGTGGCTGAAGTATCAATGATAGCGATAGAAATGTCGTTATTGCGAAAAATATCAAGAACGCTAGACACGAGAACGCCTGTATGAATTGCAATGGCTTCTCCAGGCTCAAGAAATACTTCAACATTCCATCGCTTTTTAAAGCTACGAACCAACTTTATGAGTTTATCGCGGCCATAACCGGGACGTGTTATGTGATGACCGCCGCCCATATTAACCCACGAAACTTGCTCAAGCCATGGAGCGAAATTTTTTTCAATTACAGCAAGAGTTCGTTCAAGTGCATCAGCGCCATGCTCGCATAAACTATGAAAGTGTAAACCGGACAAACCTTCAAAATCGGCTTTTTCGAAAGCGTGACGAGTAGCACCTAGTCGAGATCCTGACGCACATGGATCGTAAACTGGTATCTTGACTTCACTATGCTCTGGATTTAAACGAATCCCGAATTGCGTATTCGTGCCTCGGTTTACTAACGGTCTTAAACGTTTCCACTGAGAAAAGCTATTCAGTATGACGTGATCACTACAAGCGATAATTTCAGCAAAGTCAAGATCGTTATAGGCAGGCGCATAAGCGTGGACCTGGCCTTGAAATTCTTCTTTTCCAAGGCGAGCTTCGTTTACAGAACTAGCCGAAACACCAGACAAATACTTTCGTATTAGTGGAGCTTGGCTCCACATGGCAAATCCTTTGAGTGCAAGAAGGATTGTGCATCCAGCGGATTTTTGAACCTCATCCAGAATTTGAAGATTTTCTTCAAGGAGACCAAGATCCACCACGAAAGCGGGAGTTTCGACGTTAGACGGAATATCTAACATCGTACGCTCACCACTCATCACAATTCCTGTATATGCCAGGGTAAACCACGTTTAGCAAGTTCATCCAAGAATGCATCAGGATCGAGTTGCTCAATGTTCCATACCCCGGGTTGCTTCCATTTGCCCTGCAGCATCATCGTAGCTCCGACAACAGCAGGAACACCAGTAGTATAAGAAACAGCTTGTGATCGAACTTCTTTCCAACACTCCGCATGATCGCAAATGTTATACATAAACACCTGGCGTGGTTTACCGTCCTTCATACCCTTGATAAGACAACCGATCGAAGTCTTACCTGTATATGTAGCTCCGAGTGAAGCAGGGTCTGGTAGGAGAGCCTTCAGAAACTGAAGCGGAACAATTTTCTGGCCTTGAAATTCAACCGGGTCGATGCGGGTCATTCCGATATTTTGTAAAACACGTAAGTGGGTTATATACTCTTGACCGAATGTCATATAAAAACGGATACGTTTGAGACCACGAATGTTTTGAACGAGAGACTCGAGCTCTTCATGGTAGAGCAAATAACTTTCACGTGGACCTACACCCGGGTAGTCAAATTCAAAATGTTGCTCAAGTGGCTTAGTATCAATCCATTGTCCGTTTTCCCAATATCGACCATTTTGAGTAATTTCGCGTATATTGATTTCAGGATTGAAATTAGTGGCGAATGGATGGCCGTGACTACCGCCATTACAGTCCATAATATCAATAGTATCAATTTCGTCGAATAAATGCTTTTGCGCGTATGCACAGAAGACATTAGTAACTCCTGGGTCAAAACCTGAACCAAGTACAGCCATGAGACCCAAATTTTTAAAACGTTCTCGGTAGTCCCATTGCCAGCTATACTCAAATTTAGCGACGTCTGGTGGTTCATAATTCGCGGTGTCGAGATATGAAACTCCCGCTGCAAGGCAGGCTTCCATTAATGTTAAGTCTTGATATGGCAACGCGACATTAATAAGAACGTCAGGTTTTTCTTCCTTCAAAAACGCGGTAGTTCTAGCAATATCATCCGCATCAATCTGAGCAATTCTAATATCGCGCCCTTGAAGTTCTTTTATCTCGCTCTGAATCTTTTCACAACGCGAAATAGTGCGGCTGGCTAAAAGGATATCGGTAAAAACTTCTGTATTTTGCGCGCATTTATGTGCGACTACGCTTCCGACACCACCAGCACCAACAATCAAGACTTTGCTCATGTATAACCTCGCTTAAGATTATACTATACCAATCCTATGAATCACGGAGACTTTTGAACGGTGGGTTTCCGACAAATTGGGCACGGACATCCGTTGAACGCAGCACCAGACGCTACGCACTTTCTACAAATGTGACCTTCCATACCGGGAGGTAGCCATTCCTGTTCCTTGATGAAGTCTGGAGTAACGAGTTTACACAAACTCGTTTCGGAGTCACTAGGAACAAAATGGGTTTCGTGAGGAGAAATCGATTTCCAGGATCCTTTAATAGTCATACTGGAAGTTACGCTTGAAGTATATAAATTTACAAACTAAGCTTCTATGCTCGATTTCATACCATCAACTCGAATAATTGATGGCCATTTATATGAAACTCCAACAATTCCATCCGACTGAAAATCGTTCCAAAAAGCATTCTGATATTGATTTACAGATTTTCTGACTTCGTCAGTCATGAAAGGCTCCATCTCATCGAGCCGATTACGCCACATCTGAATGAGTGTGTCTATCCCACTCTGTTCGAATACACGAATGAAACTCTTCGCTACAAGAATGCGATAAACGAGATAAGAAGGCATCACCTTGAAGGCCTCAAACTCATCGCGCATATCCTGGTCAGTTAGGATTTTTAGTTTTTTCTCAGCTGATTCTGCATGACATGCGGCTTCTTCATCACATCCATTAGGGCATGGAGGATCAGCTGAACAAATCCTATAATTAGGGTCAATCAACGGACATGGCCTCATATCCATTTAATGGCTACTCCTAAATATTGTAGTAAATGAAGAACAATAAATACTAGTGCAATAATGAAAGTCTCCAATACAATAGCCCATGCGAATCCGATCCACATCCTCTCGGTCACGCGTTTCATACAACCGATCGGTTATATGAAATTTATACATACGACCTATCATTTACGTTCACATTCACAAACCACGAGGACACCAATTTCCTCACCAGACCGCGCGTGTTGAACTTCGAAACGCATACGGTGATATTTGTTTGTACAAGTTAATGAGTTTGGTGATCCAGCTGTCGTTGCAAGTAACGACGCGTCATCAGCGCATGGACGCTCCCATTCGAGCTTTCTGATACGCTCTCTTTCATTGGCCTCATAATTACATGCAGACAAAAGAGAGACTGAGAAAAATAAAATAACTTTCACCATGGAAGTCTACCTAATGCAGCAATTAACATCAATAGAGCACCTATAAGTGTATCAATGACACTTGAGATTACAATCAGTACGGCTATGCCAGAACTGCCGTTTTTCATCTTGAAAGTATTACCGGCAATCATAACTCCGACAATGAACAGTATGATACGCCAAGAAATATGTGTTATAGTCATGAATCTTCTCGATCTTCTTCTTCAGCTTGTTCGATCGAACACTGAAAATGAAACATAGCCACAGCGTCTACTTCGCCATCAGAATAGCGGCTATCCAGAAGTTTCTTGGCTGCAGCTCGGTATTTCTCTAAGAGTATGTCAATTTTTGAGGATTCCATTAGTGGTGTTTGATTATACGGCGTTTTTCTTCACGTCATTATAGCGAATGAGACATTTTTTGCAAATGTCGTAACCAGGAAGTGCAAACATTGGTTTTTCTACAAGAAATTCCGGTTTCCTTATTCCACATATGGCTTCCCATTCATCATCTCGTTTACTAAGATGAAGAACCCACCTATGAATAAAAGAAACGTCAGCCATTAGACTTACTCAATGCACGTTGGACGAGCGTTGGAATATGCGCGGTAATCTTAGATAGGTCGAATATCTCATTCAACTTTACTCCGATTTTAAGTCCGACGTATGGATCAGAAGCTAACAAATCCTGAAAAGAACGATTCTCCGTCCAAGAGGCCATGGCACAACGTTGAACAGCATCATACGATTCTTGCCTTGGAAATCCTGCATCGGTTAAGGCCAATAGAACATACTCTGAGAAAATCCGACCTTGAGACATACTGATGTTACGAATCATTCGATCGGGAAAGAACACTAGATTATTTACAAGATCGATAGAACGATCCAGCATATATGCTAAAACACAAGAGGCGTCGGGCATGATAATTCTTTCAACAGATGAATGCGAGATGTCGCGTTCATGCCATAGCGAGATGTCCTCCATGACAGGTCCCGAATAACTGCGCATTAAACGCGCCAATCCGCATAAGTTTTCACTTATGATTGGGTTACGTTTGTGTGGCATGGCACTCGAGCCTTTTTGGCCGGGACCGAACCCCTCTTCAGCTTCACCAACTTCAGTGCGTTGCCAGTGTCTTACCGTAAGAGCAAGACGCTCAATTGCACATGCGATGAAGATGAGAGATTGAATCCAAACCGCGTATCTGTCGCGTGCAACAACCTGTGTTGACACGCTCTCAGGTCTTAGACCGAGAGTCATGATAGTTTCAATTTCTACTTCCGGAGGAAAATGAGCATACGTTCCGACAACACCAGAAAGTTTTCCAACTGATACTTCATCAACAGCTTTTGCGAAGCGGTCATTCGCACGCATGAGCTCAGCTCGATGACCGGCCAGTATTAAACCGACCGTGGTCGGTTCAGCGTGCATTCCATGGGAACGACCGATCATAGGTGTCGCGGACTCTTGAAAAGAACGACGTCCAAGTGCAATGATGAGTCGGGATACGCGATTCAAAATCAAACGAGAAGCTTCTCGAATTTGAAGAGAAAACGCAGTATCTACCACGTCACTTGAAGTCATGCCGCGATGAATCCATCTAGCTGGTTCACCAACTAGTTCTTCTATGTACGTGAGAAATGCAATGAAGTCATGACGTGTTGTCTTCTCGATCCTAGAAATATGACCGGAATCGAGAATAGACGTTCTTTCACGAACTAATTCGGTGGTTCCATTCGGAACAATTCCGCGATGTTCCATGGACTTGCAAGCGGCAAGTTCTACGGACATCCATAAAGAGTATCGATGTGAATCTTCCCAAATCCGGGCAACATCTTCAGGTGAATATCTAGGAATCATGATTCCATGACTGATCTCAGTACCTCATGTTCAAGTTTACAACTAAAAGATACATTCAACTTAGTACTGAGACTAATAACACGATTGAGTTCAAGCTGAATTTTTCGGTCAGAACGAAAGTGACTTACGTCACGACGAAGAAGACGCATAAGTTTTTGCTTTCGTTCACGAAGATTTTGCTTTGTCTTCTGAATTATCTTTTTCTGTTCCCTTCGTTCTTTCCGTTCTTTTGGCGACATTATGATTCCATGTCAGAGAACAAAATATAATTCTTCACGATTCCATGACTTTGTGTACCAACTCTTCTTCAAGCATTCCGTTTAGTCGTTCACCGAGTTTAGTACAGAGAGCCACAACGCGACGAAGTTCAACCTGAGCTTTCGCATTCTGACGAAATTTAGTCTTATTACGACGTATGAGAGCCAGCAGTTTCTGCTGACGAGTTTTAAGATTACGTTTCGTTACTCGAATCTTCTGGGTTTTCTCCCGTTCTTTTATACTTAGGTTCAACATACACTTGTTACTTGTATCTTATTGATGTTTACGAAGTCTGAACATCCTCGACTAGCGTCTCGTCAATGGCACGATGAAGACGTTCAGCTGGGATTTTCTTAATATCAATCATATACCTGATATGTTGACGAAATACAGAAACAATCATTTGTCGTTCAGCCTCAGTTTTTGTAATATCATGGTCTTGATCCATGAATTTCTGAACGAGTGCCTTACGAGCTGAAACATCTCTTTGTTTTGTTCCCCATAAAAGAGGTGGTAGCTCAAAAGCTTTTTTCATGATTTATTTCTCAAGTCTTCAAGGACAACTTCATTTTAAAACGAGAACCGACGTAGTGCGTTGTTCTTCCATGGCTTTCTCGATACAAACCCTTGAGCCATGGTCACGATAATTAGCTGCACACTCGGCACATCGTCCACACGAGATACTCCGTCGATTACATATTAAACATACACCATGCACCGACCAAGTAATACGCGCTAGCACTTCATAGCCAGGTCGTACATCATAGGTGACCGGACTACCGTTCAATATGAACGTCCGATCATTGCGAATAAATAAGATACCTCGTAAAGAACGCGATAGTTCAACTGAATAATTCGTCACATCAGATCATACGTCAAAAATCGTTGAGTCTACAATACTTGACAGATGATTTTTTCAGATGTATACTGATCGGTATTACAATGCCAAAGAAACCTGAAAATATAAAATTCGGGGAAGAGATCCAAAAAATTCGGAAGTCCAAAGGCATTGGAATTCGGGAATTAGCTAAGAAGGTCGGAATGCAAACGGCTTACGTTGATAGAATAGAACGTGGCGGTGTGTCGCCATCCGATAAATTCATTTGCAAAGCTGCTAAAGTACTATCTGAAAGCCCAGAGGTTCTCGCGTCTCATGCTGGAATGGTTACCAAAAGACTTGCCGTAGCTATATCGAAAAACCCAAAGGTATTTTCTGATCTGATCTTCCAGCTCGAAAATGCTCCAGAAAATGCCATCCTCCGGATAATCCGTGAGGTGCGCGAAGGAGAATGGTGATGATTGAACTTACATCGAATCAGTTAATTTTCAGATTTCCGGAAATTCATCCAGAGTGCAGTTTAACAATCACTCTTCATCGAACTCTTCGTATTCCAGATGACGGACGAGAATACCCTCTCCCTCCATCGCTCGGTCATTTCCCAGCTGTGCATGTTGATGACTACGCCAGCCGAGTCCCGAAGAAGTGGCTCGGTCGCGGCGGTATCGCGATCCCGATGTGGCAAAGTGAGGCCATGTGGCTACAATTCAGCCCATCACGTCCATCAGATCGTGGGTCTCCCTGGCCATTTGCAGTGAAGGTCGCATGCGGCAAAGTATCGGCTGTAACGGGAAAAAAGTGGAGTAAGAAACTATCCGTTGATGATTATTTGGTGTGTCCACTGCAACCATGGCTTGACGGATTTGCTACCGAAGAAGGGCAAATCAAGCAATTCGTCGCTGCTGCATTGGGACTCGGAGCGACAGTTGAAGGCCAGATCACTGGAAAAGAAGAATTCGGCGGGGTTCAACTAGAAGTCATCCCGATGGCTTTTGAAGAATTTGATAAGAGATTCCCGAAGTTACCTCCAGTGAATTTAGGTGGAACTAGAATTCTCAGAGGTATGTCGTTTGGAGCTCAAGAGTCAGGCAGTTGGACTCTTTCAAATTGCAATGGTTCAAACATTTCATATACGAATACTTCTAATTTAAGCGACAGTCTTGTTGGTGCCGCATATAGCTGCAATAATGTCAGTCTGAATGCACAATCTGAAAGATCAGAATATTATAGCCCGCAACTAACAAAAGAATTTTTAGAACTACCTGAAGCCGGTGCTTCACTCGACATGGGAATGGGCATGGGCGGTCGAATGAAGCAGCAAATCTTCAAAGACCCATACGGACTTGCGGTCTGGTCAAAAGATCAGAAAGCTCGTATTTTCATTCACATGTGCAATTCACTCGGTTGGAAACATCTAACTGGTAAAGAACCGCCGACGCTGCCTCTCACAGCAGCGAATTACACGGCTGCTGGCATGCCTTGGTTCCATTTCTATGAAGAAGGTGCAAAATCTCAACAAGGCACCAAGGAACTAAAGAAGGTTAAGAGTATGGCCGAAATTGCAGCAAAAAAGAAGTTGCCGCTACTTCCGGAAAACCAACCGGCAAATATTCCGATGAGTCAAACAATAGGGATTGAACAAAAGGGAGTGAGGAGTGGATCGTGGGCAAAATGAAGAAAGCAAAGTGTAGTGATCCAGTGAAAAAACAAAGTCGCAGGGAATGTAAACCCGAGAGGGCACCTTATGTTCCACTCGTAACCCCAGAACCAAGAGTTCCGGTTATTCCGACGGTTCCAGTTTCACCATGGCTGCCATGTTATCCGATACCAAGTTTAATTTATCCAAGAGTCACTTCCTACCCAGTTTTCCCGAACCCGGCGTGTATGTGTGGGAAACCACTGCTTCTTTATATCCCGCCTGGTCAATGCGCTCACCCCTGTCCAGTTCATCCGGAATACACAATATGGGGATCTTATGCTTGGTGCACAACTAATAATGTGATCGGGTCTACAGTGATTTGGTGATCACCCAGGATGAATGCTCGGTAAAATATTTTACGTTTAAAATGATAAACTTTCCATACTTTCATTACCTCATCGTACATAATTTATTCAATTTTTTGTCCATCAATAAAATAGTATGGAAGCAGAGACAACGGCGATTCTCGTTGGTGTGGTGGCCTTTATAGCTGCCACGGTAAAACCTGTGATATCGGCATGGGCTAAAGCTCTCGAGCGTAAGGCGAATTTATTATACTTAAATCAGCCTACTGAAGTTCCACATGAAGAGAGAAGAAAGAAAGCCGTGAAGGCTCTCGGTAAAAGCATGATCGGGTATGCTATTTCATCAAAGCAGCTCGAGAAGTTTGTTCCCGACCAAGAAAAGGGTGAGCGCCTTTCATCGGTTCCGAAAGAACCCGAACCTCAGTCAACTACAGACTGAAGGTAATTATACTATAGATATACGCCCGTTGCCTGTTTATTATTTGTCAGGTGGTTACCCATAACTGGAGGAACCAATGCCTGAGCGAATCATCCGACATGTTGGTTGGAAAAAAGATCATGACGACCCGAATGACTTGCCGCTAATTAAGTTAGCGGCAACTCGTGGAGTTGTGATTCCAGATGAAACCGATATGGAAGAACACTGCCCAACTCCATACGACCAAAAGAATACATCATCATGCGTAGGACAATCTTCCAGTGGTGCGATCTATACAAACTGGGGTGTGCAAGGGATTAAAAACCGTCGCGTACCATCTGCTTTGTGGATGTATAGCATTGGACGTGCGGTAACAAATGATGAAACAAAGGATGAAGGTACTTTCATCCGTAATACGTTCAAAGCCGCTATGATTCTCGGTATTGCACCTTCAAATGCAATGCCGTTTGATCCGCATAAAGTTAATGAACGACCAACATGGGCTGCCATGAGATCTGCATACGATCAACGTTGTGTTAAGGGATACTATCGCATAACTAGCTCTGGCGGTCAACGCATAATGGATATTAAGCGAGCTTTAGCAACAGGGCATCCGGTCGTATATGGTCTAAACATCACTGAAGAATGGTTTGATTATAATAACGGAGTGATTGAAAATACTGGTAACTCAGTCGGTGGACATGCAATGTTTATCATGGGACATTATAGAGACGAATGGTTCAAAGGACAAAATTCATGGGGTGTTGACTGGGGTGAGCATGGACGCTATAAAATCCGACAGTCCGTTGTTGGAGGTCTACAAGCTTCCGATTTTTGGGTTATCGAGTCTGCACCGAAGGATAGTGGAACATGAAAAATATATTATTCATACTAACACTGATCATAAGTGGTTGTAACTTTGATCCGTGTGTGTCATATGGAGATAAGAGTACGGGAGGAGAATGTCCTCAGCCGAATCCGAAACCCAATCCGAAACCCAATCCCGATGTTATAACTCCGCCAATACCTGAGGTCTCACCGTGCTCTACAGCCTGTATTCATTTCCGTGAACTTAAATGTCCGGAGGGAGACCCAACTAATGATGGGGCTAGTTGTGAAACAGTCTGTCAAAACATGCAGTCTACTGGTATGATCGTATACGATTTAGCATGTGCCGCCGAGGTCAAGTCCTGCGCCGCGATTGCTCAATGTCCTCGACAATAACCAACTACAACTCAGGAGATACCACCTATGAAACATATTTTACTTGCTCTACTACTTGTGACGGCATGTACCAGCAAGCCGCATGAAAACATGCCACCAGTCAAACTGGTGTCGACTCCAGCGACTGTTGCTGCTATTCCTGCCGGTCACAAAGTCACCTTCAAGAATCAATGTACTGAAACCGTCTGGATGGGTTCCGTGGGCAACTCAGGGTTTTCCGGGCTTGACGGCGGTGGGTGGGAGATGATTAAGGGCAGCACGCATGAAATCATCGTGCCGGTGAAGTGGAGCGGACGATTCTGGCCCCGCACTGAGTGTGTTTTTGCTACGTCTGGAATCTGCCCAACCAAGGGGGTTCAGTGCTGTGGGACAGGTTCATGCCTCACCTCAGATAATACAAACTTCGGGCTCAAGTGCGGATTTTCTGGGGTACCGCCAACCAGCTTGGTCGAAGTCACGCTCGATGCGCCAAGTGGTAATGGCCCCTACGACGTGTACGACATGAGCTTCGTGGACGGGTGGTCTGTACCGGCCAAGATTGAGCCCGTAGCTGGCACCTTCAACCCATCGCGTGATCCTGGTATCACAGCACCTTGGTGCAAAATCAGCGGCTGCACTGGAGCCCCCACATGTCCACCGGGCTTCTCAGTGAATGGTTCTCCAAACTCCTGTTGGAGCCCTTGCCAAATAGCAGTACGTTCTGGGTCTGCTGATGCCTCGAAGCTCTGCTGCAGCTGCAATCTGAAGCAAGCGTGCACATGCCCCGCCACGTGCTGCGCAGGACAATACGGCTGCTCACCGTATCACACTCCCGATTATCCTGCTGACATGACTTGCAATCCATGGAATAAGAACACGGCTCGGGCCTGGGATGCCACTTCGATCAGCTTCATCACGGCAGTCAAAGCTGCATGTCCGCAGGTTTACAGCTGGCAGTTTGATGACAGTGCAGCTACGTTCAACTGTCGGAAGACCGCTGGGCTCGTGGACTACACGGTAACGCTTTGCCCCTAGTATTCGCGGTTCACGGTATGTCGAATTGATTCCATTCCGATTCGGAACATGGAGTCGTATTAATAGCGTCAACCGTGAACCGCCAGTTTTTGTCTGCTCGTACGATGCAACTCGATAAAGTCAAACGATTTTCAGGCGAGTTGTGGATACAAACGTCATCATCCTCTAAGCCGGTTTGATGATACGACAAAATTTGTTTCATCGGAAGCTCTTGTCCGATCATTCGAGTTATATTTTTACATCTACTAACTTCCCAGGTGTCGATGCCAAATCCGGATACGATATGAAATCCTGGGTCAGGTTCATGAACGGTAAACCGGCCGTCATATCCAACGATATAACACGAATTTCGATCCGCTAAAATTAAATAAAAACCGTTATATGGACCCTGCAGTCTAGTCATCCATTCAACGGCCTGACTAGCTGTTCGACCTGACAAAGCTCGAGTCGCTATGGCTCCGCGCGAATAATTACCGTGCGTATATGGAACATCATCACGATCAGCTATCGCACAGAAAAGACCACTTCGGTTCACTCCAACCCACGTACCGCCTCTAACATCAAGCGGACATAAAATACTGGCTTGATTACGTATAGCCCAACCAGTTGATGGACGACCCGGAATTTCGTCTCGGTTTGCACCGCAAATAAATGGTTGATCAGTATTGGGTTGCCAGTTAAAAATAATCGTACACATACTAAACGCGATTCATTAAATTTCAGTTGGCGGCGTTGTCACGTACGACCTCTTTGATCAGAGCAGCCAGCTGTGCCCAGAAGATGGCTTCAGTGTAGCCGTGGTGCTCACAGACAGCGCAGGGCCAGTGCTTACCGCCGTGACCGTCTCCGGGAACGATGTGCTCACCGGGTTTGGCTTGGGCAAACACATGCACCATGTGAACGTCGTCACGAACCCAGCCCACGCTGTTGGTCTCGGCCATCGAACGGAAGATCTGAAGTTGTTTAGGCATCAGTGCATAATCTCCTCATAGACCACGATGACACCGTGCACATCAAAGCAATTTAGGTTTATGACAGGAAATGCGCTCACGTTTTCAGTCCTAGCAGTTGCGCGATGCGCTTGCTCAAAGGCATCTTCCACTCGGTGATCGTCTCGTCGCAGTTCAGCTCGCCCTGTCCACGATAGATGTGCTTGCGCTTGGCGCCGCACGCGCACGTCTCGATGTACACGCCTGTGCCGGGCCACGTGCGGATTGCGTAAACGCTGTGCGTGTGCTTCTTGTTCACTCAGGTTGCTCCATCACCCACAGATGCAGCTGACGAGTCCATCGTGCATCATCAAGTGCATTATGTGCATTATCGTTCCGCAAGTGTTCAGGCTTTTTAAGCTCTTTACGGTGCATTTCTTGTTTTACATCCAAGCAAAACATGGGCCAACCATTAGGGAGATCAATCATACGACCGAATAACTGGCAAAACACAACCCAGTCGTAATCTGCAAAATAACCCCAGAACTCAGGGTATGCTCCACAGAAGTCCAATACCTCTGCTTTAATGGTACGTCGTGTTACAGGAGTTGTTTGTCCGAGCTTTGAAATCACGTGTTCACGTACCCATGGATCGGCGCGTGATAGGTCACAGTCTTTATTTTCTAAATATAACTCTTTACCATCTTCTCTAACCAATCCGATACTAATCAGGTCAATAGTATGACCATCATCGATGAATTCAGTATCAAAATAAACAAGCATCTTCCCTTAACCGTTTTTTAATCATTCTGTTCTCCAGCTATATCTCGACAAACTGTAGAACAGAATGTTTGTTCGTAATATTCAAGAGGAATAGAACCTGGGATAGTAAGCGTGTGATCACGACATATTAATCGCTTACAAATTTACACTTCCAAAAGACTCCAGACCCATCCGAATGGCGAGTTTTTCCGCATTGGCAACAACCGTCTGGTCGAAATCTAAATGGGAGTTTGATTTGATCAGTCATTCGCTGAATTATGAATGTAATGCTGTATGTTTCACACAATAACGACGATTTTTAATTGAAGGAATCATAACTAGACAATCTTGGAAAGCGCAGCGAACTGGTCGTACCCGTTTTAATTTACGTTTGCAATCGTCACACATGATTTGACGCGGACGACCTATCCAGGTGTCGCAACCTTCTACTTGACAAACATCAGACATCGATTCGATTTTTATATATGAAATTGAAATAGGTGGTATACCGGATTTGTTCAACTTTTACATGAATCGCATGAAATCTTCATATTAGACTCAATTTCAGTTAGATCTTGAAAAGCATGTAAGCGATCACGTAGTGCTTTATCGTATTCATCATCTGTTACTGCAACGGCACGGTGACGAATGTCAAATATATAGTCTTCAGTGTCGTGACACCGAGCCTTCACTTCGAGCAATCGCACTCGTTCGGCTAGTTTACGCACTGCGTCTTTACGTCCTACGTCATCAAAAGCGTGGACCAAACGTAGAACTTCATCAGTGACTGGGTATTCCATATTATTTCCTGGACGCAAGAATAACAAAAAAGAAAATCACTGATATATATAGTAAACAGAAGAACACAAATAAATTTTTCGAGGGTTTTCTTTCTTCTATGAACCTGAAACGTTTTACTCCAGCAACAGGGAGTCCGGAAGGGACTCCGACAACATCGGTCCATGCGGAAACGTCGGACATGCTTGGTGCGTTCAGCGGCCTGATCCAGGCTTCAGCATTTGGGTCACTTGGATTATATTTATCTGAAACGTACAAAACCCATGGTTGCAGGGTTTCATGGTGAATGACGATCCGTATTGCGTTATGTCTCCCGCCCTTATAATGCTCATAAAGACCTGGCTTGAAATTAACCTTCATTTTCTACCTCGCAAGCGAAGTCGTGCCTTCGGCGGAGGCAAAACAATAGTGTCTTGGGTTTGAACTACCCATCGGGCGATACGAAGGCCAAAAACATGAAGTTGTCGGGCGGTAACCCAAAGAATTTTTGATTCGTATCGAATCGGATGCGACGACTCCCTGACCCCGATAGGCAGGAGAGCGTACCGCCAATCATAAATATCGAACAAAATATTGAAGTATTGCCAACGATTGGACCAACGATTGATCCGTTCGCGGTCCAAATCGGAGTTT
>Ga0315284_10004396_pt1 | contig 19991 bp, 18 predicted proteins | sample YL17G09_16_MG_FD_203696 | JGI IMG/M metagenome (GOLD analysis project Ga0315284, IMG submission 203696) | Sediment microbial communities from Yellowstone Lake, YNP, Wyoming, USA - YL17G09_16 | ecosystem: Environmental > Aquatic > Freshwater > Lake > Sediment | place: USA: Wyoming | collected...
CTTGTGGCTTGGAAATTTTACCCTTGTCTGCCAGAATTTTATATTTTCTGAAGGCCAGAAACTCATTCACACTTTTTGAAAATTCCTCCATCGTGAAGATGTTCTCGCGCTCAATGAGGTCTTCAATATAATCAAAATAGCCCGACACAGCACGCTCTAAGCGTTTGATGTCCTTCTCTGGCAAATAATTTTTGGCTATCGTAACATCCGATTTGAGGATGCGCCCATCGGGTGAATTTTTCCATGTAGTCAGCCCCATATGGTCTTTGTTCCAATCCGCCTTGGTATAAATGATTTCAGCAGCAGTCTGCCCAGCGATAGCAAAATGGAACTTGTTTTGCACCATCGCATAGAAATCTTTCGTAACCTGAGAGTTACGGTCATAATCGAAACTGCATTCTGCAAAAATATCAGTGATCTGTTGCCAAATGAGCCGTTCGCTTGCACGGATAGAGCGAACGCGATCCAGAAGCTCGCGGAAATAGTCTTTGCCAAAAACATTTGTTCCCTGTTTCAGGCGTTCATCGTCAATCACAAACCCTTTGATAACATATTCTTTCAGCACCTTGGTTGCCCAGATGCGGAACTGCGTTGCCTTTGTGGAATTAACCCGATAACCTACTGAAATTATTGCATCAAGGCTGTAGAAATTCGTGTTATAATTTTTACCGTCTTGGGCAGTATGTGCAAAATTTGCACATACTGCATTTTCCTCCAACTCACCTTCCTTAAAGATATTCCCGAGATGTTTGGTAATAACGCTGCGCTCAACACCAAAAAGCTCACTCACCGCTTTTTGTGTAAGCCAGATGGTTTCATCCCTTATCACCACATCGACTTTAATGTCTTCCTGAGGTGTATTGTATATTAGGAACTGAAGCTCTTTGCTCATCACAAATCCTTGGTCTTAAATTCGCTATAGCCTTCATAGTAATAGCTGACATCAATGCCTTTCATGAAGGTTTCGCGGTCATGTATCTTATCGGTTAGGGCAGCCCCCAAAAGTTGCTTGATTTCGATGTCCTTCACCACGCTGCGTTCCATGGCGGATAGGTATGCTTCCTTATCTACCAGATTCCAATCAATTACTTTTTGGATGTTCGCTTTTAGCATGACATCCAGCCAGATGCGCGTTGCGCGTCCGTTGCCTTCCCTGAAGGGGTGGGCGATGTTCATCTCAACATATTTTTCAATAATTTCATCAAAGCTGCCTTGCTTCATTACGTCGATATATTCCAATGATTGCTTCAAATACATCAGCGGCACAAAACGGAAATTGCCCTTGGCGATATTCACCTTACGGATTTTGCCCGCAAAATCATAAATATCCTCAAACAGAATTCTATGAATATGTGCCAAACCTGCAAATGTTCCAACCCCAATTTTGTTGATTTCCTCTGCGTCAAAAAGCTGCTTGGCTTTTTGCTTACTGATTTTTTCCTCGGCTCTTCCAAGCTCAACCTGGTTTGTTATGTTTAATTTATTTTCTAATACCATGCTATACCCCCTCTAAATCTGCCACAATTGCATCAATATCGTTGCGTAGTTCGGCTTGGCGTTTGACGATCTTCTTAATGTGGGCATTTAGTTCTGTTATATCCACAATCTCGCGCTCGTCTTTTTGAGCCACATAGCTGCCTGCACTGATATTGTAATTGTTCCCTGCAATCTCGGCATGTTCCACAAGGCGTGAAAAATATTCTTGAGCCTCTCTACCAGCATAGCAATCCAGAATTCTTTTTGCATTTGAATTTGTTAGCTTGTTTTTGGCTGATCCACGCACAAATTCGGCACTTGCGTCAATAAACAAAGTCTTGTTGTTGGCCTTATTCTTTTTCAACACCAGAATGCAGGTGGCGATGGTTGTTCCAAAAAACAGATCGGGCGGCAGCTGGATAACTGCATCAATGAAGTTGTTATCGATAAGATATTGCCTGATTTTTTGCTCCGCACCGCCGCGATACATCACGCCGGGGAAACAAACAATGGCTGCTGTGCCATTCGTAGCAAGCCATGAAAGCGTATGCATGACAAAGGCCAAATCAGCCTTGGACTTTGGGGCAAGTATGCCAGCAGGCGTAAAACGCTCGTCGTTAATCAGAATTGGATTTGCGTCCCCATCCCATTTTATGGAGTAGGGAGGATTAGAAACGATAGCTTCAAATGGCTCGTCGTCCCAATGCTTCGGCTCAGTCAATGTGTTACCATGAGCAATATCAAACTGCTCGTAGTTGATATCGTGCAGGAACATATTAATGCGACATAGGTTATGAGTCGTGATGTTGATTTCCTGCCCGTAAAAGCCGTTGCGGACATTCTCTTTGCCCAGAACCTTGGCAAATTTGAGCAAGAGTGAGCCAGAGCCACAGGCAGGGTCATAAACCTTGTTCACTTCTGTTTTGCCTACGACCGTGATCCGCGCAAGCAGTTCGGAAACCTCTTGAGGTGTAAAGAATTCACCACCTGATTTACCTGCGTTGGCAGCATACATAGTCATCAAATATTCATAAGCATCACCGAAAAGATCAATCGAATTATCGCCATAGTTGCCCAAGTTCAAATCCCCGATGGCATTCATCAGTTTGACAAGTATCTCATTACGTTTGGTAACGGTTGAACCCAGTTTGTTGCTGTTGACATCGATGTCATCAAAAAGCCCGCGCATATCATTTTCACTATCTGTACCTTTGGCCGACCCCTCAATATTTTTAAAGACCTTTTCAAGCGTTTCATTTAGGTTGGTATCGCTGGCAGATTCTTTGCGTACGTTATCGAACAACTCGCTAGGATGAATAAAGAAGCCCTTTTCTTCAAGAATGAGCTCACGACCATGCTCGGCTTCCTTGTCTTTAAGTTTGGCATAGCTGAAACTCTTCTCGCCAGCTTCCTGCTGCTTTTCATTAATGTAGGAGGTAATATTTTCAGAGATAAAGCGATAGAATAGCATTCCAAGAACATACTGCTTGAAGTCCCACCCATCGACGCTGCCGCGCAAATCGTTTGCGATCCTCCAAATTGTCGCATGCAGTGCTGCACGTTCTTGTTCTTTTTTGTTATCCATTACTTCTTTTCCTCGTACCTAGCTTTTTGGTAGAAATCCATTTTTCCAAGTCCTTAAGCTTAAAACGCCAAGACCCTCCCACTTTAAACCCTGGCAACTCTCCTTCAGAGGCTAGGCGATAAGTCGTTTTTTCTGTTAATTTCAGATACTCAGCAACTTCTCGAATTGTTATGATGTCAGTGTCCATAGTGAATTTTTACTTCGATTCTTTGATTAGAAAATAGGGTAAAATTTTCCAAAGATAAAGCCTTTTGTTTGAGTGAGTTTGTAGCGTAAGGGTTGGAGTACAAAGTCTTGCAGAAGAGAATCGTACTTTTTCTATAGACGAACCCCCAAGCGTGTAGTAGTACACTTTAGTCTATATCAAAAACCCAGATAGCTATAAAGGGACTGTTGCCAGATAGTGATATAGTTAGGTAAAAAATAACTGGTATTCAAATTATGTCTTTAAGTCAAATAGCAATGGTGAGTTTGGAAGAATTAGTAAAAACAAATCATCAATATCTGTTTTTTTAGATGACAACTCATGATAATACCTATCTTTTTCTATATACTTATTTGATCAAGTGTGAACAGTAAGATTTAAACTAAGACACTAGTAAATAAAATAATCTATTGAACTCTTATGATATTTTCTTTAACTTATAATTAAACAAATTAGATAACAATACATAAAATGTCGTACAACATAGATATAATAATCATTGCATCTTTTTTAGCAATCAATTTAGTAGCAGGCTTTTTTTCTGGTAGAGGTATAAAAACTATAAAAGAGTATGCTGTCGGTAATAGAAATTTTAGCACAGCAACTATTGCAGCTACTATTGTAGCTACCTGGATGGCTGGTAGTAATATGTCTATTACTACCTATGAAACATATAATAATGGTCTATACTATATAATACCAGGCCTTGCTGATGGAATTTCCTTCTTTATTATTGCTTATTTCTATGCCCCTCGTATGGCCGAATTTTTGGGCAATTTATCTGTAGCAGAAGCGATGGGCAATTTGTATGGGAGTCGTGTCAGAACAATCACTTCTATAACAGCTATTGTCATCGGGATAGGAAATGTTGCAGTACAATTTGCTGTTTCAATATTACTACTCAACCATTTTCTTGGTATTTCAAGCATTTATGCTGCAATAATAAGTTGTTTAATAGTAATTAGTTACTCAACTTTTGGTGGAATTAAAGCTGTAACTTTTACTGATATGATTCAATTTTTTACTTTCTGCATTACAATACCAATGACAGCTTTTTTTATTTGGCAAACGTTAGATAATAATCAGGCAATATTAGATGTTTTTACAAAAAGCCCTTTGTTTGATTATAAGGAATTTTTTAGCTATCATAATCCTAATTTTCTAAGCACGCTTCTATTGTTTTTGTTCTTTATTATACCTGGTCTTGATCCAATAATTTTTCAGCGCATTTCCATGGCTAAAAACACTAATCAAGTTTCTAAATCATTTACGATTGCTGGATTCATTATGATGTTTCTAGAATATGGAGTCATAGCTTTTTGTGGCGTGCTACTTTTAGCCAGCAATACTCCAGGACTAAGCGAAGATAATATAGTAAATCATATATTAGACAATTATATCCATACAGGATTTAAAGGGTTTTTTATAGTTGGTATCGTAGCAATGATAATGTCCACGGCAGATAGTTATATTAATTCTTCCTCTGTATTATTTTCTTATGATTTTGTGAAATCTATAGGTATAGAATTAACAGAAAAGAAACAACTTGTGTTAGTACGTATTACTGCTTTAATAATAGGCATTGCTGCTTTGTTACTAGGCTTATTTTCAAATAATTTACTTGAATTGCTCTTATCTACGTATGGTTTTTATATGCCAATAGTATCAGTCCCTTTAATATTAGCTATCTTTGGTTTTCGTAGTACCAGTAGAGCGGTACTAGTAGGAATGTTAGCTGGGTTTGTTACCGTAATTAGTTTTAAGCTATATTCAGATGTGAATGGTTTAATACCAGGTATGCTTGCTAACATAGTATTTTTTATAGGAAGTCACTATATACTCAGCGAACAAGGAGGATGGGTTGGTATTAAAGATAATTCACCACTGAATATTTTAAAATTAGAGAGAAAAAGAAAATTTAATCGGTTTATTCAATCGGTGAAAATTTTCAATGCACTTAAATTCTGCCAAAATAACTCCCCAAAAGAAGACAGGATTTTTGTTTGTTTTGGCTTGTTTTGTATAATTATAGTTTTCTCTAATGCTTTTTCGTTACCAAGGATTTTTTATCAAGAATATAACTTTTTAAACATAATTTATTATCCTCAATTAATTGTATCGGTAATTTTTATTACTTATCCTCTTTGGCGAGAAAAATTTAAAAACCAAGAAATTGCAAAAAATGTTATATCGGTAATGTGGATAGGTGGGATAGTTTATTTGATTTTTATTAGTAATCTTTTGCTTATACTCAACAACTTTGCTCAAATACAATTTACTATATTAATGGCAACTTTAATCACTGTAGCTGTTTTGTTAACGTGGCAATTCTCTCTGTTTCTATTAGTTATTGGAACAATTTGTAGTATTCAATTTTATGAATTTTTCCTAAATTTAGAAAGTTTTACAGATAATATAGCTAGTATACAATTTAAGATAATATATTCATTATTATTATTTAGCAGTATCTTGATTTCCTTTTTAAAACCACAACAAGAACAAAACAAACTAACTGAACAAAAAGCTGATCACCTTGGGGAACGAATACATGATAGGAATGAGGAATTAGAGAAATTAATCGAGGTTAAGAATGAATTTCTACGTAACTTGGAACACGAGGCTCATACACCCATTGTCGGTATTACAAGTATGGGGCAGATTCTTTTTGAGAGCTATGACAAGTTAACCGACAATCAAAGGCGAGAAGGCTTAAAAGAGATAGCTAAAAGCTCTGAGCGATTATCCAGCCTTGTTAATAATATGATTGACCTCTCTAAACTCTTAAGTCTCAATTATACATTAGATAAAAAAGAGGTGGATTTAAGCGAGCTAGTATATGATCGACTGAATTATTGCAAAAAACTATACTTAAATGGTAAAGAGCTACAATTTTTTACCAAAATAGAAGATGGTATCAAGGTCAATTGTGATGAACATTATATAAAATCCACTTTAGATAATTTGATTATCAACGCTATTCAATATAGCAAGGACGGAAATATTACCTTGGAGCTGCATAAAAATTCTGATTCAACTGCAATAGATTTTAGCATTCGAGATGAGGGCATAGCTATTCCGCAAGCAGAGTTATACGATATTTTCCTCTCATTTATCGTTAGCTCTAGAACTAAAACTCTTGCTGGTGGCCGTGGCATTGGATTGGCCTTGTGCAAAAAAGCAATTTCAGCACATGGTGGGCAAATTTGGGCTGAAAGCGATGGTGCAAAAGGCAGTACTTTTAGATTTACACTTCCAATGAAGCTTAATTGAATTTTTAGGTTCGCTTATAACTTAACCAAATTCTTTCATCATTGCTTTATATTGTCTAATTAATTGATTAGCCTCTAATCTCATTTTTATAGTTTCAGCACTATAACGACCATGTTTAAATGCATTCCTATTACCTTTAGGTGCGCCAGTACCATTAGCCCCGCCATGCATACGACACCGTTTCTTACCTTTAACTGGCATGGTTTTGCATAAGGTTCCATAACGCGTTTGGGCAAGGCATATTGTTCCGAATTTATCGTGCATGGGGTTGTTCCTCATTTTTTATTCCTCCACCCCACCTTACCCTCTTCTTGCTCCTTACTTTCCTTGGTTAAATTAACATTACCAATAATAGCTTGGCTGCCTGAATTTATATGTACATGCTCCACTGTCATCTTTTGTTGTCCCTTACCACGATAACGATTTAGAGCTTCCATTTGCATTGTGTAAGTACGAGTAAGTTTATTGGCTGAATTGAGAGTAGCGTTTCCAAGTTCTAGAGTAGGTATACTTGTTGTATTAAAATATGATGCAGCATGCTTAAAACATTTCATCGCTGCATTATGAGTAACAATCATTTGAGTAGCTAACATACCTTCAACCTGATCTTTTGGGTTAATGCCACTCATACTTTCTAAAATACCGACAATATTCGACTTTGGCCAACAATGGCTTGAAAGTTGATCTAAAATCATTTCTCCAAATTTTTCGCTTTTACCGCCACTGCATTTTGCTATGATAGTGTGCATGTCAGCTTCTTTTATCTGCAATTCTTTTTTATCCATAACTTCTTGCTCAAAGTCTGGTTGTATCAGCTTATCTTCAGCCATTCTAATTTACTCTCTTATCTTAATATTATGTGTATCCAAATTCTTTATAATTTTAAACACGTCTTTTTTCCTCATTGTTTCCTTTATTAACATTGCTTCTGGTTGCCTTTTAAGCCAACCATGATCTTCTAATATAGCAACAATTTTTGATGCTACTGATTTTGTAGAAATTGCGTTTAAGCTTTTTTGATATATATTTGGGAGCGATATATATTCTTCACCCCATTTATTATGCAACCAATCAAGTAGCTTTTCAGCAAGCAATATAGTGGGATCAGTTAGCCCATTATTAAATAGCCTTAGTGCTTCTTCACTATAGTACATTGCAATCTCAATTCCCATTTTCATATAGTCATCTTCTACTTCTTCAACACTTATATTATCGAATGCAGCTAATTCAGCAGCTATTCTATATGCATGCTCGGGTAGCTTATTTGCAAAACCCTTGATAGATTCAAACGACTTACTTGGGGCAAGCTCTTTTTCTATATGATCAGAAAAATCTTTATAGGTATTTAAAGCTTCATCTGCCATATGGATTATTCTTGGCTTTAATTCATTAGTACAACCATCTTTAATTGGTAAAGGTAATCTCAATATCCCCCCCATTCTCTTATTAAATCGATCTAAAGCTTCGACACTTTCGGACTTTATTTCATGTTGAAATCTTGTGCCAATTGTAGTTGAGGGATAGCTAATTAGTAATCTAGAAAATAACCCTTGATCTTTTAATGAGATATCAGATAAAAAATTTGCACCAATATTTGGTTGTACCATTAAGTGCATGCTTAATCTTTTACCAGCTAATATAATGGTACCGTCACCACCTCTTACTCTTTTTATTGCTTCGCCATCCCACATCTCAGACAACGCCGCCGCAGTACGAATTTTATTATCGGCACTCATACCATAACCACCAACAAACTGTCCACCTTCCGAGGAAAAAATACCAAGGCTAGGTCTACTTACTATCATTAATTTACATAACCCTTCAATTGTTGGTTCTGGGCAAACAGTTATTGGAACAAGCGGTGATGAAGGTTTTGCTCCAAGCTTATTAAGCTTTTCTGCTATAATACTTTTGGAGGTAATATTAACATTCTTTTGTTCTTTAAGAATTAAGTCGTGCATCTTTTGCCAAGCAGTACAATCGTTTTCCCAAGCTTGTAAATCTATGTTATATTGTTTTCTTAGCTCCTCTTCGTAATCTTTAACCTCTTTCAATGCAGCATTATCGCAACTAGTTTTTCTTTCTCCGCTTTCTGCAATTGTTAAAAAATAGCACGAAATAGGTTTTGTTTCTCCAAATGGCATCATGATATTTATGTGACCCTGTACAGCGAGATTTACTGCCGCAAGGACTGATTGTGCGCATAGTGCAATAGGTGCTTGTATCTTGTCATGTAGAGCAAGTACTGCTTCTTTTAGTATTGGAGGCAATGAATCTATAGGAAACTCAGTTGGTGGCTGTAATGGCTTCCTAAGAGGTTCTGGTGATTCCTTGTCAATTTCAATTGGATTTGTTATAATATCTTTAACTTGTTGTTCGGTCATTATTTTGTCTCCTTTAGTAAGTCGTTAAAATCTGTACCTTGAGAAGGCATTGCAATACTCACTTTATAACCTTCATCTAACAGTCTAACGGCAAGTTTATTTGCTGATGCAATTCCAGTTGCATCGGCATCTGCTGCGATAATAATTTCTTGAGTGATATCTAGAGGAGGTACTTGTACACTTATTATTCCCCATGCCGACAAACTTGCCCATGTAGGAAATCCCGTTGCGGCATACACACTAAGTGCAGTTTCAATTCCTTCAGCAATAACTAGTGTTGAATTAGTAGAGGCAAGCATTACTGCCCCACCTTTTACTTGTCCAAGCATCATTTTATTAGGTGATATATCAGCTTTATCACTACCATCAGCTTTTAGGTAGGTACGATGAAGAGCTATGATTTCATCGCTATCGTATTTAGTGACTCCTGATAACATAGCAGGAAATGATTTGCCAGTAGGTTTGTGGTAAAGATTAGGATGATAACGTATATATCTTGGTATATTCTGTAGTAATAATCCACGATGATTTAAGTAACTTTCTACAATTGAGCCTTTTGCATCTAAAGTCTCATTCCATAATTTGTTGATATATTCAGCTACATTAACTTTAGGTGGTTTAGGTACTTTAGGTGGGTTAATGGTCAAATTCCAACTTTTTGAACATATAGTATTGCCTAATAAATATTGCGCTGCTTCATACTGACTAATACCTTTTAAATAAGCAACTAGGCTTGTAATATCTCCGCCTTTATCAGCTGTAGTAGCATGATCAATCCATTTAGCATTGGTTAGATTAATTCTGAATGAACTAAGATTATTATCATTTCTTGTAGGATTAAGTGCTACCCATTCATCACCTTCTCTTCTTCCATTAGGAAGTAATCTCAGTACCGTTGACTTAATATCAATGCTATTTTTAGCCTGAATAAAGATATTATTGTTGTGCATAAGTTACCTCCTGAGATATCAGATTACGAATATCCTCAACACGCCAAGCGGTTATGCGTCTACTAAGTTTAACTGACTTTGGGAAACGACCAGACTTTACCCCAGCCCACCAAGTGGATTTACCTATAGGAATGAGTTTTAATATTGTAGATAGGCGGACAAAACCTGTTTCAGGTAGTAAATTATTATTCATAGAAAGGTTGCTCCAGTTAGGGTTAAAATAACTTGGGGTAATCCTAGAGAGGTTTAATTGAGCTGGCAAAAAACAAAAATCTTTTCGTGGAAACAAAATTTGTTTCCCTCTCGAACACCTTTTGAACTAAGCTTTGCGGGTTGTTTTATGATATAAAAAAACATTTTGAGGAAACAAAATTTGTTTCTAAGAGATAAAGGTCTATTGAGTTATTTTTTTAGTATTTTTTCTTTTTGTGTTAGTAGGCATTTTTGTCTTGAGAAAAGTTTTGATATCGCTTCTTTGTACTTCGATGCAATGGTTTTGTCACACGGTAATTCAAATGGTAACTTGTTATCTCCTTTGTTTCTTAATGATTCTGCGTCTTCGAGTATTTCTGGTAATAACCCTATCAAAGCTTCATAAGTAAATTGCTGCTTACCACTACTTATCAAGGCTTGCATTGAAATAATTTTTTGATAAACAAGTTTTTCACTTCCGTGTAAAGGCTTTGTTTTCACTAATTTTTTTATCTCAGTACTTGATACTTCCAATTCTTTACATTTAGCTTCCAAATCTATTTCATCACTAAGAGGTTTATTATATTTCTTTACCAATGTTTCTAACCCCTCAGGAAATGATATATCTTTGTCCTTGCACCAGTTTATAACACCTAATGAATCAACCTCTGGCCAGTATCCTGCATGTATATTCTTGACTATATGTGCAGGATACATATTGCTAGAGATTATATTATGCAATACGCCTTCTTTTACTAACTCCATAAGTTCATCGTATTTTGTACAGAAATTTTGGTTGTAGCGATCTCCTTGATCATTTTCTAATCGTCCATTAGTAAGTTTAATTTTCCTTGGATCAATATTTAATGACAAGGCTACAGCTTCCTCTATCCTCCAATAAGTCCTTTTCGCATAGTAATCATAAAAGTTTAAAGAATTGGTTTCGGTTGGGTTTGTATTACTCATTTCAATATCCTATAACATTTACTTTAGGTGGTTTAGGTACTTTAGGTGGGGTATAGGTAGATTTTTGATTTTCTAAATACCCTTAACTTACTTAATATTATCCAAATAATTACCCCACCATTGCATCATTTCTCTTCTCTCAGGAAGATACTGAGCATGGTTGTAACTAGCTCTTACCTTATTACGTTCAGAATGAGCAAGTTGACGTTCAATTACATCTGGTTTAAAACCATGCTCATTTAAAATAGTTGAGGCAGTTGCTCTAAATCCATGAACTGTAGTACGAGAATGATACCCCATTCTATAAATTGCATAGAGCAGAGTATTCTCGCTAATGAATGTCATAGGCTTATTACGATTGGGAAAAAGATGCTCTCTTTGACCATTAATAGGATGCAATTCTTTTAATACCTCTATAGCTTGCGCAGAAAGAGGTACTATATGAAGTTCACCCATCTTCATCCTTTGCGCTGGTATTCTCCATTCTTTTCTCTCAAAATCTATCTCTTCCCATCTAGCACCTCTGATTTCTCCAGTACGTGTGAATGTGAGCATAAGAAGTTTAAAAGCTAGTTTAGTTTGTAAATCACCATCATATTTTTCTAACTTATCAATAAACTCAGGTAGTTCATTTGCTTTTAGACATGAGTAGTTTTCTTTTTTTCTTGTTTTTAATGCACCTCTTAGATCGGAAGAGATATCTCGTTCAGCTTTACCAGTTGCTATCGCATATCTAAATATCTGTCCACAAATTTGCAAAGCTCTATGCGCTATATCAATTGCTCCACGAGCTTCGATGAGTCTCAGTACGGTAAGTAATTCTGGAGCTTTTATTTCATTGATCTGTTTAGAACCAAGCAGAGGTAAGATATCAGCTTGTAACCTTTTATATATAGAAGTAGCATGCCCCACACTCCATCGTTGCTTTTGATTGTTATGCCAATCATGAGCTATAGTCTCAAAAGAATGCTCAGTGTTAATGAGTTGGTTTAGTTTATCTTTCTTCTTAGTTTGCGAAGGGTCAATATTATTAGCTAGAAGTTTTTTAGCATCTAAGCTCTTCTCTCTAGCTTCTGATAAATTAATTACAGGATATACCCCAATTGATAAAAGCTTCTCCTTACCTGCAAATCTATATTTTAGTCTCCAGTACTTACTGCCATTAGGTTGAATCAACAAATACAAACCACCAGCATCACTGAGTTTATAGGGCTTATCTTTTAGCTTGGCAGTACGTATTGCTATATCTGTAAGTGGCATATAGGGGGTATATAATTTATATTGATTTTAATAACCCCCAGATATACCCCTAATTTTTATGGATTTAGTAGAATTTCTTTGGATGTTCTAGAACAAGATATATACTATATAGTAAGCGATTGCAAGGTATTTTGGATTTAGTCGGATAATGTTGGATAAAGATATGGTGGAGCCAGGGTCTTACGAACTATCTCTTGTAAGTCTTATATAACAAGCGATTCATTTTTGGAGTTTTAAAATACACCCCCGATTGTACCCCTAAATTTATTTTCTTACACCTGTTTTTACAAATTTTGTACATAAGAGTTAGCTGTTGTAAAATCTCAGTTTTACTTACTACCCCACCTAAAGTACCTAAACCACCTAAAGTAATGTTCATAATAATTTTAGCTTTCTACTACTACATCACCTAAAGTAGCTAAAGCACCTAAAGTTTTGTTCTCTAATCTCTGCAACGTCAATAAACTCATTGTTTTAAGAATTTTATAAAGCCCATACTTGCCTTACCTAAAGTTACCTAAAGTTACCTAAAGTTACCTAAAGCTACCTAAAGTACCTAAACCACCTAAAGTTTTTCTTATCTCTATTACTATCATAACTTATTCAAGGACAATACAACTCATGTTATTCTTCCATACGAAGACGCCTAGATGTTAAAGGTAAGCTCGCGGTAAAGGCGGTCTAGAATTAAATCAGATTATAGTGTAATATTCCAGGGGAGGAGATCGGCAAGCCGGTTGGAGTTATGGTCTTGTATGGTATTGAGCACTTTCTGTAGGTATAGAAAGGGATTGATATTATTCATTTTGGCAGTCTCGATTAGAGAATAGATGCCGGCTGCGGTATGACCGCCATTATCAGAACCGGCAAACATCCAATTCTTCCTGCCGACAGCAATTGGTCGCATAGCCCTCTCTGCCGCATTATTATCGATTTCGATCTTACCATCATTGAGGAATCGCAGCAAAGCCGCCTCATTATTTAGCGCATAGCTAATCGCTTGTGCCGTCGTGCTTTTGGTCGGCAAGTCTTTGCGATATTTTTTAAAGTCGATAAATAATTGGTCCACTAGGGCTTTTGTCTTTTCCTGTCGGTGTTCCATTCTTCTCTCAGGAGTAAGTCCTTTGATTGCTGCTTCTATTTTGTAGATATTAGATATTTGTTCTAATACCCAAAGCGCAATATTGGCTTTATCGTTCGCTACCGTTATCTCATAAAATTTTCGTCTAGCGTGCGCCCAGCAAGCTGCTTCGGTAATTATAGCCTCAGGATTTGTGTTATTATATAATCGGTTATATCCGGAATAGGCGTCAGCATGTAAAACACCATTAAAGCTTTGTAGATGCTCTGCAGGTCTTGCACTTTTACGATCCGGACTATAAAAATAACACACTGCCGGCGGAGTAATATCTCCATATGGTCTGCCATCTCGAACATATGTCCATATCCTGCCGGTTTTGGTTTTCCCTAAACCGGGTGCCAATACTCTTACGGGCGTATCATCACCATGTAGGTAACCTGCTGAGAATATTTCTTGCTTTAGTTCATCTATTAATGGCTGCAATAATAAAGCGCATCGGCTAGCCCACCCAGTCATAGTGCTTTGGGCAATTTCAACCCCTTCTCGTAAGTATATTTGATGCTGACGATATATCGGTAGATGATTGCAGTATTTTTGGATTAATATATGTGCCAATAAGCCGGATCCTGCTTTACCCTTATCTATTGCTTTTGATGAAGCATAAGCTTGCACTATCTTTTCACAACCAATACAAACACAACGTGGTCTGATATGGCGTATCACTTTAAATGATGACGGCACATATTCCAGTGTTTCTGCGATATCATCTTCTATCTTCCTAAACTCCAAGCTGCCACAGTCCGGACAGTTCGGTGGCGGATTTAAAACAATATCTTCTCTCGGTAAGTGAGCGGGTAATTTTAATCGCTTCGGGCGACGCTGCTCCTGGGTAGGCTTAATATCAACCTCAGCAATTATATCTGCTTTTGCCGAAGCTAATTCATTCTCTTCTATCCATAATTCAAGCTGTTCTATTTGACTATCCAACTTCTCAGAGGATCGACCGAACTTCTTGGCTTTTAGTATTTTTAGCTGCTCTTTTAATAGCTCGATCTCTGACAACAAATAATGGTTTTTTGTCCTTAGATCTTCTTTCTCAGTCTTTAGACTCTCTTTTTCGGTCTTTAGAGCTTCTTTTTCATATAGTAAAGAATGATTTTCTGTACTAAGCTCAGCAATAATTTGCTGTAAAATATTAGACTCGGATGGTAAGTTTTCAATATCTATTTTCATAGTTATTTTATACCATAAAACCCAGTGCGAATCAAAGGTTTATGAGGTAAATATCCAAAAAAACAGCTACCTTATCCGGCATATTTAGGCGGATTCGACCATCGGGGATTTCTCCAATCTATCCCTTCTATTAACATGGATAATTGTGCCCTAGTTATTGCCACAGAACTCTTATCATCACATATTGGCCAAATAAACTTGCCACTATCCAAACATTTATAAAATAAGCAAAATCCCTGCCCATCCCACCATAATATTTTTACACGATCAGCTCGCTTGCCTCGAAAGACAAACATTGCACCCACGGCAAATTGTTCAGATAATAACGTTTGTGCCAGTATTGTTAGACCGTTAATACCTTTGCGCATATCTGTGCAACCGGTACATAGATATATCTTGATCTCATAACCGATATTTAGCATGATTCCTCTAGTATCTTAACTATCGATAGCAATGTAGAACTCTTGATTTGTCCCTGCATTACCAGTGATAAATTATCAAACTTTAGAGATGCTTCTTGCAAAGTCAGCAATTGCTTCGGCTTGCTGACTGATAACTCTATGAATTGACCAACCGAGTCAGAGCCATTTTTTTTATCAAAGGATACAGTGCTAGCTAGTGCCATTCTGTTGTAACTGCTCCGCCAGCCGTATACAGTCTCAGGTGAGATCCCATATTTCTCAGCCAATTTTGTTATTACACACCTCGGTTTCAATGATTCTTCAATAACTCGGGTTTTTATCTCTACCGCTACCTTCTTGCCTCTCATATGTTTCCTTCTCCTTTTCCATCAAAAAAAGAATTCTACACTCTATCCCTACAATTGCCTAGACCGCCTTTACAGCGTGCTTACCATTGATTCATTGGTTAAGACATAGATATATTTACTCATTATTCCTCATTTATATTTATTTCTGGAATGACAATTTTATTCTTCATTTTGTTGACTATGATTACGGATGCTAGGGTAAATCAACCTCTATAACTATATCCCAAAATATTTCTCAAAAAACATCCGCAGCTTATCAAGAGCACGAGATTTTTTCTTAGCGCGTGCGTTGTCTTTATCAAACATGGATACTGGTGGGATAATGCCTGCCAAGGCCGTTCCAGTTGATTTTAATTCCCCGTCACGAAAAGCATTGGCAATAAATTTACGTGTTTCTTCTGGCTTCAGATTTTCCTCTTCAATGATGCGTTCCAGTTCTTTTGATTTGCTCTCATCCGTGAATATGCGCCAGTCTGTGTCAATATTGGTATTGGCGTTCAAGGTATTAATAAAGCGTTCGATCAGCTCTTTCTTGCTGCGTAGTTCAATGCTGGAATTCATCGCTTTTTCTATTGTCGTCAGGATTTCTTTATCCTTCATTGGTGATTTATGATATTTAACAACTAGTTGCAGGATAAAATCTATGTTGATTGTAACCTGCTTAACAAGCTCAATCTCAAAAACGATGTCGTCATTGATGTTTTCCTTATCCGCATCTTTATGTTTGCGTAGCTTGTCATAAAGATCGAGATAGATGCTCTGATAATCCTGAAATTCCCGCTCTGACAGGATATCATTGCCCTCAAATTCATCAAAAGAAGAAAGAATATTGCGAAGGCGCAAGATCGCCCCCCATAGCTTGATAAAATCTTTTTCCGCCTGTTCGCCTTCGATAAACACAGGTAGCGGGAAATGCTCCTGTAATTCTGCAACAAGTTCTCTATACCCGCGCTGGTGATTTCCGTCCTTATCCCAGCCGTTGTAATAGTCACTATAAGACTTCAAAAGGACGATACCACTGGCTTCCTTATTACCAAAAATTGACAGCGCATCGTTGGTGGCTTGCTCCAAATCGCGGAAGCAGATGATGTTACCGAATGTTTTGACAGAGTTTAGGATTCGGTTGGTACGTGAGAATGCCTGCAAAAGCCCGTGATGCCGTAAATTCTTGTCTACCCACAGAGTATTGAGGGTCGTAGCATCAAACCCCGTCAGGAACATGTTTACGACGATTAATAGATCAATCTCACGGTTTTTCATACGATGTGAAAGATCTTTATAATAATTTTCAAACTTATCGGCACTAGTATCGTAGCTTGTGCTGAAATACTTGTTATAATCGTCTATAGCTATATCTAAAAAATCCCTAGATGATTGATTTAACTTACTTGTATCAAAATCTTCGTCAGGAAGTATACCATCCTCATCTTCTCCTTCGTTTGCTCCAAAACTGAAGATAGTAGCTATTTTTAGATTAGAACCTTGAGACTTAAATTCATTGTAATATTTCTTAGCTACCTCAATGGAACTAACCGCAAAAATAGAGTTAAAGCCGCTAAGGCGTACTTTGCCCCTTGTCTCATTAATTTGTTTGCCTGTGTCACGCCCTTTGTCTGTTGAGACCTCTGCAATATTTGTAAGTTTATTAAAAAAGTAAGAGCCGTTATTGCGCTTCGTTTTCTGGTCGAAGTGTTCAAGGATATAATCCGTGATCTGCGTAATACGCTCAGGCGGGTTGGCAGCCTTTTCAATATCGATAGCACGGACTTTCTTATCCTTGACATTGTTCTTCATCTTCAGAGTGTTAATATAATCAATTCTGAATGGCAAGACGTTTTCATCGTTGATTGCGTCCACAATTGTGTAGGCATGAAGTTTTTGTCCGAAAGCCTGCTCTGTTGTCTTAAGGTGAGGATTGCCCCCAGAAGAAGAATTTGCTGCAAAGATAGGCGTACCAGTGAACCCGAAGATATGGTAATTATTAAATGCTTTAGTGATTTGCGTATGCATCTCACCAAATTGAGAGCGGTGGCATTCATCGAAAATCAATACAATATGCCCATCAAAGACACTATGCCCCTTGTTGCCAGCAATAAACTTAGCCAGCTTCTGAATGGTCGTAATGATGATTTTAGCACTCGGATTAGCGAGCTGTTTTGCCAAGATCGCCGTGCTTGTATTGGAATTGGCTGACCCTTTTTCAAACTTGTCGTATTCTTTCATTGTTTGATAGTCGAGGTCTTTGCGATCCACAACGAATATCACTTTGTCCATTCCAGTAAGACGGCTTGCAAGCTGCGCGGTTTTGAAGCTGGTCAATGTTTTACCGCTACCAGTCGTATGCCAAATATATCCGCCTGCATCAATCGTTCCAAGTTGCTTGTGGTTTGTTGCCATGGTGATTTTGTTAAGTATGCGTTCTGTTGCTACAATCTGATAAGGGCGCATTACAAGAAGTGATTTATCCGAAGTAAAAACGCAATATTTTATTAAAACCGAAAACAAGGAGTGTTTCGAGAAGAAAGTTTTGGTAAAATCTACAAGGTCTGAAATACGTTGATTTTGAGCATCTGCCCACCAACAAGTGAACTCAAAACTATTGCTTGTTTGTTTTCGAGATTTACGACCGCTTCTTTCATTGATGTGCGCATTTCTGGTTGTGTTAGAATAGTACTTGCTATGAGTGCCGTTAGAAATAACAAACAATTGTACATATTCAAACAACCCATTATCCGACCAGAAACTATCACGCTGATAACGATTGATCTGGTTGAAAGCCTCACGGATGGCAACGCCCCGCCTTTTGAGTTCTATATGTACTAAAGGTAAACCATTGACGAGAATGGTAACATCGTAACGGTTCTTACGCGCGCCCTCGGCCTCGTATTGATTGATAACCTGCACTGAATTGTTGTGGATGTTATCTTTATCGAGGATGCGGATATTTTTGGTAGTAAAATCATCGCGGCGGAGGCTGTAGATGTAATCTTCCTGCACCTTGGTAGTTTTCTCCTCAATCGTATCATTCTTGTTAGCAAGATAATTATTAAGGATTTGACTCCATTCAGAATCAGTAAAGGCGACATCGTTCAGGCGTGATATTTGATTGCGTAGATTCACCAAAAGATCATGATTGCTCCTGATGGTCAGATATTCATAGCCATTTGTTTGTAAGATGCGAATGAATTCGGCCTCAAGCTCGTTTTCCGACTGATATTCATGCGATCTAGGCTCAACCGAAACATATTCCGCAACCACCGTGCTGTTTGGATTTTCGGCTATTGTACTGTAACTGCTCATCAAGCGTTCTCCTGAAACGTTAATAACTTATTACGATAATGCTCGTATTGTTTACGGCGAGCCGAAATCTCGGCGGGTAATCCTTCCGATATGTCACTCACCAGAGCATCGAATTTATCAAGGATAGAGACGATACGGTTTTGCTCTTCAAGTGTGGGAATGGGGATTTTTATTTTATTTAATATCTGCATAGTTAAACTAGGACGACCCGATCCAGTATCTAATGATGATAAATCTACCGTTCGCATAAAGTAATATAAAAATTTAGGCACAATGTGGGTAGTATCTATTTCAGTATAAAAAATCGTATCAACATTCCAAAAAGGTATTTCAAGATAAAATAAGTTTTTAATAGTACCTTTTCTTGGAATTAATACAGTCGGCTTATTATAAGAATACGTATCAACATAGGTCATGACACCACCAGAGCCATAAACTGGAATATTACCACTATTAAGTTTTTTATAGTCTCTACCATGCTTAATTACTGCAATCTCACTCATTGTCTTCCAACTTACCCCATATTATCGTCAAAGCTCAATAGCTTATCACGATAATAGCTATATTGCGTCTTGCGGGCTTCTAGCTCTGCTTCTAGCTCTGCTTCTAGCTCTGTGAATGCATCTAATACTTTTACAATCTCTTGCTGAATAGCAAGTGGGGGAATGGGTATTTTGAATTTTTCTATCATTGGTTTTCTGATAGATATAACAGTGGCATTAACAGCCTCCATCATAATGAATTTCTTAAAATTACTCATCAAATAGTAATACGCAAATTTTGTATTAACGAGGTTGCATGTAAAATTGATGCGATAGGCTCTTTGATGTAGAGCGTATTTACCATCTACGTAATGAAAAATATCACCGACGCCTCCTTCTCCAGGGATAATTATAGCTTGTTCATCAAATTCGTAAGCTGATATTTTTTTAACGTCTTTAGAGCGGACATAGAATGGAAATTCACCATTGTCGTTAGCATCTTGTCTGTTGCTACTTCCAGTGCCAATCTCTGCAATTTCATGAAGCTTTCTAAACTCCACCCCATTCGGGCATAACTTTGCAATCATGTCATCAATTCTGCTCATTCATCGCCTCCTTTTTTCTCCAATGCTTTGACTGCCTTATCAAAATCGGATGAAATCTTCTGTGTCTTGTTAAATGCTTCGTATTCCTTCTCCGCTTTATTATCAGCTTGTGGCTTGGAAATTTTACCCTTGTCTGCCAGAATTTTATATTTTCTGAAGGCCAGAAACTCATTCACACTTTTTGAAAATTCCTCCATCGTGAAGATGTTCTCGCGCTCAATGAGGTCTTCAAT
>Ga0315284_10004398_pt1 | contig 19982 bp, 12 predicted proteins | sample YL17G09_16_MG_FD_203696 | JGI IMG/M metagenome (GOLD analysis project Ga0315284, IMG submission 203696) | Sediment microbial communities from Yellowstone Lake, YNP, Wyoming, USA - YL17G09_16 | ecosystem: Environmental > Aquatic > Freshwater > Lake > Sediment | place: USA: Wyoming | collected...
CCGGCGTCAGGCTGATGTGGAAGTCGTTGTTTTCACTTCCCTGCAACCGGCAGTTGACCGACTCTCCCGAGTCGTTGGCGTGCGGCTTCGAATTTTCCGGTCTCATGGCGATGTACCCGACGATCTGCACCAGGTCGCCTTCGCCGACCGTCTCGCCGGCGGCTTGCAGCTTACGCAACCGTGCCCGGTCGGGCTTCGCCAGCGTCGAGTACTTGCCGTTGGATTTCTTTCCACCTGCGCCTGCAGCTCTTGGTTAGGCAGTTTTCAGCGCTCCTGCGGGATACATAGAACATCGCGTTTGCTCCTGTTTCGTCCGTTCTACCGGCCCGAGGCGCGGCGCTCCGTTACAGGTCCAGCACTTGGGGATTCGAAGAAACGCCGCTGGTCGTCGCCACGACCACGACGCTGAGTAAACCGGACTCGGTGTGAGCAATCGCCTCGTCCGTGAACGTCCCGGCGTCGGTGTGCTGGACGCGGGTGGAGAAGTCCTTTTCATTGATGGTGGTCTTCAGGTCCTCGTTGCAGCCTCCGGCTCCAACGTCGATATCGCACAGGACCTGCCCGCTACCTTTGGTTGTGCGCACACTAAAAATGTCGGTGATCATGTTCTGTCTCTCCTTATTCCGGCGCTGCGCGCGCAAAAACCTGCCGCAGGCCCGGCAGCGCCGTGATGTCGATCGAGGGACCGACGAAGACTTCCTGGAGTAACCCGCTACGCGGCGAAGCTTCCCGATAGACTGCGGCGCCGGCCGAGACTCGGAAGTATTTGTTCAGCCGATAGCCGATGCCGTAGAGGAAGACATTCTCGTTGCTGATGCGCGAGCTCTGCCGGCTGCTGAAGTCCCCCAGCGACATGCCGAAGGCTAGCGACAGGCGGCTGCGGATTCCGCCCTTCAATAGCCCGGTTGCGCCCAGCTCCACCGGACCGAACGGATACACGTTCACCGTGAAGAACTGGCGAAGCTCATCGATCCGCGGCACGTAAATGGCGCCGACATCGAAGCCGGCGTATTTCTCTAGGTCGGAGGTGTCCACGGTCGCGTCCATCTCGACCGCCTGCACCAGCTCAGCCCTCACAATCTGGGCAACCGCCTCCCTGGTCTTCTCGTAGGCCTCTTTGAACTGGTCGACGGCGGTCTCGGCTGCCCGCAGTTCGTTCCCGGTCAGCTTCTTGCGATCCTGCGTGTACCCCTCTGAGGCTTTCAACGGACCGATGGTCACGACCTCGTATGCCGCCGCCGGCGCGGTGATCCCTTTCATGGCGTCGAGATTACGCCCGATCAGATCCTTCAGAGTGGAATTCAGATTGGCCAGCGCGGCAAACTCTTTCTCCAGCCCGGAAACGACCACCTTGCTGGCTTCGGTGGTGACCGCGCAAGGAACCTGCTGCCTGAGGATTCCGGTTAAGGCCCCCTCGCTGTCGGACAGGTTCCGCAGAAAACGGCGGGCCTCCTCGTTCAGCACTGTTCCCTTTCCAACCGTGACGTTGAAGAAGTGATCCAGCTCGCGCTGGAACTGCGCGCTCGCCACCAGAGCAGTGACGATGGCCCCGCTTCGCGTCTTGCTAATGGCGCCGCTGATCTTCAGCTTTAGTTGAATAGAAACGCCTGGCGGGAGCACTCCCAGCGGCGCCGACCAGTTGTCCACTTCGATCGTCCCAGCCGCCGGCGTGATCTTCTGCCGGAGGTAGGTGGCCTGAATAGCAGTGGCCTCGATCACCGCGGTGAGCTTCTCGGAGCCGCATGTGAGCTCGCTCAGCTTGCCGGTCAGCACGATCGTTTTCCCGTAGGGCAGCTTCTTGTCGCCCTTCAGCAGGTCGCTGTACTTGATCGCTTCGGCGGCAGCCGTGGCCGGGAACCAGACCAACAGAATCGCCAAACCAAGCCTCGCTGAGATCACCGTGGTCTCCTTTCGCAACGGATTCGGTGAAACAATTGCCAGGACGCCGCAAACATTATAGTTCCTTGCTACGGCTCGCTCCCACAGGGCTTCGAACGGACCTGCCTAACTCCTGTTTATGCTGACCTGGATAAAACCGGTCCCCGCCGGCCTAACACCAAACCACCGGTGGCGAACTGGGGCGGCAACCGCTTTGTTTCTAGCGACTTCTCCCAGGTGCAATAACTTTCCTCCCAGTTTTAGGCCGACCGGTCAGTTCGGATAATCCCGCCGCTCTCGGTGGAGGGGGCTTTCCGCAGACGGTCGAGGGGGCTGTGGAGCCCTCGACCGCCACGATTCAATACATGCGTGTAGACCATCGTGGTCTGGACGTCCTTGTGCCCCAGGAGTTCCTGTGCCGTCCTGATGTCGTAGCCGTCCTCCAACAGGTGGATCGCACTTGAAAACTGCTCCACTTGTCGCCGGAGCAGTCATCACCCGCTGCTCCACGAGAGGGCCCAGCATCGTCTCCGTCTGCCAATTCGAAGCTCCTTGAACATCGGAAATCGCCGACTCGTAACGGTCCTTGGCCTTCGTGACGCGGACCGTCACCTGTTCGGACGGTGCAACCACGAATCGCCCATTCAGATCGATAAGCATGCTTGTCACCTCGTATCTACAGAGCTGACCGGGATCCGTTTACCCAAGGCAGCAAATGAGACGTGACCCGCAGCTTTCCGGCACGGCTGAGTGCACAAAGCTGAAGCTGGCTCCTAAGAAGCTGCCACGTGAGCGGGAATGCGAGCGCGCGATCTAGGCCTGCTGCTTGAGCACGCCCACAAGGAAAGCGCGCGCAGCTATCTCCGGCGACCCCCCGAGCTGTGGCACCTGTGTGAAGTGTGCTCTTTGTAGCGCCGACTGCACATGCTCGACCACCGCCTTCAACGGGACGGTCAGTCCGTCAGCTTTCTTCAGCTCCGAGAGAAGAAAATACGTCAGTGCCCCGTTCGGGCGTCCGCCAAAAACCGCATCGGAAGAGGTTTGATCGGAGCGACAGCCACTCACAAGCGCCACATGGAGACCCTTTGCGGCACGCGCCATGCAAAGAGCGTCGATCCTCAATTCCTTGGCCGTTTGGAGCCGCCAATCAATGTCAGCAGGCGGCAATAACGTCTTCGATCTCTCGTGATCCCGCCCCGGCGGCGGCAACGCTCTGGTCAAGTCGCCAGAGTGACAGGAATCGGAAACCCAGATGAATTCGACGCCTGCGGGCACTGGCGAAAAGAGCTTGTTGAAGTCTTTGTCGCGGATTACATGCTCGTCCGACCAATCAAAATCTACGGGACAGATCACTTCATCGAGTCCGTCCACTTCGCCTTTCGGATTTCGCGTAGGCAATTGGGCGCCGTGACCACTGTAGTGGAACAACACGCGATCACCCGCCGAAAGCCCGTTGAGGAGCCAGGCGAGCCGCTCCAGAATCCCCTTCGTAGTCGCCCTCCCGTCGACGAGCAACCGGACGTTGTCCCGGGGAAACGCGCATTTTTGGTTCAGGAAGTCGGCCATGTCCCGGATGTCGTTCACGCAACCGGCCAGCGGAGCTCCGGGATAAGCGTTGATGCCAACCAGAAGCGCTCGATTCATTTGCTTGCCTCCTTGCACCTCGGTGATTGGAGTTCAGTTGTACTATCCGACATGAACAGTAAAGCCGCTTTCTCTACTTCCCGTAAAGCTGCTGAGAAGGTTGAAAAGCAGCGACTAATTGGATACGAACCTGCTTGCTCGGCGCAAATGCTCCCAGACACCTTGGAGGAAATACGAGGGCGAAGTATCGTGCTGAGGAAGTATCGCAGTCAACTAGCCGAGTGGCTAGGTTATCAGAAAGTCAACGGGAATCAGGCACGGCTTCCATTTGATCGGCGACCTTCCCGCGACGAGAATGAGTCAGTGAAGAGCGGAATAGCGGGTGCTTTCCAGGACCCGGGCGAGAAGTTGGTAGCGGCTGGCGACGCGGAACTTGCTTAAAACATTGGCGACGTGGAAGCGAACCGTGTGGATGCTGAGCCTCAGTTCCGCGGCGATCTCTTTGTTCGCGCAGCCCCCAAGCAGCATGTCGTAGATTTCGTGCTCGCGTTCGGTGAGCGGGCGCAAATGTCGGTGGTGATAAACAGGCAGGCGAACTCTTGTCATTGCCGAATCCCAGGCGTTCAGGCAACGCCACGTACTTATCAAGATACACCCGGAAGCCGCTTCGTGTCAACAGAAATGAGACATTTTCATCCAGAGTTGGCCGCCCGTAACGCCAGAAATAGTGCCAGGCGTAGGCGAGGTCCACGGTCTTGCCGGCTTCCAGCGTCAACTTCCACTGGATGCGTCCCACTCCATTGAGGTGGCTCCACCAGGCGGGCCAGTTGTATCAGCCCCACCAGTATGGATACTGGCCGTGGCGCAGGTCCGCATTCTCGAAGACATTGGTCTTCTCGATCACGCCCTGGTGATCGGCCGCGGTCACATTGCCCAGGACAGGCCGCGTAACTTCCAGTGCCACCGGCTGGTTACGATAGTTCGACAGGCTCAGGTTTCCCGCCAGGTCCACGCGGGCGTAGTCATAGTTCTGCCACCTCATCGCATTGGGAATCCGTGCGGTTTCCTTTTCGCTCTTCACAACCTTGATATCGACCGCGGTGGTTATCTCCAGGTCGCAGTCGGCGCCGATGGCGGTATAGGTCATCATCCCCTGGGCGAGCAGCCTGTCGCCCAGGAGAACAAGCGCCGGCGCGGTGGTGAAGGGGTAGCTGCTTTTGTTGTGCAGCCTGGTCTTGTGAATCACCTTGGGCGCCGCCATCAACCGGGCCAGTTCCGACTGCTGCCGGCCGGCTATGTTCTGCATCACGTCGGGGGGTGGGATGAACAGAACATCCAGCGTGAATACATCCTGGTACTTCACGGTGAATTCCGCGACCGGAATGACCATCCGCTCACCCTTCTTCAGGGTCACGTGGTTGGCGGTGAATGCGAACAGATCCTCGCTCTTATCCGCAGCGGTGATTTCCGGGCCCATGGCGGGAGGGCCCGCCGATTCTCCACTCGAGGCAGCCGGGACAGCGACGTTCGCCACCTGACTCATCATGGCGTTGGTCAGCGCAAACTGCATGCGAGCGCCGGTTTGAAAATGCGGGGGGGAACGGGACAGCCTGAACTGCGCAGTTTTTCTAGGGAACTCCGCATACGGTTCGGCCCTATGCCAAGCATGATGCCGCGACGAAAGCGATGTGTGCTGCCCGGGGTTGCTTGCCACGTCACACGTGGAGCGCAATGCGGTACGGGCCGGAATGGTGCGGGGGCCGGCCGATTGGGAACGAGGATTTTGTCAGCGAGATGGCGGAACGATTCGGCCGCTATTGGACTCGCGGAGGTCCCAAGAAAGAGGCTGTAGACTGTAGGCTGTAGACTGTAGGAGGCCGGGGGAAGCAATGAAAACGCAGCGCGACGAGCTGCAGCCTGAAGCCTGCAGCCTCCGGCCTGCAGCCTCGGCTCTCGGCCCGCCCGGCTCAACAGCAGACCGATCAGTTCACCCTTTTTTAAAAGGTTCCTCTCCCAAAAGTGTAAAGGCGGGACGTGGTTCAGAAGTGCTTTTTTCTTCAATGAACTTGGGCCCTTCCGCCTTGCAGAGGAGCAGCGCCTTGCTGCGAAAGTCGGCCTGCCTTTGCCGCAGGTCCATTGCCGGGCGGGCGGCGTTGCTTGCCAGACAGCGATGCCCGGCAAGTCGGTGGCGTGTTGTCCTGGGTATCCCAACGCCCACGGTCGGGCTGCTACTGGTCCCAGCCGGCACTGTGTTCAGGATGGCCTTCCTCGCATCCCTCCGGGATGCGTTGGTTTGGCCGGTTCCTGTTCCGGGGGTGCCGCTCGGTCCGCCGCGGCGGACGGCCTCGCTTTACCCCCCGGCTAATCTCCTGCCATCCCTCCGGGATGGCTTTCGGACGCCGGCTGGATTGTTCGAGGCCAGCCTGGACGGCATCCCGAAGGGATGCGGGGATATTAGCCGGGGGTAGAGGCCGCGTTTCTTGCGGCCGACACCCCCGGAAACCGAGTCCCCAAGAATTTACACGCACCCCGGCAGGGGTGCGAGGAAAAACACGGGGCATCGAGCGAGCCGCCGCCGGCTGCCAGGCACTCGCCGGCTCCCGACCCGCGTTCATTGGAACCCACTGAATCAACATAGCTTAATTGTCGCTGCACTTTTGGGAGAGGAGCCTGTTTTATCGAGCTGGCCATCCGCAATCGATTCGGCGACTTTTACCACCGGCTGCCAGCCAATCGGCGGATTGCGGCGTTGTGCCGCTCCCGTTGGAAAATCGCGTGGAATGTCCCTTGCGCCGGGAGACGAGGAGGTGTATACAAGCAATCCAGGGGCTAAACTATCGGGGGCTCAGCAATCGGCAAAACTTTCATAGTCTGAGGGCTTGTACCACCTCAGCGCAAGGGAGAGAGAGATGCGATTTCGACTGGCTGCACTGGTCCTGCTCGCCTCGGCATTGGCCGGCGCGCAGGAGTACCGCGCATTGATATCGGGCCAGGTGACCGATCCATCGGGCGCCGCCATCGCGGGCGCCTCGATTGTGGCAACCAATACCGCCACCAACGTCAGCGTCACCACTACGGCCGGCGCCGACGGGCGGTATGTGCTGGCTCAAGTTGCCTCGGGCGGCTACACGATTTCCTGCGAAGCGCGCGGGTTCAAGAAATTCGTCCGCACCGGGGTGACCTTGAATGTGGGTGATCGGGCCACAATCAATATCGCCCTGGAAATCGGCGCCGTGACCGAGAGCGTGACGGTGACGGCCGACCTGCTTACCACCGACACCGACCGCTCCGTCCTCAGCCAGTTGATGGACAACAAGGCCGTCAGCGAGCTGCCCCTGAATGGCCGGCAGGTCTTCATGCTGGTGCAGTTGTCGTCGGGGACGATTTTCACCCAACAACAATTCGGCGCCAGCGGCTTCTCCGGAACCCGCGCCTGGGACACCAACGGCAGTGTGACCATGCACGGAGGGGCCACCAGCAGCAACCAGTTCAATCTCGACGGCGCTTCCATCAACGCCGGCACCGGCGAATGGAAGTTCGCTCCCCTGGTGGACGGCATCCAGGAATTCAAGCTCTCGACGCCCTCCACCGATGCCTCTCTGGGCCTGTCCGGGGGTGGTGTGCTCAACATGACCATGAAGGGCGGCACCAACGAATTCCACGGCACGGTTTCCGAGTACGTCCGCAACAACATCTTCGACGCCGTTTCCACCCAAACGAATCAATCGCCGATCAAGGCCAAGCAACACCAGTGGAACGACTTCTCGGGACTGGTGAGCGGCCCCATCCGCAAGAACAAGCTCTTCTTCTCCGCTTGGTACGAGGGCTTTCGGGAGCGCGTCCCCTTCGCCACCACGCAGACCGTGCCGAGCGAACTGGAGCGCGTGGGCGACTTCTCGGATACCCGCAACGCCGCGGGCCAGTTGATCGTGATTTACGATCCTCTGATGACGGTCGCGTCGGGCTCCGGCTTCACCCGCACGGCGTTCCCCGATAACAAAATTCCGGCGGCGGCGCAGAGCACGATTTCCAAAAACATCATGAACTTCTTCCCCCGTGCGAACACCGCCGGGAACGCTTACACGCACGTGAACAACTGGATTTCCTCGCCCAATATCGGCAAGTACGGGTACAACGCCTGGTATTCCAAGTTCGACTACGTGTGGAACCAGAACCACCGCACCTCGGGCAGCGTCAGCCAGAATTGGGGCTTCGAGTACCGCGCCTCGAACGGCATTCAGGACAGCCCGGCCAAGTCCGGCAATGACCCGCTGCGGCGCATCAACTACGGTTCCACACTGGACCACGTCTGGACCGTCAATGCCACCACGGTAGTGAACGTCCGCGCCGCCTGGCAGCGCTACATAAACTACAGCGCCCAGGAAATGGCCGACAAATTCGACGGGTCTTCGCTGGGGTGGAAGAATCCTATCGGCTCGGCCCCTGTCGTCCACTTCCCGCAGCTAAACTTCTCGGGCTACCTGACCATGGCCACCGGCGGGTACAGCAGCAACCGCATCTTCTGGCCGGATCAGGCCTACACGCTGAGCGGCTCGGTCTCCAAGACCGTGGGGCGGAACTTCTTCAAAGCCGGCACGCAGATCATGGAAACCCGCCCCAACCGGTACACCTCGGGCTGGACGTACGGCACTTTTTCCTTCAACGCCGGCTTTACCCAACGCAACCCGCAGAGCTCCGACAGCACCTCGGGCAACAGCATCGCCTCGTTCCTGCTGGGTGACGTGGCCAGCGGTAGCACCGACGTCAACGCCTCCAGCGCCGCCGTCTTCCGCACCTACAGTCTTTACCTTCAGGACGACCTCAAGCTGACTCCCAAACTCAGCCTGAACCTGGGCCTGCGCTGGGACCTCCAGACCCCCATCACCGAGCGCTGGGGCCGCATGGTGACCGGGTGGGATTCCGCCACCAAGTACACGCTGGCCGGCGCCTCGGCGGCCGGCGGACTGCTGTTCGCGGGTCCCGGCCATCGCACCAGTTGGAGCGCCGGCAATACCAACTTCCAGCCGCGCCTTGGTGCGGCCTGGCTGATGACGCCCCGGCTGGTGATGCGCGCCTCCTACGGCATGAGCTATCTGCCCCTGGGCGGCACCGGCGGCCTGGTTACGGTGCGCCAGAACGGTTACTCCAGGAACACTCCGTATGTGTCCACCAGCGGCGGCGGGGTCAATCAGTACATCCCGAACCTTCCCGGCAACTCCACGTGGGCAACTCCCTTCCCCAACGGTGTCCTGCAGCCCTACGGCAATTCGCTGGGCCTCAAGACCTACGTCGGCCAGGGCGTGACCTACGACGCCCCGGACTATACCGTTCCTTACGTCCACCAGTTGAGTTTCGGCTTGGAGTACGAGTTGCCGTGGTGGAGGACCGTCCTGGAAGCTTCCTACGTTGGCAGCCGTACGCGCCACCTGACGATCAGCAGGGACATCAACGCCATCGCGCTGGCGGACCGGCTGCAATGCTTCGCCAATACCAGTTACTGCACCTCTTCGGTGCCGAACGTCTTTGCCGGCGCCGCCGAGGTGCTGGGGACTAGCCTGTACAACGCCACGATCACCCGCGAACAGTCGCTGCGGCCCTACCCGCAGTTTACAGGCGTGACCAAGGCCAGCCTGGCGATCGGCGAGCAGGCGGGAGACCTTCTCGAGGTGCGCGCCAACAAGCGCTTCAGCCACGGCCTGATCGCCAACGTCTCGTACACCTTCGGAAAAATCATCGTGATCCGCGGTTTCCGCGAGGCCCAATACACGGTCCCGTACCGCACCCTGTCGGACTACGATCGCACCCATCACGTCGCCCTCACGCTGCAGTACGACCTGCCGTTCGGCAACGGAAAACGGTGGTTGGCCGGCGCGCATGGCGTGGTCCAGCACGTTTTCGGCGGGTGGCAGTACAACACCGCGCTCGAGTACATGACGGGCGTGCCCACCGGCCGTCCCGACGCCTACAACCTGAGAGATCCCCAATTGCCGTCCGGCCAGCAAGCCTACAGCCGCTGGTTCAACACATGCACCCTGCTCACCAACGGCCAGCGCTCGAACTGCACGTCCGCGGACGAGCCGGTGGTGTGGGTGCAATTGCCGAATTATGCCCTGAGGAGTTACGACGACCGGTTCCCGAACATCCGCAACATGTGGGCCACCCAGGTGAACATGTCGATGTTCAAGAACTTCAAAATCAGAGAACGGCTGAACTTCCAGTTCCGCGCCGAAGCGTTCAATGCCTTCAACACGCCCATCTATCAGGGCCCGGACACCGGCCTGACGTCGAACAACTTCGGCCGAGTTACGATCGCGCAGCAGAATTTCCCGCGCAGCATGCAGTTCGCGTTCCGGCTGTCGTTCTGATCCGGTTGCAACAGGCGCACCGCCGACCGACATGCCTGTGGTCTGACCTGTGTGGGATCACGTAGGGACCGCCTTTTGCCCCGCTCGCCCAATTCCAGCCGCTGTGGGAATCACTGATTCCCCGGCACGCCGGGGCAGGCTTACGCCCTCCGCGGATCGTGTTGGGCTGCGGCGATAGCCGCTCTGCGGCTCTGTGGTGCGTTCTCTCACTGGCCAATCCCCGCCGGCATCGTACAATGGAGTTCCGATGCCGGTGCGCGGCGAATCTGCAGTGATGGAGCGGGCACGCGCGGCCTTGTTCTCGCCCGGCTCGCCATGGCCCTGGGTGGCGGTCGCCTGTCTGGCGCTGGTTCCCCACCTGGGCGTGCTGGCCAACCCGTTCGTCCTCGACGACTGGGCCATCATCGTCGAGAACCCCCAACTGTCCGACCCGCACGCCGTCCGCAAGATTTTCTCCGGCCACGTCGCTTCGTTCCTGGGCCCCTTCGGGGTCAGCAACTACTACCGGCCGATGATGCATTTTTTCAATTACTGCATCTACCGGCTGTTCGGCCCTGCCCCGCTTTGGTTCCATTTTTTCTGCCTGCTGCTGCACGCCGGGATCAGCCTGCTGGTGATGGCGGTGGTGCGGCGCATGTCGGAAAGCCGGCCGGCGGGGCTGCTGGCGGGGTTGCTGTTCGCCGTGCACCCGGCCAACACCGAGGTGGTCGCCTGGATTGCCTGTTCGCCCGATCTGCTGGCTTCGTTTTTCGTGTTGCTGGCGCTGCTCTTCTATTTCCGTTGCACCGAAGCGACGGGCGGCCCGCGGGTGGCGTGGCTGGCGGCCATGGGAGCCGCGCTGCTGCTCGCCGATCTGTCGAAGGAGATCGGGCTGCTGCTGCCCCTGGTGATCGTGGTGTACGAAGCGGTGGTGCGGCGGCGCCCGCCGGCGGCCCAGCTCAAAGAGCGGCGCGCCGAGTATGCCGTGCTGGCCGTGGTTACGCTTGCCTATCTGGCGGCGCGGACCTGGGCTGTGGGTGGATTGTTGCCGGTCCAGCGGCGCGCCCCGCTGGCCTTCGCCGACCACCTGTACACCGCGGTGGCGCTGTTCTACCGCTACGCGGCGCTGGCGGTCTGGCCCGCCCGCCTCAGCAGCCTCCGCTACTACTGGCCGAATCACGGCCCCTTGGAAGGGGCGGTGATTCTGGGTTGGCTCAGCGCCGGTCTTGTCGCCGGACTGGCTGTGTGGTTGTGCCGGCGGCGCAGCCCGCATTCCCTCGCCCTGTTGCTCTACCTGCTGCCGCTGGCCCCCATGTTCCAGTTGCCGTACCTGGCAAACGTTCTCTTGATGATCGAACGGGGCATGTACCTGGCGCTGGCCGGCTTCTGCTGGCTGGCCGCAGCCGCGCTTGTCACGGCAGGGAAGCGGTTCGGGGCCATCACGGCGGCGGTGGTTGCGGCTGTCGTCCTGCTCGGTTACACCGGCCGGAGCGCCGCCCGCATTCCCGAATGGGGCGATGAAATCGGCCTGTTCCGCGAGGGGCTGAAGGACGCGCCCGATCCGTTTCATCCCTCGCTGTACCTCGGCGAAGCGCTGCTGCGGCACCAGCGGCCGGCCGAGGCCGTGGCCGTGCTGAATGAAGCGCTGCGGCTGCGCCCCGGCTACCCCGAGACGCACAATGACCTTGGCCGGGCCTGGCTCGAGCTCGGCGATGCCGAGCGCGCCGCGCATCACTACCGGCGCGCGGCCGAGATCTGGACCGGGGAAAGCCGCCGGGACTTCGCCGCCCGCGCCTGGAACAACCTGGGCATCGCGCGCCGCGCCCAGCAGCGCCACGGCGAGGCCATCGCCGCCTACCGCCAGGCTCTGCGCCTGGATCCCGATCTGGCGCTGGCCCGCAACAATCTCGGCTACACCCTGCTGGTCGAAAACCAGGTGGAACAGGCCGTGGAGGAGTTGCGGGCCGCGCTGGCCCGGCAGCCGGGGTTCTGGCAGGCGCGCGCCAACCTGGGCCTGGCCTATGCCATGCGCGGGCAGTGGGACCCGGCGCTGGCCGAGCTGGCCGAGGCCGAACGCCTCAGCCCCGATAATCCCGAGGTGCAGGCCCGCATCGGCGAAGTGTGCCTGGCCCGCGGCGATCGTCAGGGAGCGCGGCGCTGGTTCATCCGGGCGCTGGCACGGGAACCACAGAATGCCCGTGCCCGCGCCGGCATGGAAGCAGTGAAGCGGCCGTAGCGGAACGGCGCCGAACCTCGAGGATCCCCGGAAACAAAGGCGCCGGCGCCCGGCCCCGCCCTGGCAACGGCCTGGCCGGGTGGGCCGTTGGACGCTGGGCGGCTCTGAAGCTATAGTTAAAACGGATGGTCGATATTCATTGCCACATCCTGCCGGGCCTGGACGACGGCGCCGACGACCTGGAGACTTCGCTCGAGATGTGCCGGGTGGCGGCCGACGACGGCATCGAAGCCATCGTCTGCGCCATGCACGCCAACGATCAGTACGCCTTCGATCCGGAGCTGGTCGAGCGGGCGATTGATGAAGTTCAGCAGAAGACCGGCGGGACACCGCGGCTGTACCCGGGCTGCGATTTTCACCTCTCCTACGAGAATGTTCAGAGCGCGCTGAATGAACCGCGCCGCCACACGGTTAACCACGGCAGCTACCTGCTTGTAGAATTCGCCGATCTGTCGATCCCGCCCAATATCGCACAGGTGTTTTTCCAGTTTTGCTCGCGCGGCATGGTCCCGGTGGTCACTCACCCGGAGCGAAATGCTTGGCTGCAGAGTTCACGCGCGGAGATCATCGACTGGGTCCAGGCCGGCTCGCTGGTGCAGATCACAGCCGGATCGCTGCTGGGGGATTTCGGCCGCCGCGCGGCTCGGTTCTGCCGCTGGCTGCTGGAACGGCAACTGGTGCATTTCGTCGCTACCGACGCTCACAACGCCACCACGCGCCCGCCGCGGTTGAAGAAGGCGTACGAACTGGTCGCCAGAGAATACGGCCCATTGCTCGCAGACCGCATCTTCAGGGAAAACCCAACCTACGCAGTCGAAAACCGCTTGTTCGATGGGGAACCGCAGATTGAGCAGGCGCCGCCCGGCTTCTGGCAGCGCATCGCCGCCCGCTTCAGATAGGTGGCAGGTTCCAGGTGGGAGGTGGCAGGTGGCCGTCAGCCGAAAGCCGTCAGCCGAAAAAAATAGGTTCCGAGTGACCTCTCGTGCGAACCTCCTCTTCCGCCTCGGTCCTCGATCTCCCGGAATTCCAACCCCGGTTCTCCCGGGATAGGCGCCTGAAGTTCCGCGTCCGTTCTTCCCCGCTCCCAATCGCCGTCGACGCTCGACTCACCCGGCCGCAAGGACCGCAATGAGCATCAGGATCAGGGTTGCCGTCCGCAGTATCCCCGACAGCGCGCCACCAGAACCTTGCGGCCCTGACGGGTTGCCGCCGGATCTTCTCCCGCCGATCCGCTCCGACGAGCTTCTCCAGCCCCCCGGATTGGCGGCCACGGGTCCTCCCGTCCGACCCTCCTGCCGGTCTTTCGATCAGCATTCAGGCGCCCAGCGGTTTCCCCGGCCATCCCTGCCCCTCGCCTTCCGGCGGGGTTCGGTGCCCGGGCCGTCCCCGCAGTTCCGATCCAGGACTTGCATCCCGAACCAGCCTGCGCTTCCTGCCCGGAACTTCGTCGGCGCCGCCTTCCGGCAATCGCCGCCGCCTGTCCGGCTCCCCCCTGGGTTTTTCCGGCTGGGGTCACCCTTGCGGGCGCTCCAACCGGCCGGCTGAAATTCCCCCTGGCTTCCTGCCGGCCCTCATTTACATGCGGGCCGGTCCTCAGCAGGTTCCTTTCAGGTCCTTCCGTCCCGGCAAGCCGGGACGGCTATCCGGGATCCGCAACCTTCGGCGAAATCCTTGATTCGCCTTCCAGATCTCTCGGAACCCGGCAATGTTTGTACTCCCGCTGAAGTTAGTGCGTCAAGAACTTTATTTGGTTTATTTTCAACGAATAAAAAATACTCATGGCTCGACGGCCGGGGCCTTTCTCAGGGCCGCGGGCATGCATCGCACAACACGGCAGGCGAAATTTCCACATCCTTCGAAAGCGCCGACACGTGCGGCTTTTACTCCCCTGCTGCATCACGGGGCACAATGCGATAAAACAAAAGCACTCGAACGTGTAACAGGGAAACGCGAATATTGCGCCTATTTTTGCGCGCCGGGGCAAAAATCGCCCCGTTCAAAGCCTGAGGAAATGCTGTGGAAAAAAAGTGGAAAAAAAACAGCACCAAGTGGCAGGTTGCAGGTGGCCGTCAGCTGTCAGCCGAAAAAAAAGGGTTCCGAGTGACCTCTCGTGCGAACCTCCTCTTCCGCCTCGATCCTCGATCTCCCGGAATTCCAACCCCGGTTCTCCCGGGATAGGCGCCTGAAGTTCCGCGTCCGTTCTCCCCCGCTCCCAATCGCCGTCGACGCTCGGCTCACCCGGCCACAAGGACCGCAATGAGCATCAGAACCAGGGTTGCCGTCCGCAGTATCCCCGACAGCGCGCCACCAGAACCTTGCGGCCCTGACGGGTTGCCGCCGGATCTTCTCCCGCCGATCCGCTCCGACGAGCTTCTCCAGCCCCCCGGATTGGCGGCCAAGAGTCCTTCCGTCCGACCCCCATGCTGATCGGCCGATCAACATAGAGGCGCCCAGCGGTTTCGCCGGCTGTCCCTGCCCCTCGCCTTTCGGCGGGGTTCGGTGCCCGGGCCGTCCCCGCAGTTCCGATCCAGGACTTGCGGCCCTGAACCAGCCTGCGCTTCCTGCCCGGAACTTCGTCGGCGCTGCCTTCCGGCAAACGCCGCCGCCCGTCCGGCTCCTCCCTGGGTTTTTCCGGCTGGGGTCACCCTTGCGAGCGCTCCAACCGGCCGGCTGAAATTCCCCCTGGCTTCCTGCCGGCCCTCATTGGTATGTGAGCCGGTCGTCAGCAGGTTCCTTTCAGGTCCTTCCGTCCCGGCAAGCCGGGACGGCTATCCGGGATCCGCAACCTTCGGCGAAATGCTTGATTCGCCTTCCAGATCTCTCGGAACCCGGCAACGTTTGTACTCCCGGGCGCGGAAAGCGGTCAAGAAGTCAATTTCTTTTCTTTTCAACCACATACAAGGAACACTGCCTCGCATTTCAGCACCGCTTTCGCCGCCCAGCGGCAGACCCCGGCAGCGGCGCCCACGGGAGCTGGAGCGTCTGCCGAAAGCCGCGCCAGGCGCGGTTTTCGGGCGTATGCTCCATGATGCAGCAGGGCGCGATAGAACAGGAATTTCGGCGCGTGTTTCTAACATTTTCAGGCCAACGCGGGAATCGGCCGGCCGGTTGTCGCGCCGCCGGCGGCACAACATTTTTCACTTCAGTCCCGCTTGCGTTATGCTGGCGCTGCGGGCCGCCGCGCCTGGAATGAGCGATGCTGAGTTCCGAAGAGAGATTGCAGGTGCTGGGCCGCGTCCCGATCTTCGCCGGGTTGTCCGCAGCCCAGTTGCGCGCCCTGGATGGGCGGCTGGCGGCACGGCGCTTCGCGCGCGACCAGGTGGTGTTCGAGGAGGGACAGCCGGCGCAGGGCCTTTACGTGGTGGCTCGTGGCGCGGTGCGCATTTACAAATCCTCGCCGCAGGGCCGCGAGCAGGTGCTGGCCATCGAGCGGGCCGGCAATACGGTGGCCGAGATCCCGCTGTTCGACGGCGGCCCCTACCCTGCTTCCGTTTCCGCCGTGGAAGATTCCGATCTGCTGTTCCTCAGCCGGCAGGACTTCGAGGCGCTGTGCCGCGAGCATCCCGAAGTGCCGTTGCAGGTGCTGGCGGCGGTGGGCAGGCGGCTGCGGCAGCTCGTGGCCATCATCGAGGAACTGTCGTTCCGCACCGTGCGCCACCGCCTGGCCGCGTTGCTGGTCGAGCAGGCATCGTCCTCGGGCAAGGAGACGGGAGCCGGCGTGGAGGTCACGCTATCGCTGACCAACCAGGAGATCGCGTCGCGCATCGGCACGGTGCGCGAACTGGTCTCCCGCACGCTGGGCCAATTTGAGAGCTCGGGGCTGCTGGAACGGCGCGGCCGCGCCCTCCTCATTCCCGACCTCGAGGCCCTGAAGGCGCTTGCCGGGGGCGAATAGAAGGTCAAACGATGCAGACCGAGAAACGAATCGGGCCGGGATGGGCTTGTTTGCCGTGCTGACGGCCTGCTTCGCCTCCTGGTTCATCGAACAGGAAGAGGAGGAACTGCTCAGACAGCTTACGGGGGAAGTGGCTGCCCTGCGCGACGAAATCCGCCTGCTGAGAGAAGGCTCTCGGATGTAGCGCCGGGGCTCGTCCCCCGAATGCCGGGCGCAAGGCCCGGCGCTACATTAGCCGACCGCAGCAAAGATACGCGATCAAGCGGTCACGGCGCTAGAAGGTGAACTTCAGCGCGAACTGGAATCCCCTGGGTTCGGAAATCGTGTTGGTAATGGTGCCGAAGGCCGTGCTCGTCGGTGTCGTGTTTGGAGTGTCGAGGCTGGCGTGGTTCCAGGCATTGAATGCCTCCACGCGGAACTGGGTATTCAGGCGCTCGCCAACGCGGAAATTCTTAATGAGCGAAAAGTTCCAGGTGGCCTGCCCGTCGGCGCGAACACCAGTGAAGCGCAACGGGAAAGCTTGCAGGTTGTTGGCCAACACCAGCTTGGAGTTCTTCTCGAACCCCGCGTTGACATTGAACCAGTGGTCCGCGCTCCTCTGATCTTTGGGCAGTGGTATGTTGTGGAGGTCGCCGTTGAAAATGGCGTTGCCAAAGCCCAGCGGCGAGCCGGCCTGGCGAATCACGGCGGCATCGAGCTGCCAGCCTCCAAGCACGAAGTTGGCGGGGGAGGGCAGCTTGACTCCGAACCGGCGGCCGCGGCCGAAAGGAAGTTCCCACAAACCGCTGAGCGTGAATACGTGCGGCCTGTCCATATCGGAGATGACTCGGTACGGAGTGGGATCGGTCGGGTTCAGGAATTCGGTGGCCTGCATGAACTTCGAGAGCGTGTAGGCCACCTGCAATGTATATCCTTGCGAGAACCGCTTCTCGCCGCGTACCTGCAAGGAGTGATACCAGGCATACCCAACCGGCTGTGAGACCGAAATATCGCCAAACTGCGGATACGGCCGCAGGAGATTGGCTCGTGACATGTTGGATGAGTAAACGGAGTTCAGCCCGTAAAGGGGATTGGGGAACGACTGGGTCAGGGAGTCGATCGTCTTCTGGTCGCGCGTGGGCAGGGTGCTCAGGAATTGCGCCGGCGTGCTGTTGATCTGGCGGGTGACTCCCAGATGCGTGCTGCGATTCGCGACGTAACTCACATCCAGTAAGAACTGCCCCGGAAGGACGCGTTGCAGCCCGAACGACCACCGCTGCGAATAGGCGGGCTTCATGTTGGGGTCGAAGAACGAAACCGCCTGTCCCAGATTGGTGGCCAGCCCGCCGCCCGCACCCAGCGGCGGCAACAAGCCGTTGGGGAAGGGATTGGCGACGGAGGCGATGTAACTGACTCCGCTGTCCTGCGTCGCCTGGATGGGGGTCGATTGCGCAAAGCCGACCTGAATCGGAATCAATCGATCGACGCCCAGGGTGTCGAAGTAAATGCCGTACCCGGTTCTCAGAACGGTGTTGGGAGCGAAGCGATAGGCCAGGCCGACCCTCGGCAAGAGTTCGCCCCTGTTCCCTTTGTAGGGGCTGCGGGCGTTTTGGCCGACCCAGGTCAACCCGCCGCGAGCCGAGAAGGCCGCGGCAGGAAGTTCCGGGATCGGGCTCTTGGCGTAATTCAGCTTGGCCTGGGCCTCGAGGGGGCTGGGGCTGGAAAAATCGTACCCGGCCACTAAGCGGTTGAAGCGCTCCGTGGGAGGCCAGCTCATCTCGTAGCGCAGTCCCAGGTTGAGCATCAGCTTGGGGGTGACCTTGAAATCGTCCTGCAGGTAGATTCCGAAATACTTGTCCTGCACCGCATAGCTGGTGGCGGTGGTCATGTTGCCGCCGGGGATGCCCGCCAGCATGGCCGCAAGTTCCTGCCCGATGGGCGCGGCCGTCGCGTTGTCCAGCGGGCCTTTCATATAGGTGTTGGAAAAGCTGAAGTCCGGCGATATTACGGCCGGGTGACGATCCCCGAAAGCTCTCAGCAGCCGGATGTCGGCGCCAAACCGGAAGGTGTGGGATCCCTTGAGCTTCGTCAGGTCGGCGAACCAACTGTGGGTCAACCCATTGTTGGTGCCGTCCCCGTCCGACCAGTTGGAGAGCGTCGCGAAACCGCTGGCCTTGACCCGCGGCACCGCGGCCTCCTTGGGATCGATCAGCTTGGTGAGCGACGGCGAGAATCCCATGGCCGCCAGGTCGGTTCCCTGTGTCACCCGCCGTTCCGGATAGTCGGCGCTGGTCACGCCATAGCGGAGATTCAGCACCAGGCTGGGACCCAGCACGATGACGTCGTCCAGCGCGGCTCCCCGGTTGATCTGGGTGAAGATCTCCTTGGTGGCCGGGACCCCAAGCGAGTCTTTCGGAACCGTGAACGTATAGTGATTCAGCCGAAAGAACAGCCGGTTACTGGGGCTGAAGGCCTGGTCCATCCGCACCATGTGCGAATCGTAACTTTGCTTCCGGACATCGGGGTAGAAGTAGTTGTTCTGGCCGTCCGCGGTTCCAGGCTGGTTCGGCAGCGGCCAGAGCGCGGCCAGGTTCGCACCCGGGGTGCTGAGCAAATTCCTGGGAATGACGTTGCCCGCGAACGGATCGCGCTGAAATCGCCCGGTCCCGGTGGCCCGGGTGGTGAAGGGATTATAGATTTGATACTGGTTTCCGACGCGGAGCAAAGCCGAAAAATCGCCGGCGCGCTCCGCCGCGGTCGGAACCGTGGCAAACTGATTGGTATTGGCTGGCGAAGACCACCGGTTTTGTTCCCAGGAATAGAAAAAGAAGGTCTTGTTGTGACCGTTGTAGAGCCGGGGCAGAACCACCGGCCCGCCGGCAGACACTCCGTAGCGATGATCCTGCGACACGGGCTTGGCAATGCCGGCCTTGTTGTCGAAGAAGTTCGAAGCGTCGAAGGCGCTGTTCTTTGCCCAGTAATACAACGACCCGTGGAGTTTGTTGGTGCCGCCCCTGGTGCTCATGTTGATCACCGGGCCGAAAACGTGCCCCGCGCTGGCATCGTACGGAGTGGACTCCATTTTGAACTCGGTGATCGCGGCGGAGGGCGGAATGAAGGCCACTCGGGCGTAGCCCCGGCCGCGGTCGTTGGTGGTGTCGCTGACACCGTCGATGTTGTATAGCGCCGTGTACTGGCCCGTGCCATCGGCACATAAGGTCGAGGTGCCATCCGGAGAGGAGGTTTTCATGGTCCGGAGGTTGGTCATGTTGACGACGCCGGGGGCCAGGCGCCCCAGCTCCAGCGGATTCCCGCCCTTCTGCGGAAGCTCCAGCATCCGGCGGCCGTCCACCACCTGCCCAATCGTGCTGCTGGCCGTCTCCAGCAGCGGCGTGCCTGCTTCCACATTCACGGTCTCGGCAATGCTGCCGACCTCGAGACGGATGGTGATGTCGAGAGTGTCATCAACACGCAACTGGATGTTGTCCCGCGAGGAGGTTTTGAATCCGGGCTTCCCCGCGACCAGCCGATAGGTCCCGGGAAGCAAAAAGCGGAGGCTGAATTTCCCCGCGTCGTTTGTCACCCCGCGGGCCTCAACCCCCGTATCGATTCTAGTGGCGCGAATTTCGGCGCCGGGAACCACCGCTCCGGAAGCGTCCATCACGGTGCCTGCTATATTGCCGCGCGGGTCCTGAGCCGCGCCAACCGCGGCCAGAGCCAGGCAAAACACAACGGGAAGCGTCCACCTGCAAAACATAAGAGAGTTCCTCCTTGCCAGGAGTCCGCGAAACGATGCCCTGCTCCGTCCGGGAGCATCTTGCCGGCCATAGCCTGGGCGGCCGGCGGATGGTGCCCCGCGAACGGTCCGGAGTGTCGCAGAAGTCCCGCGCATTCTTGCAAACGATTGCCGGAGTATAGTGCCCGTCCCTGCGCTTGTCGAGCTTGAGCTTTGGGGTACAGTAGCCGGGAATTAGGAAACGATTGCGAACATGTCGGTGACTCTCAAGGACGTGGCCCGCGAGGCCGGCTTCAACCTCTCCACCGTCTCCCGCTCCCTCAGCGGCAG